>Ga0209671_1002833_pt1 | contig 16243 bp, 9 predicted proteins | sample WorMetHERISLAND2_2_FD_187401 | JGI IMG/M metagenome (GOLD analysis project Ga0209671, IMG submission 187401) | Marine gutless worms symbiont microbial communities from Max Planck institute for Marine Microbiology, Germany - Olavius geniculatus... | ecosystem: Host-associated > Annelida >...
GTTTTATATCTACAACCACGATGTCACCCTTACACTGTATATAAACTGAACAGTTTTTTTACATAAATATCTGCAGTTTTATTTCCGTTGGAAGTAATCTGGATTAGTTAATTATAGCAGTGTTAGAAAATGTAGAAATGTTTTTCGTTGCTAGATAATAACGATTTTTCGTATACTTAACGTTTGATCTTTGCGGGAGTGCTTATGTGCGCTTTTGAATAATTGCGCACTGCCCATACCAAAATAAACTGGTCTTGAAAACACCCCATCTGATGCTAATATCTTCGATATATCTCTTACGTAAGCTGAGTTCTAACCCATTATGTCCCAAATTTTGTTGCCATGGCAACGAGGGTCGCTCGGGGAAAAATTTGGTTGGCAGCATTCGATGGCCCATCCCCGAAAATCCCACTATAGACGCAAAAATCTTGCAGATATCTTTTACACAGACCGAGTTATAGTAAATTTTGTCCCAAAATTCGTTGCCATGGCAGCTATGCTATGCTAGCTTTCGCGCGTAAAAAGTTGCTTCAGAAGACATTTTTTTGCATATGAAAATTTATATTTCACATGATACTGTAGCGACACAGATAAAGTGTGGTGGGATATTTAACAACCACGTTATTGCTATTTGTCAACCGTTTGTGCCAGTAAAAAAAATTGAAAATCGGTTAATGTTTGGCGAAAATATTGGAAAATTACAAAGTGAGACTTTTTTTGGGACACAGCGTATATACAGTAATTAAGTAGGTTTATTGGGCCAATTTGATGACAACAGTTGGCTGGCATAACGTAGCTGTGAATTACGTTTCTGTGAAAAAGGTAACAGTCTGTACAACAGCATTATCCCTTAAGTACACTGAATTAACAACTAACAGGTTACATTTTGTATTTATGGGCATAATCCGTTCATAAGACATTTTATGGTTAATTAGTAGCCTAACCGCTAAATTCGGGAAATCGGATGTTAGCATGCCTGTGTCATATTACATTGTTCTCTTACTTGTTGGGTTTTGCTCTAAGACTGCCGTCGCTGATCTAACGAGCCTGGCAGATTTTACTCATGTAAACGTTATCACCGAAACTTTTATCAGTACATTGTTTTACTGAGCAAATGAAATGATCGGTCGATTGCGCGTCGTATGGAGGGCGCGTGCATGACGCTGATGTCGGTGCACGTCTATTACGTCACGTGTGACGTCATCAGCGCGGGGTTTGCGTCGTTTCCGGTGACGTCGGCGGGGTCGGAGTCGACGTCGTTGACTGCGGTGGACGGACAGTGCGTGGACGGTGCGACGTTGACGAGCGAAGCACGACCACCGCGTGGTCACTGCACGGCTGACGGAAGCTGGTTCCTGGTCACCGGCTCATGTCAGTGCGCCGCCGGGTACCAGCCTTCGGAACAGCGCGACAACGTCTGCATCGGTACGCCGTCTACTCGCTCACAAAAACTCGACGTTTAGTTTTATTGTTTAGTGGCGTAGTTGGTAACGCGTTTCGGCTGAAACGAAGTTACTCTACGCCGGGCCCGGTTAGTGCTGCGATGGGTGACTGCCTACGGGCAGGTAAACCATCTCGATGCGAAGCCTGCCAGCTAGGTCGACTCAGCCTTCTACCCTTCGTGGGACGGCAAAATGAGTAGTAACTTATTTACATGGATTACGGAAAGTGGGGACCTTGGTACAGCTGACTGGGGTTGCCTAGCCAGCCGCTGCGCCAGCCTGTGTCTGCAGGTTGCACGCGTTGGCCGTGCGGCAGGCGGCTCTGGTTAGTGACGAAAGCGCATTAGAGGCGTGTTTGCGACGATGCGCTATACAAATTGACGACCTTTACCTTGACTTTTACAGGCAAACACGCCCCGTTTTAACTGCAGCCAGACAGGCAAGTACGCGATTTACGTACATCATACGGATCGAAAGCTGAGTTGGCCTTGGTCGTTAGTTACATTTTTTGCATTTTCTTAGCTTTTAGCGCTTTGGCGCTGACGTCTGTGAGAGTAGCTGTGTGGAGGCCTGTAAAAACTGTTGTTCTTATTTGAGAGCTTGACTTAACCTGCAATTATGAACTTCGATTTATAGGCCTATAAGCTAATTTCACGAAAGCGAAGCGACTCCGTGTTTTGTATGCAAACGTCAAAATCGCCTTGAAAAGAACGTTACTAACAGAACTACAGTTATAGCATGTCTTCATGCGTTATTAATATTTTTTTTTAATTTTTCGGATAAAAAGTTGTTTAAATGTTGGTTTAATAACGACGTGATTTTTTAACGTAGGCTACCGGTAAATTATTTACATTTTCTGCAAATGTTGTGTTTTATTGCTTTAAAACATTTGCAAAATATTTGCAGCGTGAAACGTTGTTGCAAATTTATAACGCTTTATTCGCAACAAGTGTAGAACACAAATACACAGTGTCTCAAAAAACATGCCCGACATTTTCGATCGTAACTTGAAAAACAATTATCAGCTTTTGATAATTTTTGGTACGAAGCATACAAATACAAAAGACAAGGAAAAAACACACGGGGACAGAATGAAAATTAAACAATTGAAACAGACTTCGGGTTTTCACCATATGATAGCCTGGGGTCTCTGGTATTTTGTGACAAAATCATAAACACCCAAGTAGGAACTGAAGCAAAGTGACTATAAACAGTGGATGCAAAAGAACAGTTCGCAGTTTTTGTACACAGTAAATCATAATCATAATAATTTTGAAGGTTAACAAGATAACCATACTTGAAATTCTGAACACGAAACACACTACTGAGATATTTACAGGTAGCAGCACATGATGACAGGAATTTTCACCTACGTAGATCACAGTAATGGTTAATATCTAGACAAGAAAAGAAATACTGCAACACTTTTACTGATTCCATACCACTGTACTTAAAAATCTCGGAAGGCATCATTCCAACAGACTCCTAGCTGACATATAGCTTCAGCAGTAAGGCGCAATGAACCAATACAATATGTAAGTAATGGTAAACAGTAGGACCTAATGAGTGTAACTTCAACAATCTTACAAGCATATTTACTTTGGCATAGAACACTATTACAAGATGCATAGAACTTCCGTTTAACTTCACTGACATCAACACATGAACCCTTCTTATTAACAAACTAAATCTCCAAATACTTCAGTCGATTAACCCAAGCAATAGGACTGCCACCCATATGTAATGGACTACAGCAAACTGAATTACCAACATACATAAAGACAGCCTTATTGGGATTGAATACTGACACCAAAATTAGAGCAAATATGATTCATAGCCTGAAGCCCACTAACGGTAGGTGAAATAAGTATCAAATCGTCGGCGTAAGTGATTGATACACCCAATAAACGTTTTTGAAACACAACATCCGTAATTACCAGACTGATGCAGTAACACAGGCAAGTCATCAACATACAGGTTTACATGTTCGCGCATGCAAGCCAAAACGCAAAACATTAATTTTATACGTCTTTTATATGTCACCTAATTCTAAAACCACAGCCTGAAGCTTACTTTTTAAAGTGACTTACTCGACTTAATTTCCTGGTGACGAAGACGTGGTCCGCAGCCCAACTGTTGCAATACATATGCCGCCTGCAAGTCTAAGTCTGTCCCCTCAATCAGTGATAGTCTTCTTTGCGAGCAGTCTTCCTGGCAGTTGGATGTAGAGCGTGCTGTATTGTGTGCACAGGTTGTCTTCCAGGGACGTACAAGCCTGGCGCTGGTAATGACAACTGCACTGTGTGTCCTGATCACAGTCAAACCGTCAGCAAGGCGTCGTCCAGCTGTCGATGTATTGAAGGATTTGTCAGCCACGTGGATGTTGACGGCAACCTTCTCCGCTGTCTCGGTAAACCCAACTTTAAAGTTCTCAGTAACGACGAGAATCACAAGGAGGTTTAGGTTTGTTGTCTGTCCAATGCAATGCATAGCATAGGACAGAGTATAAAATCACCCGAGTGTCCGTCCGTCCGTGCCTCCGTCCGTGCGACCAACTTTTCTTAAGCTCTCTTCCTTCCACTTTCCCCTTTCTTTACCCTTCCCCTCCTTTTCTCTTTTCCCCCCTTTCCCCTTTCAATTTCGCTTTTTTTTCTCTTTCCCCTTTCCCATTTTTTCCCCTTCCCTTTCCCTTTTTCTTCCCTGTTCTTTCCCATTCCCTTTTCCCTTTCCTTTCTCCTTCCTCTTTTCTTTCCCCTTTCTTGTTTCCCATTTCCTTCCCCTTCCACTTTCACTTTCCCTTTTTTCTTTCCCCATTTCCTTTTTCTTCCCCTACTCATTTTCCTACTCTTTTCTTCTTCCCCTTTTTTCCTTTTTCTTTCCCTTTCCCTGTTCCTTTTCCTTCCCCCTCACCTTTTCCTTTTACTTTCCTTTCTTTTCCCTTTCCACTTTTCCTTTTCCTTTCCTTTCCCTCCCCCTTTCTTTTTTCCCCGTTTTCTTCTTTTTTCGTGTCAACGTCCGTGCGTCCAACATTTGAGGCGCCATATCTCCGTAACGGTGCCAGATAGACGCATGGTCACCATGGACCACGGATAGGAAGTAGACATCCAGAAGTCGAATGGTCACGTGACCGATGACGTCACGTGACCCCAAAAGGTCAAATTTGTGACCTCATTATCTTCGAGGTGTCATATCTCCGTAACGGTGCCAGGTAGACGCATGGTGACGATGGACCTTTTATAGTAAAGCGCTGGTGACCAATCGAATGGTCTCGTAACTGACAATGTTTATTGTTTAGTTAAAATAATACAGAACTATGAAAGAATCATTGCTGCTGTACAATTTGAAATTAAACTGTTTGATTTTTACGCACGAGAGCTAGCATAGCTATAGCGCGTAGGCCTCTATTAGCTATGGTAATTCTGTCTTGGTGTCTGTTTTGGTGTCTGACACAACCCGGTACCGATGGGAGCCCAGGTGAGATAGAGACTTCGGGTTTTCACTATATGATAGCCTAGAGTCCCTAGTATTTTGCGACAAAATTTCATGCCACTGGGTAAAGGGAACGAGGAGGAGAAAGAGCGTTATTCTACCGTTATTGGCTCTTCTAACGTGAAAATGGTTGCAGATAGGCACAGACATGCTGCTTATCATAACAAGCACTGGCAACAAGCTTTTTAGAAATGTCAACATCGATGACCTTGAATGACCTTGAACCTCGAAAATAGGGGTTTTTGGTGAATTTTTTTGCGATTTCGGGCTGCGACACGCATTTCAGGAGTGAATTGCGCTAAAATGGCTGGAGATAAACCAAGACAACCTGCGTATGAAATTTTTAGCATTAAATGTAGATTATAGCAATTTAAGTCCCGATCCTCTAGATTCAAGGAGGCCTGCGCACCTGGGTGTCAAAGAGGGGTTTCTCTCTTAAAAGTGGTTATTTATCTGCTGCTGGCTTGTCTAACGTGAAAATGGTTGCAGAGGCACAGACATGCTGCTTAACATAACAAGCACTGGCGACGGGCTTTTTAGGATTGTCAACATTGATGACCTTGATTGACCTTAAACCCTAAAATAAGGGGTTTTAGTGATTTTTGGCGATTTTTGGCTGCAATAGAGTGAATTGCGACGAAATGGATGGATATAAACCAAGATTATCTTCGGACAGGAACTGCTATAGGCTCTCGCGCGTTTCATGAGCATTAGAGCAGCTCACTGATTGTATTTATATAGACATATACTGTAAACTATCGAAATGCATTGGACAGACTCCTTGTTCATATGAACATTATCTTGTTCAAGAGAAATTTGTTTTTACCAGGCTGCTGTTGTCCACAGGCGTAGAGTAGGCTGTACAATGCCATTTGTGTGCTAATGCGTTTTTACGCGCGATAGCAGAATGCTTCGGCGTCTTAGCCATCGTCTGGGCGTCCGTCCGTCCGTCACACCCTGGCACTGTAGGCCTATCAAAACAGTGCAAGCTAAAATCACAAAATCTTCAGCATTTATGGGCTGCATCAAGGTCTCTATGTTTTTTCATGACAAAATTTCGTGCCCCTAGGTGAGGGCGTTCTCCTCGAACAAGGGCGTCGAAGAGGGGTACCCCCTAAAAAGACGTTATTTTGCCGTTATTGGCTCGTATAGTGTGAAAACGGTTGCAGATATGTACAGACATGGTGCTTATCATAACAAGCACTGGTGACAGACTTTTTGGATTTAGTAATATCGATGACCTTGAACGCTTTTAACCGCCAAGAAAGAAATTTTTAGTAAATTTTTCGCAGTTTTTGGATGCAGCGCACATTTCAACATTGAATTGCGACGAAATGGTTGGAGAGAGACCAAGACAATCTGCGTATGAAATTTTTAGCATTCAACGTAGATTTTAGCAGTTCAAGGAGACCGGTGCAGGCGGGCGTCAAAGACAGCTACCCCCTAAAAGTGGTTATTTTACCGCAATTATCTCGTGTAGCGTGAAAACGGTTGCAAATAGGCACAGACATGCTGCTTATCACTGGTGACAGGCTTTTTATTGCTGTCAACGTCGATGACCTTGAATGATCTTAAACCTCGAAAATGAATGTTTTAGTGATTTTTTTGCGATTTTCGGCTGCGACACACATTTTAAGAGTCAGTTGCGCTGAAATGGCTGGAGATGGACCTGGACAGCCTGCGTATGGCATGTGTAGCATAGAACATACATTTTTAAGAATCTAAGTTTTGATCTCTTAAATTCAAGGAGTCTTTCGTACGGAGGCCTCAAATTTAAGTACTCTTTCAAGATCCATTAATATCTTATTGCTATAATCTTACACTGATTGCCAAAGTGGCAGGACCGCTGCTATCGCGCGTCACGCGAGTTCTGCTCAAATTACTTGTTATAATTCCTTTTGGCTCACTAGAACTATTCGTTGTATGGTAGTGTTGATTCGGGATCAGAAGTTAATGTAGATGAAAATACATAATATTTATGTAACGTTAATCTCTCGGTTAACATAACACTGCGGTCTGCTTGTGGTCTTCGTTAGGAACAATAATGGCTATACGTGCAATCGAATTCGCATTTTGCGCGTGTAACAGATCTCAAGTTTTAACTGTCAAACTATTACAGTTGGCGTTTGCATAGACAATGTGATAATAGTTGTCGACGGAAGATACGCGTTAAACCCCAGTTTGCGGAAATTGTATTTACTCATTCCTTCAACTACTTAATGGGAAAACAAAAGAAATTGGTGTAGGACTCTACACTGAGTAAAGCACTGTAGGCCTAGGTCGTGATTATTTGACAGTCTCCATCAGCGTTTGAATTGCCGGGAGAGTTGGGGGGTTGAACCCCCCCCCAACTGTTTTCTCAACCCCCTAACACACTGTCAGATTATGTTCTGGAGGGTCAGCTATGTACTATATCCATAGGATTTATATCACAATTTCGGTTGGGTTCCAGCCGTCGAAAAGTTCAATCCCCAGCTAATTTTTCACAATTCAAACACTGGTCCTCATTCAGGTGATAATATTTCAAACGGCGGCGTCGAACGTTTTAAAAGATAATTGAATAAGTTTAAAGTGGACCTGACCGCTAACCTCTTAGTTTAACCCCAAAAACTAAGACTGAAGTAGGTTTAGACAATGGTTATTGTTGTTTAGTAGGCCTATTTAAACTTTTTTGTGTCTTTACTGTAGCTGTAGACGTGAGAAACCTGACTGTAATGTACATTAATTCGACAAGCGTCCAGCTGTCGTGGTCGCCACCTTCAGGACGTTCATCATCACTTGGTCGCCTCAGTTACCGTGTCGACTGCATCGGCTGCCAGTCGTCGGTCATTTTCACCCCCAGCAGACAACGTCTCAACGATACCACGTCAGTATACCGATGAGACTGTTCGTGTTATTGTGTGGGCCTAATTGTGTACTTAAAAAGTTTCTGCCATCAGTTCTAACATTCAACGTTCGGTCATGTTGTCTTTGTCTTAGGTTTAATAGTCATGAGATGTTCTTTCAGGTAACAGTTTATACAGAACGTGGTGTTCATCGTTAGTAACGTTACGAAACAGATTGTCATCACTGTCGCTGACGAGTTCAGCCGCCGTAGGACTGTCAGCACTGTAAAAACCACTCCGCACACCGCGACGGATAAAAGTTTCAATCCGTTAACGATCGACAGCACTTGTAAAACCCCACCATGCATTGGACGCGTACAAGAGCTTCTGCAGAACAACTGATTTATAGATGACTTGCAGCGCTTCATCACTCATGCACGTGGCACCACAAGGTTCTCACAGGATGATGATGATGATGATGATGATGATGATGAAGAACGAATTAACTTTAGCGTGGCGTTCAGTCCTAAGACTACAAGGACACGTAACTATAAGCTAAAACAGTGAAGTCACGTAATAGTTACGTAAAAGTTACGTAATAGACGTTCTTAGTCATGTCTGTAAGACCGGGCAGAAAGTTCGGTTTTCAGTCTGCTGCGGAAAACTTGCAACGACGGAGACGACCGGACCCACTCCGGCAGACCGATGCAGCAGTCGCTGGAAAGGTGCGGTCGCCAATCATCGCACAGTGCGTGGAACGACCAGCGCTGATGTAGTCGAAGAGCGCAGTCGTCGACGTGCTCGCTGACATTGTGACTCCAATCTTCAATGACGTCACTCTTCGGATGCCTGGTACTGCTAGTCGCAGACTGACTCAACTACGATGCCTTTCAGTGAAGATAATTTTCACGGACATTACTCGGTTTAACGTCAGGTTGTTCGTTGTGGCCCACTTATCAGTGTTCTCAACCTCAGCATATTGTTTCTTAGATCCGGAACATCCGGCCAACGTTTCTTTTTCCATGATAAACCGGTTTGTTATCAACTACTCTCACAACCAAACGAACAGGCTTAAACATTACTTTTTCTTTGGCTGAGGTTAAAATAAATCAAATGTAATCGAATGCATAACGAATATTTTCTGGATGACTATACATTTTCTGCATACGTAAAACCCCGTTGACAAATGCAGGCGGTCGTGAAACTTCGATCGATGCGTTGTTGCTGCCAGTCATGAAGTTGTTTATTCGTGGTTGTCAGCCTGTTGTAACACTAGATCATATATTCGAGTTATCTCCGCCAAGGCAAACGAAGTGAACATTGGAGGAGATCAAGAGATTGGTCCTTCTGTCCGTCTGTGTGTATATACTTTTCCCTCCCTTTTTGCCGCCGCGAAGCGGCTTTTCCTTCTCCCTCCCCTTTCCTTGTTGTAGGTGTAGTAGTAGTAGTAGTAGTAGCAGCAGCTGTAGTAGTAATGTTTAAATTACTATACTTGGCGGAGATATGCACTCTCACGAGCGCCTTCTAGTTGAACATTATTCTTCATTTAATGACAGCAAAAAAACTAACTAATAAGAAACGGAGACAAAGATACAGAGACAGTTAAACCAAATCGTTCAATTTACTGCAGGTATATAGAACTGCCACTGTACAGTACACGAAGTTTGTCAACAAAATTCCGTGCACGACGCTTTCATTCGACGATAAGGACGCTTACTATTATACAGAGAGATAATACGAGTATTACCTCTCTTAGTCTTTAGAGTGCGTCATCAATCGCTGAGCTGATGTCTGTGCGTAATTCTTTCTGCTGTCCATGCAGCGTGCTGATAGAAGGCCTGAGAGCGTTGACGACGTACAAGCTGACGGTTTACGTGGAAAGTGAAACGAGTCAAAGTCAAGCAGACAACAGCAGCAGCAGCTCAGGCGTCAGCGTTGTCGTCACCACTCGTCATGGTAGGCTATAGTGCACACTGCTCTTATTAACTACACGAATCATGTCGACATATTGTTCGACCGTTCACATAACTGCACAGTCGTAAACCAAATATTAACCCTGATCCTGATTTTTGATCTTTGAAATTGAAAATTGGCAGACTTGTTGCTTCTGCCTTGTGAAACGTTTATATTGATTTTATTTTTATCTACGCTTTTTCATTTTCCAGTTAACCGTATGGGACAGACGAATCGACAGAGAGACAGACGTACGGGCAAGACCCGCACGGTCTATTAGCACGACCGCAGCGCGACTCCCTACAACGCTCATTCCCCTACGCCTCCAGGATTGATTGACGATGTTGTTGAGCGTAGAATGTATGTATTGCTTTTTATGTGAAACCCATTGCAAAGCTACGAAGCGTCACCTGCCATATGGAATCACGCAGCAATCCGACATAAATTTAAACAAGCTTCGCCTTAACCCCAGTCAGACAAACCAGTACTCCATTTCTTAAGGGATAGAAGGCTGAGATGGCTTAGGCCCTACCTGTCTGCAGACCGTCAACTATCCACTTCATATCGACACGACCGGCAGTCGAACCCACGTCTATTCGTTAGTTTTTGGCCGACCGTTAACCATAGGTTGGGTCTGTCTGTCGTTAGTTGTCTATAATGCATGTATTGTGGCTAAAAAATACCTTTTACCGGAAAACGGTTAAAACTGGTAAATAGGGTTGCCCAACGGCTACCCTGTGGTATCAAGTCGGACTTCCTACAACCCTCATTCCCCCGAACGGCCTGTAATTTATTTATAATAAATACGATATAACGCCTGGCAAGATGACTGCGCGTGACGTCTGTTATACTAGCGTTGATTGTAGTGTTCGAGAGAAGCGTTAATGTAGCTTCTATGAAACTGCAGTTACCTCCGACTCAGCGTAATCGCTTTTTTTTCGTGATTAGAAGTCGGACGCTGGCCTTCGGACATAGACGGCACAGAAGGCTTTTCCTAGCGACAGCTGGGCTTTTTGCTAAAACTATTAAGCACAAAACGTAGCCGTTTACAAATTGAGGCTAGAAAGCCTTTGTGTCCGGTAAAAAAGTAAACGCCTAGACGTTGTACAATAAAAATGTCAAATTTAAAAGAATCTGATTACAATTTCGTACGCTTAATCCCCAATAAATTGCTACAACGACCACTAAATTTTGTTTAAAATAATAATTTTAGCGGAGGTATTAATTGTTGAATATTGATAACAAAATTTATTCGTTACCAATATGGCGTTACATAAGTAAACCTTGTACATTTGCTCAACTTTAACAAACAACATCTGATTCTGGCAAAATTGTACCTCATCAATGCTTCGTTCAGTGGCAATCAAAACGTTAGATTTCAGTCAAATCTGCGAACGCAAATAATAGTTACAGCGGCTTTTATGAGGTCACCCCATAACGTGAAGTGTCCAGTTACAGTAAATATACAGTTGCTTAATACTGGGCTCCAGTATTAAGCAACTGTTTCTTTAATCCTGACATTGTCTAGGGCTTGCTTGGAAATTCTGCGATAAACTTTTTAGCACCACACCGTTTCTTTTGTCTCAAAGGTTTAATTAAGGTCAACAGATTACTGGGCGAGAAACCAACTAGGCGACAGAAGTTTGGGTGACAGTAGATAGGACGTGTGGGCGACACAAAGAAGACTGCTATAGGCAACAAACTATTTTAAACAAATTCTGAAATCTGGGCCCACGCACAAGTTGAACATTGATAAACATCACGTGGAGAATATTCAGCTCGATTAGGCACCGGAGAATCAAGTTTATATGACCCTTAATACGACGTCTGTAAATCTAAATTAGAGCAAATTAGACGAAGGATAAACTGTGATTTCTGAACTTTATGCAACTTCTTTGATTCAACGAACAGATCAGGCGTTCTGCTGCTGCCGTTTAGTGTCATATAACAAGCAATAAATAACTTAAATTTAGCCTACCCGCTGAAATCGATTTGCCGTGATTACTTAATAATACGTAACAGGAACTAGCGCTGACCAGTACGCAAAGAGACAAGTAAAATATTGTCCCTGACTTTTAGCGTTCTGACGCACTCATATAAGGTTAGCATCCTGGCAGACACGGTGGGCAAAAGTTAACAAAAATGAGCAACTTTAATTAATTAATTTTACAAAACTGGTACGTAATTGCGTTACGTTGTCTTATCGCCCATACGTCTGTGGCTTAGATGGCTTGTCGCCTCTTAATTAAAACATGGTCATCTACAAAAAACACCATTTTATTCTTGTTTACGTTGATTGCGTCAACAAACGTCACTTCCGATAGAGCGAACGCAGTAGGCTATGTAACGCCATATTGGTAACGGAGATATTTTGTTATCGATATTCAATTATTAATAACTTTGCTCGAAAAATAATATTTTTAAACAAAATTTTATGATCGCATCAGCAATTTGTTTTTCGATCAGGCGTGTATACGAGTAAGTTTAATAAGTAAAGGTGTCAGTAGAGCGTGAATTTGTACAGCGGATACTCAAGAAGTCTCTAATGCGTTTGTAAACCAATGAAACAGTCGTACGGTATTCAGTTGTATAACTAAGTCATTGGTTCCGTCGTTTTGTTCGCCTCGTAGGCTTTGCGACGTCGGTAGACGGTCTGCACGTGACGTCATTCGGGTCATATTTTGTGAGTCTCGTCTGGACGGCAGCAGGTGGCAGCACTGAAGCTGATCTGTACCAGGTGCGCTATGCAGCAGTGGGTCAGAACGCGGTGGACGAACTGGCCTATACCGTGCAGCCTAACATCACCGTACGAAGTCTGCAGCCTCACACCACATACTCGTTTGCCGTACGTAAATTACAACTCGATGAAAACACTAAAAGTTAAAAAGATTAAAGGTGGTGTATGGCTCTTTATACATATAGGAAACCCATCTCAAAGCTACGGAGCGTCGCCTGCCGTATATGACCACACAGTGTTACCTGTCACTCGTCACATTTGAACGGGCCCTGCCTTATTCAAAGCCAGAGAAGTCAGTACTCGCTTTACTTACCCCAGAGGGATGGAAGGCTGAGTTTAACTTGATTTTGGCTATATAGGCCTACCGAGATGGTTTACCTGTCTGCAGACATCACCCAACATCATCAACTGGTTACTACTTAGTAACCAGTTGACACGACCGGGAGTCGAACCCACGACCTCTCGATCGTAAGTCTGACACCCTGGGCACCGCTACGCCACCGAGCCTGGCAAGCCAGCTGTGTCTTTCACCATTCCTACAACTTTCTGTCTACTAAAAATGCTAAAATACACAGCGACAAATTTAACAATATAGCAAGAGATGATGCACATTAACAATTAAGAATTTAAGATACTAAAATGCACGTTACTAATCTGCTGTTCACGTGTTGCAGAAGTTTCTTGCGGTGTTTCTCGTCTATGTAGAAGTCACGTCAGTCACAACAATAGCATCTCTGATGATCTCTCAGTTTGCTAGATACCTATGCTTGCGTTGTCTTACTTGCTTTCAGCTTCAAGCAATTGTAAATTTACATAAATAGTAAATAAAACTAAATATTGAAAATGAATGTTTTATGTCTGCTGTCAGGTGGCATATCGAAGTTTCGGCGTCTGGTCAGAATACAGCGACAGCGTCTCAGTAACAACTGCAGACGACCCACGAAACAACGGTCTTGTATTGAGTTACCGTTTCTGCTGCGATAATTCTAACTTTGGCGTGATTCCACCGAGCCTAAGAATATTGCAAGCGATTGAAATAATAAAGTCAGCTATAGGCCTAGTACATGTAACTAAATATGCACCCTTCATTGCCGCCAACGACATTTCTGATTGCTGCCCAGTATCTATGGCACTGAATGGCCTATTTTGTGCTGATGTGCCATTAAGAAACTACTCACTCACTCACTCAATAGTATTATAAATGCCAAAAATTATGAGACCATGCGAGCAATTTCTAGGTACATAATTTCAGCTGTCGGCTTTTTAATAAGAGTGTGCGAGAGGCGTTTAGTAACTTAATTATGAACCCCCTTAGCCTATATTCGTATAATGGTTGTTGTTGGCATTTGCGTTAAACTCGAATAAGGTTTTGTTTATTCATATTGATGATAGTTGTTCTTACGGGATGATCTTAAAACTTGCAGCAGGGTACGCAGCTTCTTTTGCTGAATCGTTGCAGAAGTTCTTCATTTTGACATCGGGGCCAAATACCCGTCGGTGTGATCTCAACCGACACAGAAACTGCTTAGTTAGTAGCGACGTAGGCTATAAATCCAAGGCCGCGCTGGGATGTATACAGCTCTGCAGCATACGCTCCGAATGGAGCCACCGCCGTTGTAAAACACGTGTCCGTTCTCGGAGTGGACACCTAGAAAATTACATATTGAATGAACATGCTTATTTACGGCGAATTTTACGACCCTATAAAGGTAAAGTAAAGGTAAAGGTCGTCAATTTGTATAGCGCATAGTCGCGAGCATGCGCACGCCTCTAATGCGCTTTCGTCACTAACCAGAGCCGCCAGCCGCACGGCCACCGTGTGCAACCTGCAGACACAGGCTGACGCAGCGGCCGGCTAGGCAACCCCAGTCAGCTGTACCAAGGTCCCCACCTTCCGTAACCCATATAAATGAGTTACTACTCATTTTACCGTCCCACGGAGGGTAGAAGGCTGAGTCGACCTAGTTGGCAGGCTTCGCACCGAGATGGTTTAACTGCCCGCAGGCAGTCACCCATCGCAGTACTAACCGGGCCCGGCGTAGAGTAACTTCGTTTCAGCCGAAACGCGTTATGAACTACGCCACGCCACCAACCAACGTATGCAGGCAGCATGCATCCCTATTAGGACCTGCGCATTTATAACGCCTGATGCTTAAACTGCATGTACGCTGTGCGAGGATGTAGGCTTGGCAAGTAGCGTGGTGGGCGTAGTTGCGGGTACAGCGGCTGCTGTTGTCATGACAACCTTCATCGTCGTCATCGTCGCCGTCATCGTTGTTCTGCGGTTCGTCAGTCTCTGGCGTTCTCTTTTTATTCAATCAACCAATTAATCAAAAAAATGTTGTACAGTGCCACCAACACCGTCCTGAACGGCAGCGCTTAACAATGAAAAACACTGAACCTAAACGGTGTAGCAAATTCTCCATTAAAATCTTTGTACGACATTTGCGATTACGAATTATCGTGGTTTTTCTTTTCTGCTACTCTCATTCGCTTCAGTACATTAATGCCTATACGCAGAGTCGATGTGTCTGGCCTACAGCGACGAGTTTGAGATGCGCTTGTGATTCGACTTTTAATTGTGCTAAAAATTTTACTTACGAGTTATAAAGTCGTAAAATTTATTGACGGACTACTCGGCAATGGGTAAATGACGATAATGTTGTCGATGAAATACTATATTATTATGATGAACTAGAGAAAGCACTCGGAGAGCGCAGGTACCTCCGCCAAGGCAAAGCCAGGTGGCGTCACCGTCTTCGCTTTGCCAGCGGTTCGCTTATGCCCCCTTTAACGCAATGGTAACGAAAACTTAAGTGATCCAGAATCCAGGATTCCTGCCGGATCACCCCCAAAATTTAACCACTTGTAGCTTATGCCATGCTCGATATTACCTCAAAATTTCAGAAAGATCCGTCCATAACTTTTTGGGTTATCTTGCTAACACACAGACAAACAAACAGACAAACAGGCAGACAAAAACCGGCAAAAACATTACCTCCTTGGCGGAGGTGATAAATTAAGCAAAGAATTGCATTAATTTGCAGATGTCGTCGACCACGTGATCGACAGCATGGCAGTGAATGTAGCATGCTTCATTACTACTCTAACGGTAAAACTTTTTTTGCGATGTTGTGTTGTGTTGATGTTAAACTATTTGACATTAACTAGCTGTTTATCTTGTCTATACACATTCGAAGGCATTATTATAACTCTATAGGCATATCATGGATATGATCTCGGTCTCGACGTCTCGTTCTCGAGATGTACTAACGTCTCGTCTCGGTCTCATCTCGGTCACGGAGACATGCGTCTCGGGTCTCGTCTCGGTCTCGGCTAAAAAGGTCTCGTGCACATCCCTGCTATATACAGCCAGTGAGTTTGTGTCGTTTAAGCTTAGGCTATTGTAACTTTGTAAGTAAAACGAGAAAAAATGTCGGCTCCTTGTGCTGACATGTATGCGGCCGTCCGTCCAGTTGCCATGTGTCTTATGCGCCTTATCGGCCAGCTATCAATAAACGCGAGGCACACGTACATCATTTTCACGGCGTAAATTGTGATGTTCGTTGAGCACGACCGTTCAGCTTTTAAACTGAAATTGGCACAACGGTTGCTTCTGCCCGAAAAACGTTTGCACTAAGTTTGATTTACCACGTTTTCGTTTTTTGAGCTAGGAGCTCATTCGGAACAGACAGACAAACGGACGGACGAACGACCCACAGGATGGCCGCATAATAGTTGTAAAGATGCTGTGTCAGTAGGCGAATGGCACCACACTCACTAACAGCATCAGTGCG
>Ga0209671_1002834_pt1 | contig 16242 bp, 11 predicted proteins | sample WorMetHERISLAND2_2_FD_187401 | JGI IMG/M metagenome (GOLD analysis project Ga0209671, IMG submission 187401) | Marine gutless worms symbiont microbial communities from Max Planck institute for Marine Microbiology, Germany - Olavius geniculatus... | ecosystem: Host-associated > Annelida >...
AAATGAGAGGGGGTGGGCAAAATTTGCGATTTTTGGCCAATAAGTCGCTGTATCTCAGTAACGGTGCGAGATATGGCCTAGGTTACTATTAATCACTAATAGAAAATCGCACTCTCGATTGGTTCTCTGGGGCTCTCTACACTGTACTGTGAGAGTACTGGGCTCTCGATTGGCGCCCAATTCAATGACCTTGAATGACCTTGAACGCCAAAATAGGGGGTTTATGGATTTTTTGGCGATTTTGGGCTGCGACACAAGTCTATCATTTACAAGGTGGCGCCACGCTACTATCGTTATGCGATTCAGATAGAGAATTTGGTATTTGTATATTAACTTAGCGTGAACACCCCAATTTTCAGCTAAACTACTGAACCGGAACTGCTATAGGCTTTCGCGCGTCTCGTGAGCATCAGCTTAATTTTTTTTGTTAAACTTATACCCAGGAAAAGATAGCCAGACTGCATAGTTATATAACATTTTTAGTTAAAACATTTAATGTTGCATGAAAAGTACTGGTCTTGGTCTCGAAAAAAGATTTTGTTTACAAACTTAATCGGCTCTATCGCAAAAGTTTTCAACCAGGAAGTTTGAAATAGCAAATGATCTAGGCTTAGTTTAGCGAGAGCATGCGAGTGAGAAAGTTTTGCGATAGTATCATAGTACCCCTATCCCTACCAGTATAGCGCATACAATCTTCGTACGAGTTTAGAATGCAAAAGTGCAGGTTTACCCAGTCCATACCTCGGATGATATCCGTCCGTCGACAGATCTGCAGGGTCGAAGATGTCGTAGTCGACTGCACGGATGTTTGGCGCTGCAAGTTCCAGGCTGTGCAGTCTGCTAGGAATCGCTCGAGAAGGTAGGCAGACAGACAGACAGCCGGCTGTGCGCGTGTTGGGTCTAAAGCCCGTTCTCCATCCAACGTAGCGCAAGCAAGTTGCGCATCGGACTCAACGCAATACTCGTATATACATGTGCACCGTTTCCGTGATCTATTTTTGTTTGAGCTTTGTCGGTTGCGTCGCTATTTCTGCCCGTTGCGTTCGTCCGCTGCATTCGTTGCACACAGCTGCCAAGGTCTGAGAATTAAAATGCTTGAGATAGAGCCCAGTTCTCTCTCCCAACTTCTCTCCTTCATTCTTTTCCCTACACTTTTTTTCCTTTTCTCTCTTTTTCCTTTCCGTCTTCACTCCGTTTTTTTCTCGTTTTTCCTGGGCTGACCGTTAAGCTGTAAAGTTGGTCCTTTGCTACGAGATGTCGTCTGTCTGTTGTTGTCTGTCGCAAAATGTATTGTGGCTAAACTGTAAGTCGTATAGACTGTCGACGATAGCGACTTCCTATAGCCTGTCAATTGTAACCATGTCTCCATCTGCAGCGGTTTGTCCGCAATTTTTCCATGCAAGGTTTCAACTTATTATAGTCGCTGTATTTCAAAAACGGCGACAGATAGGATTATAATTGCTACGGATGACTCATAGGAAGTCGCATAAGTTTTTTTCAGATGAGATGAAAATCATCCACCTTAGATGACCTTGAAGGGTCATTACGTGCTATTGTTGGTATTTAACCGTACGTCTTAGCGGGTTGGCGATGGCACCATTGGATACTGGATAGGGCTATTACGAGTTCGTAAAAAACTTCGCATAGGCAGCTACTATCACTTTCTTTCAGCGGCCGGAAGTCGGACGCTGGCCTTCAGATGTATGCGGTACGGTCGGCCCACCTTAACGATAGCTGGGCTTCTTGTCTTTTTGGCCCCTTCCCATCCTTTGCTTTAAAATTTAGCTACGGGCTCTGCGTAGGGCTCCAAGCTCCTCTGACGGGGTCCGAGGCGAAGTCCCGGCAACCGAGACATTTTTGTGCATTTTTAGCTTCGAAATTGGGCCTATACTGGTGATAACAATTTGTTAATTGTCGCTTCGAGGTAATGTTAGTAATCTATGCAAAAAAATAAAAATGCGTGAGACTCATTGGAGATGCGTGAGACTTGGCAGGGCTGGTGGCGTACTATTTTTGCGTTGGTTTGCGTGGCTATGACTGGAAAGTTGGTTTAATTTAATAAGAACTGACGGCGGCCATGCTCGGGTCCGCGAATTTGGGTCCATCGGTATTTTTTAGTTTTTTTACTATAACTTTGTCAAACGTGATCTGTTTGTTACAAAATTTTGTACACAGTGTCACAGACAACGTGAACGAATACTGCAAATTTCTAATTTCTTGTGTGTGCATATATTGTGGCTACACCATATGTCGGCGGTACGTACGGTTCAGCCACAATATATGCACACACGAGAAAGTAGAGACCATACGGTAACCAGATTTGCAGCATTTGTTCACGTTGTCTGTGACACTATGTGTAGAAAATTTTGTAGCAAACGGACCACGTTTGACAAAGTTACAGTAAAAAACCAATAATATCGATGGACCCAAGTTCGCGAACCCGAGCATGGCCGCCGTCATTCCTTATTTTAACAGAGTCTGCTAGGCAGACAGATAACTGGGTCATCATCACGTAGGCCTACGTTGCTATGCGGCGTGCTGCTAAGTAACTTGCTGCCAGTCCGGTACGGCGCCATGCTGCTCATCGCCTGCGCTCTCTCCATAAAGCCTGCTTTCCATCTGCGTCAAAAATACGCAATTTGCGTTGGATGGAAGGTGGGCTTAAGCGTGCTTGGTTTCCATCGAATGCAACGCACACAACGTACGCAACGCAACGAACACGACAAACACAGCTGACGCAACGATCGCTTCTATTCTTTCGTCTTGGCCGGCGGTTGCGTCAGCTGCGTTTAATTGCTGCGTAGGGCCTATTTTTTGTGTCCGTTGCGTGCGTAACGTTGGGTGGAAACTAAGCTTAACGAAGCCCATACGGTGCGCTTCTGGAAGCGTGTAGAGCTATGGGCTGCAGCTCAGGGCTGACAGAGCATGCATGCGCATTCCATGCAGAAACTGTAAGTTCTATGCCTGGCATTCCAACCGCGCCTCTGACTGACTCAGTGGTATAGATTAAACAGCAATGCTGTCATAATTAATCGGCCTGCGATCAGCTACTTATTTTAGTGCTCTCTCTTGTTTCTACCATAGGGGCCTAAGCAAAAAAATAAGGCACGTGCGCAACCAGCATCGTCATGGGTTAAAAAAGTAGGCGGGACAGGAAGTTGCAAATTTCCGACAGAGAAGATTATGAGTGTTCAAAATTTTTATTTTGCCCCCAAAATAATTTTTTCCCTCACATTTTGCAATTTGAACAAAAAGCGAATTTTCTGACGTGTTTGCAAATAGGCACTATACGAGTTCTATAAAAAATTCTGTATATTGCATGAAGCGACTAGAAATGCAGGACCTGGTAAACGCAGAATCATGAAAATGACAGGAGACGGATTTTAGACATGTTTAGCATAATGTTCGAACGGGGATCCCACAAATAAAAGACCCCACAGGCCAGTATGCGCCTTTCATTTCCTCGCGACATATGGCGCTATATAAACGTGTTTTGATATTTTTGATTTCTTGATCGAATAATTAAATGTCGGAATTAAAGCAGTGCGACATTTTCTTTCCTAGGCCTACATGTGGCAGCCTCTTTATGGTGTGTTGCGACAGTTACGCGACGCAACAAACGTAAAAAACGCAACACAACTGCAGACTGAACGGACGCAACGACCAATGATGCAATTAAGCGACCGCCCTTTTGACATGAGTGCGTTCAGTATCGAATTCGATGCGGTTCGATATGCGGTTTGATATGCGGCCGATGCGACATTTAGTCATACCGATTTTTAAACAAGAGTCGCATTCGGTATTTTATGCCAAAATTTGTCCTTGGCATTGTTGATATTTGCGTCTCTGTTTGCGTCAGTGAATTTTATAAAGTGAAGATTATGGCTTCAGTGAATCGACTAATTGTTTGTTTGCGTTGTACCGCTAGTCGACTGAGTGTCGCTGACGTCGTGCTGAAAACTACAAAATGTCGTCTGTTGCCCGGTCTGCTGGCAGACACTCGGTCGGCAATGTCGTCTGCGTCTTGGCCGGTGGTCGCACGTGCGTTGACCAGTCAATGTGGTCACAGTTGGCAGCCGACGCAAGTCCGTGCTTACAGGACTGCACGCCCGGACACCAGCGCCGCAGCCGGCTTTACTCAAAACGTTTACGATGAAAACGAGTTCGATATTGAGGTACCTGCATTGATTCATGGAACTTTCGTAACCGAGAACTTTCCTTTCCGGGAACGTGGAACTTTCATCCTCGGGAACTTTCGTTTCTTGGAACTTTCGTTCCCCGACACTGATATTACTCAACCTCTTATCCTTACGTAGTGCTTAGTTTACCGAAAAAAGTTTCTATTTTGTGTCACTCGCTAGACGTATATAGCTAGAATTTCAACAAGATATAATAATAACAAGGAAGCCCAGCTGTTGCTAGAAAAGATGCACTACAGCTTATACAGTTCCCTTTGCAGTACTGACCTGAAAAAATCATTATCAGTCCGGGCCGGACTGATGTCAGATTTTATTATCGGTCCGGGTAGCTGTAGGCTAACTGCTGGGCGTTCGGTGCAACGCTACGAACCAGCAATTTTCCAACTTAGCTGTGCCATCTAATTTTTATGCTACTGCAGAATTGTTTCAACGCAAGTTTAATATTGAGCTACAAGCAACAACTGGAAGTGAAGATGACAATTAAGTCAATAACAGTGAAAATGACAGCACTTTGACCAACCGAGATAACAGTGCATCAGCTGGCTCTATCACCATACCTGCACTGCAGCATCACACCTGCCGCCTGTAGTCCGGGTAGGATGACTAAACGAGCGGCGACTACCACAGGTATATAAGCTATGCAAAAGTTATTCGTGAAACTTTTCAGTCATTTAAGAGATTACCATAAGGGCAGCAGCCAAGAACTGGATTCGCTAATGGCAGTGTTAAAAGTAGGCTTAAGCAAAGCCGTCAAGTGCCTTATTGGCACAATCAGTGTGGTCTTGAATCTAGGTGGACTGCTGATGATCGATCAACTTTGCCAACAGGCAGTGCCTGAGATAATGACATAATCTGCCATAAGTATTCATTTTAATTCACACTGAAAATAAAATTTGCTACCAGTCCGAGTTCGGACTGAAAATAAAATCTGGTGTCAGTCCGGCCCGGACTGATAATAACGCCTACCGTACTGATCCTTCAAGGTCATCCAAGTTCGATGATTTTTTATCTCATCTGAAAGAGCGAGATATGACCAGTTTTCCGATGAAAAAAATGCACATTTTCCGACCACTAAATTTGAAAATGTTTCTCTTGCACTGCATCCCCAAAATTTTGTATGCAGAGAGCATCGACACGGAACTTAATTATTCGTGCAAAAAATTTGAAAATGTTTCTCTTGCACTGCATCCCCAAAATTTTGTATGCAGAGAGCATCGACACGGAACTTAATTATTCGTGCAAAAAGTTTTCGGAAACGAAAGTTCTCGGGTACAAAAGTTCCAGTTAAGTTGCGTTTGATTGGCTGATGCTGTGTGATGTCAATCACCCTCCCACGCTGCACCAGCTTTGCACACTTCTGACACGGAATGTTTTTGGATTGACACGGGCCTTTTCGGAATGATTAAAAAACATGAAACTTTTGTTCCAGAAACAATAAAAAAACGACTTGGATCAACCCAGACCTTCCCACTGCCCAGGGCTGGTCAGACTTTCAAAAAACACAACCAGTGTTATGCATTAACTTCTTGCCATGTTAAGAACAATATTTGCTGACCAGGGGTGTCGGTCCACCGGTGTGACGAAACACCGTACTGGCAGCACCGAGCGCATCGGCAACAACTTATTATTGCAAATTAGATGCTAGGGCAAACGTTAGGGCTAAGCTTAGGATCAGGGTTAGAGTTAGCATTAATGCGGTAATTTGCTGTCGGTGCTGCTGGTGCGGTGTTTCGTCTCACCCTACGGTCCACTATGGATGCACTACGCAAGCCCTTCCAGTGTATAACCCTCCTCAGCATTGAGCCCTTGGGCCCTCACATCAAACTCTTTAAGTCATGTGCTGCATTTTCACTTGGATGGCTAATGTTGCATTTGTACTTATGAGTGCCTGCATAAAATTTGCAATGAGGGGTGGGGCAAAGAGGTTGATGCATTACAGGCATTGGGTGGAGTGGGGACTAAGGAATGGGGGCAGCTGATTAGTGATTCTGCTGAACTTCAATTATAAGCTTCCCAAGTTGGGTTCGGGGTGAATCCCTAGCTGAAAAAGAATTTGGTGCATTTTTTACTGGATGAAAGTCATGAAACATATCTGGTGAAACAATGACTGCTCCTCCCTCCCTGTCCTAAAATTTCTTTTTCTTTCCGATAAATATGATACACTTTGGTCATAGTCCTCAATGGGCGTAGACACCTCTGCTCAGTCTGCTGCCAACGCTTTCATTGATGAATCATGAATGGTGATGCTGTAGACGGATGATGAACAAGATGCAGTTGTCACAAGAAAATGGAGCGAGGCATCGGATGTGGTCAACGAAGCTGAGGGAGAGTTCTCTCGATTCAATATTTCACAAGAATTGCAGTCAAAGCTTCGTGGTCGGTTACTTCAGTACAGTTCACAGCTGTATTTTTCAACTGCCAAAAAGCGCAAGACTGTTGAATCATTAGAAAGAAAGAAACTGTGTCTTACATGTTGATCTGGATATTGCACGTGCCATAGACCTCTGAAAATGCTTGGCCAGTGCTACAATCTTAAGAGAATAGATAAAAACTTGAGAGTAAAGACATTTCTAAAGCTGTGAAAGTTAATAATTATCATAATCACATGATTAATGTTGAAACATTTTTGATAATAATTAATACAAATTTAATTCTAAATAAAATTTTCAGTTATAAGTTACATCACTAAGAATGCATTGTTAGGTTGATACACTGACAAGTATTTGATAAGTGATACCTGGTAATCACCTCCTTTAGAAAATGTGATTGGACAAAATAAACACTTGGGCCCTAGTAGTGATAATATGGATCTATTTTGTCCCAGTGTATTGGTGACAGAGCTCTTTTAGTTGAGAAACTTAGTTGATATACATGCACTTTTCTTGCACAATAACTACTGTTAGTTATAATCTAAGTTAATGATTGATTACTTTTTGTCATCAATTTTTGAGAAGTTAACTGTTAAAAATTTGTACTCGTTACCACTTGCTAGCGTTAATATTTTCTTCATTGTAGCTGTGTCATGGTGTGTTATGGTATGTAAGCTGTCTATTTCTGTTGTATTTTAGCACAAGGTATCAATTTCCTGTTTCCAGTGCAGACGAGTACATACAATCATATATATGATGGGCTTGATGTGATTGTCCAAGCAAGTAAGCACAACAACGGTTCTATGATGTTGAAGTTATTGGCTAGGAACAGCAGTCGAAGTGTAAAACCACATTTTATTGGTGCAGACAATACTTATGCGCTAGGGTTAGGGTTACGGATTGGTGTTAGGTGTCAGCATCTTGCAAGTCATGTTTCCAGTGTATGGCACAATACAAATGTGTTTTGTTTGTTTGACTGATCGATCAGTTGTATACTTTGACTTAGATAAGGATGAATATTATCAAAGTCCTGTAGCTTGAAGAAGTATTATCAGATTATTTTTTAAATTTTTGCTGTGACTGGCCATCAAATGACCACTCAAGTTCCCACCTTACCCAGCATCTGCCTTAGGGACTCAATTTATTGAGACCTTTCAATCCCGTTTGAACACTTTAACTACACAATACAGAGCTCTATTGTTTAGTTATGTTTCCAGTAGTGTATGCAGAGATCTGGAATATGGCGTCGTGTGTTCTTGAAGATTTAGTGTTTTGCACGATCTTTGTGCTGCAAATTGTAATGTACAGCATCACTGTTGAGCAATGTATCAGCCAATCTCAACTTAGATTTGCTGTCAGCGTATTGGATATGATTAAAGATCTTCTGCAAAATTTTTCACACTTTGTCTGTTTTAGAGAGATATTTTATGTTCAGACTGTGAAATCTGAATGCGATAGCAAAGACAGTCCTCGTATGGCAGAATATCAGTATGCTCAACATTCTGGCTGAAGCACTGTGTTACTCACTGATCATGTTTGATGTATTCTGTTATGTTTGAACTGTAGGAACCGGTTGTGGCAAAACGGTGAGTGTTTTATATCATGTTATGAGAATTATTTCATCTGTTTATCAGTATAGTGCGAAAGCAGCCATATTTTGCTGATTGGTGATGCTAAGCTGTTACTTTGCTCTTGTAATGAGACTAGATTGATGGCCTTACCTTAACTTACCTGACATCCAGGGTAGGCAGGCTGTTACACCTGCCCAGCGCTGAGGCTGTATCATTTCGGCCCAATGCGCATCCCCGAATGTAACCATGTAAGGTTACAGGAAATGGCTATGAAGCCGTGGACGGCTGTGAAGTTGTAGATAAACGCCTGTGAAGCCAAAAGCGCTAAGCCCCACCACTGTGACAAGATGGCCTACCGCGGTGGAGTAGATTGATGGCATCTGCTGTTTATTTCCATTTAGTTTTATTCTTCTCCTTTATTATTGGTTTCTTGTGTGCATTTTGTTTGTGTTTGTACATTATTTATTAGTTAGACATTTCGCTGTTTATTTCGTATTGTTTTTCTGTGAGCTGTCTCAGAGCTATTGTTACATATTTTGGTAGAATTTGTATCGACAAAGAATGTTCTTTGTGTTGTTATGTAGTTGTCATATGCTGTGCCAATCATAGAGCGTATTCATCAAAGTCCAAGGACCGGTGGTAGACATAGCCCTTCGGTAAGTAAAGCTTAAAGGTTTGTCTATAGCTGTTAATGGTAACTCATGTCCGAGCTATATACAGGATCACACAGAGTTAATTAACTGTCAGTTAGTAGATGAATGTGACTGTCCTGCTTTAATCGTAGCCAGAGAGGCCAGTACTCCGTTTACCTACACCAGAGGGATGGAAGTCCGAGTTGATCTTCGTGTTGGTTATATACCATGATGCTTTGCCTTTCTGCAGACAGTCACCCATCTAGGTAGCATAGATGTAAGAACATTCCAGAAAGAAATATTTGAAAACTTTTAAAAACGTTGAAGCATTGTTCGACCTCTTGTTTAATGCCTAATGATGTAGGACTGTAGGTGCAGTATAATCGGAACTATATTTAATTTCAATTCAACTCTGTGGTCATACGACCATAGCACTAGACTTACCAAATGTACTACCCCTGGTGGATAAAAGTCTTTTCATTTAGAATATTTGGATTAAATGAACTACGGTCACTGTGATTAAATTCATTTCTGTGGTTCCTAAAGTTAAAATCGTAAAAAAAACGTGGCAAGAATAAAAAAAATTTAAAGCAATTTTAACCATTTGTGTTAGGTAGTAGTCTGCATTTCATAGCGACCTGACCAGCAGACCCAGCTATCAGTAAACTCATGATCTCTTGATCGTACATCTAAGACCCTAACTGTTATGCTACCAACCGTCCATAGTCACTGGTTCAGCTGTAGTATAAATAGGTAATTGTAACTTTAAAATGAGCTTGATTGAGTGATTGATGGTAATATATCTCCAGTTACTATTGATGTGAAGTGTTTGTTGACTAGCTGTTGGTGCTAACGCCGACACGTGAGCTGGCTCGCCAAGTTGCCGAAGTCTTTGCATCTCTCACTGACAGTTTGTCGACAGTCGCTGTCTATGGCGGTGCTCCCATTGGCCCACAGGGTACGTTATAACTTAGCCAACTTTAAAGACGGTTACTGTTGACTCTATACCACATTTTATACATTTGTACAATACACATAAAGAACACAGCAGAAAGCACACACTGAATGGTAAAAGCAGAAATTCTATTCACTGAATTAGCAATAAGCAGTCTATTTGTCTTGGCAGGCACTAAAAGAAGTTTTGTGTTATTTAGCTCTTAATGGTAACTAATCTCAGAGCTGTGAAGCATAATGCCTATGTTTCGGTTCTCATAGCTTTGCAGTAGCCACTCCCACCATTTGATATACCTTTTTTGGACAACACAGTTGTGCTTTACATGATGTTTTTGTCACTAACTGCCCTTTGGGACTTTACACGATGAAGCTGGCTTAACAAGCCAGCTTGTCCAGCTTGCTCATCGAGCGCTTGTCAAGCTGGCTTGACACACTGGCTTGATGAGTCTGTTTAAATATACAGATTGCACTGGTTTAGCTAGTCAAGTCAGCTTGGCGTACTATTTGCATGATCAAACTAACTCCAATTTCCAATTTTCCAATTTCCAATGCGGGGCAGGGCAGCAATACTGCCCCGTAGGCTTAAGCCACCATATGGGCTCATCAGCCATCCCCATCAAGACACTAGTTACAATTAAGTACTTCTGGGAATCTGTGAGACTTTCTGGTAAATCTCACTATATCCCCAACTGTCGCATTATCGATATCTTCAGAGTGTAAACATGGTTTACCCCATATCAAATTCCTTATAGAGAAAAACTTATTACAGTAGCAAAGGAAGTGTGAAGCACTTTCGATTGCCTCACTGCAACATTCACAGAATGGGTCTCTTAGACAGCCCCATTATACTTAAGTGTCGGCTAAGCTCCGCATGACCTGACAAAATACCTATTACAAGTCTGAGAGTCCATCTAAGCAAGGCTAGTAGATCTCTCTCCCTTCTTAACCATTTCCTTTGTATCAAACTAACTCACTGGGCAAGCTTGATAATTTAAATGGCATATAGGTGATGACCTGCCATAACGCAGTGTAACGTGCCACCTGACACTGTAGGTGAACACACCCCGCCTTTACCCCTGCCAGACAGGTCAGTGCTTGCTTTAGCTATCCTGTAGGGATGGAAGACTTGAGTTGACCTTGCTGGTTGGTTATGTGGTTGGTTATGTACTGAGATGGTTTAGCTGTCCCCAGACAGTCACCCATCCTAGTAGAAGTAGTAACCAGGAAATCCCCTGGACTGGATAGATGTCAAGCAGATTCATGAAATGTTGCAAAAGCAAGCAGCATGCAGACTTCTACTTAGTCTTGAGTAAAGCCATTTTGCTTGTGTCGATTGTTTTTGCAAACCTGTAGGGTTGCCTGCCATAGGTCTTTGAAAGTTCTTGGAAAATTTCTTTTTTTCATTTTTCTGGGACCCGGAACATTCGCAAAAACCATGTAATGTCTTAGAATTTTAGGAATTTGATGTCAGAGGGTCTTGAATTTTATTTTTTTAAAAATCAGCATGACTGTGATGTGGAAATTGATTTTTATGATGCCAGAACTGTGTAACATGGTGTGGTAAAATACTGCAGGAATAGAAGCTGCTTGAAAGTCTAAAAAGTGCTCATATGTTGGTTGGTTTTGCAAGTTTGGCATGGGTCCATGTTGTGCTGTGAATCTGGACACAGAAGCGAAGGTGAGGTCGGGCGTCGATGTGGTCGTCGGCACACCGGGTCGTATAACGGACTTTCTGGAGCGTCAGACTCTGGACTTGAGTCAGCTGAAGCACGTCATTCTGGATGAGGTTGATCGGATGCTGGACATGGGCTTTGCTGACTCTGTCGATGAGATTCTTCAATACAGATATCGACGTAGTATGTAGCAGCATTCATTGTCAATCTAATGCTACCTTTATCTATCCTCATCACTTCATAGTCGTTTATTGCAATGATTTAGTAGCAACAAATAAGAGAATAGATAGCATGGATTGGTGGAAAATATGCTTGAAATAGGCTTAGCTGACTCTCGATGAGATTAACAGCACAGATACCAACATATTGCAGCGCGTATGTCGTTAACAATGTATGGTTCTAACTTTTCCAGAAAAAAATAACGTTTTGGAAGTTTTTTTGGAATTTTCGGAAATACTATGGTCATGAACTAACACACAGTGTTCAGAAAAAAAACACCCACTCGTGTTTTCTTTTGTGTCTCTGTAGAAAATGTTTAGATTTGTACAAAATTTTTATGATATCTTTAGGAATGAAAGTATTTCATCATGTTAAAGTTAAATGTTTATTGCTACTGTTGACTTCATTTTGATGTCATATTTCTGTGTTAATAAGTAATGTTTTTTGACTATATTGTATTAGGAGGGATTCTCTGTGTTTTGATACAACTTGCAATTATGCAAAATGTATGCTACTGAATCTGATTCGTCCCTGTTCATGGATAGTGCTGTGTGATTCAGCCAACTTGCAACATGAATATTCGAATAGTTTCTTAAACATTTTTTAGTTTGTGATGTTCTGGACAGTTTTAATATTCTGGGCATTTTAATTGGGAGCGATTCTGACAGAATTTGTCTCGAAATTTACTCCTATTTCACCCGAAAATTCTGTTGGAAATTTCTTAACTTTTAATCTTGGCTGACTTGGGCTTTGTGCTAGGGCTTGACCCTTAAAGTGCCGAAAACAGGAATGAGCTGCCGCACAATGGACCCAGCTGTATGTACAGATTTTTTCCTTCCCCTTCTTTTTCTTGTGTGCTGATGTGCCGTTAGCATATTTTCACTCAGTCACTGTTTTGGCAGGTGATCCAGACAGCAAGCCTCAGACTCTGCTGTTCTCCGCCACGGTTCCACGCTGGGTCCAGCGGACCGCTCGCAAGTACCTGCGCAGTGATATTGTTAAGCTGGACCTGGTTGGCAAAGGAACAGTGCGCACGGCAACCAGTGTTCAGGTGTAGTGTCCGCCATCTTTTACCTATACATACACTCTTGAGTCAGAAAAATGTGGCCGTGAACTGTTGTCCATATGTGTAGGGTCCATATTTTTCTGTGGAAAATTTTGGCACATTCCACAGGCCAGTTTGACAACAGATGACAGACAGAAAGGCCATGCTATAGGGCTTAATGGTCGGTCGCAAAACTCACTGTTTTCCATAAGTTTTGATGATTCTGAGTTGTGAATTCATTTGTGATGCACTTTTGGCTGGGCTCCAGTAGAGAGGGCGCTATAACTGCTACCTACTAAGCCTACTAGTGCTAATACTGCTACCACCACATGGAGTTTATTTGTAACATTGTAACGCAGCACTGTGAGCTGTCCTTCTTGTAAGTGTCTCGTCATATATTATTGTTTTGATGATGATAAGGTCTTGGATATTTGCAGCACCTGGCAGTGAGTTGTCCACTGCGTTCACGTACGTCGGTGATCGTCAACACGCTGCAGGTATACAGTGGCGCACATGGCCGAGCAATTGTCTTCTGTGAGACAAAGCGTGAGGCTGACCTCCTTGCCACGTCAAATGCCATGACTGCCGACGCACACGTTCTGCATGGAGACATTCCACAGGACAAACGAGAAATGGTCCTGAAGGTTTGTATGGGGAGTTTCTTACCTTTACTGTCAGGGGTTGGTGTTGTGACATAGTGGTAACGTGTTGTGTCTGATCAATGAAGTTGCTCTATGCTGGGCCGAGTTGGTACTTGGATTGGTGACTGCCTTCGGGCAGGTAAACCATCTCGGTATGTAACCAGTCTCCTAGGTCAAGTCAGCCTTCCATCCCACTGGGGTAGGTAAATCAAATACCGGCCTCTTTGGTTTGGCATGGTTCTTATGGTCAGGGAAAGTCAGGGAATGTAGAAGTACCAGTGTGCAAAAATTAACAAAGATGCAGAAAAAATTTGAACTGTTGTACACAGACTGCGTACAACAATTGAAAATTTTTCTGCTTGCTTCGCTTGCAGATTATTTGTACCTGCACTGTTTAACTTTTTGCACCACTCTCATTTGGAGTGTGATTGAAAGCGATTGAAAACCGACATTATTATTCTGCGTGCCCAAATTAGTCACGGAAAATGATTCATTTTGTCCTGGAAAGTCAGGGAAAATGAATTCTGCAGAGTAGTGGGAACCATGCCTGGGTTAAGGCGGGGTGTGCACTGTGCATACCTGTGTCGGGTGGCAGGTAACATTGTGTGATCCCATATGGCAGGTGATGCTCTGTAGCTCTGAGATGGGTTTCTTATGAAGAGCTATAGCATTTTACCATTTAACCATAATGTCATCCGTAAAGCATGTCTGCACCAAGATAAGGAAACAGAGAGGGAGTAAGCCAAAAAATGAAGAAAGGCAAGGGGAGAATTTCAGTGCAAGTAGTCGTCCACGTATTTACACAACATGTCGGCCAATAAAACAAACACTCAACACTGGCTTGCAAGCCCTGCGTCCAGTATGTAGGTCAGGGGCAGGCGGCTGCAGGCAATTTCCAGCACTGAGACCACAGCATGGTTCCTATTGGAGTGGTGGGTAACTTTCCTTAAAATTTTCAGCGACGTTTACTACCTGGTATTTATTACCCAAATGGCGTAGCCATGTAGCATCCATATGAATATCATCAATATGATATTCAGAGATTTGTATGTAGAAAAAAACACTGTAGCTTCTGACATATCATACGCCTTTCTACGACTGGCTGTTGCTAAGTCATCAATGATCAAACAGTCCAATTTTGATGCATCTTGTATAATCTTGTAGATTGGTTTTAGGATTAATGTGAGGATCATTTTCACTGCTAAATTTTTTCCGGAACCAGACTATTTTGTCAGAAAATGTGACATACACACAAAAATGGTGAATCGATAAGAAGCAGTCTGGTTGTTTTTTATATGTAAATGTACAAAACATAAGTTTATACACTTGTTAACGGCAACATTTAAGGACTTGCACATTGAAAACAGCAAAAATTACAAAAGGTGTGTCAGTGTGCTGCTGAATAATGTCGGGAGCACATTGATACATCCGTTGTAATTTTTGCTGTTTTTGATGCAAAAGTCCTTAAATGTTGTCGTTAACAAGTGTATAAACTTATGTTTTGTACATTTATATTTACTGTTTTATTAGTAAAATAATGTTTTCCTACACTTGATCAATTACGGAGATATCTGGCCATAGATATTTCACGATCACGATCTTGACTGTTTGGGGTCATGTGACATTCAAATGGCAACAAGGGTGGTGGAATTAGATTGGCCTCATTCAATAGCCCGTCCCCAAATCCCCCCATAGATGCAAAGATCTCGCAGATATCTTTAGCAGATGCCGAATTATAGCCAATTTGGTCCCAAATTTTATTGCCGTGGTAACCAGGGAGAGTTTGGGGGTAAATTTTAATGACACTTAGATTGGCCATCCTCGAAAACCATACCATAGAACCAAAAATTACAACTCTTATCTTATGCACAGCCAAATTTATGTCTGTTTAAAGAATTGTTTAATTTTCCCCATAGGCACCATTGTAATTTTTTTGAATAAATACGTTAAATATTAATTTTGACCTTTTTAACCCCCAAAAGGCACATCCTTGCACGAGACTGCGTCGTTTGAGCCATCGCACGCAAAAATTCGCTGAAGGGTTTGAATTGTAGATGAGTTTCTGAAAAAGGTATATGTACAACTAGAAAAATTTTTGTGTATATTTCACCTCTTTGCCGAGAAGCCCCATTTGTCAGATTTAAGTAAAATTTTGCATGAGGGGTCATCTAGCTGACGTAATCAACCATGCCAAATTTTATCTCAATCAGGTCAGGTGTTTTGATTCTGTGGGGGTCAAATTTTTGGATTTTGCATAGGAAAGAGAAGTTGTCGTTAACACATGGCTTGAACTACCCGTTCAGCCTGTGATGGCATCTACTACAAATGATGTGTTGGTCTTTGGAGTGATAGAATTTTGTATTGTTTGTTTATTTCTTTGTATCACTGATCTACTTATATGTAATACTTTGTCAAATAAAGACAACGTGCTTGCTATGGCAGGGTTTCCGTGAAGGTCGTTATCAGGTGCTTGTAGCGACTGATGTTGCTGCTCGTGGACTTGACATTCCTGAGATCGATCTTGTCGTCCAGTGCTCGCCTCCGAAGGCAAGTCTGTTGTTATGAACAGTTAAAGCCTGGTTTCTATCCAGGGCAATAGATACAACAAACATAACTGATATACTGCAGCGATAGACAGCACTTGTGTGCTTGCATTTTCACCTTTGCCTCGGCTGAGTCCATTGCATTTGTAGCATACTTGCTTGCATACTTTTCTTGCGTCGTAATAGTATGCAACTTAGGTGTAGTGTGCAATGGATAGAAAACAGATTTAGTCAAGTTGATACAATTGTCAGTATTTTTTATTTTTCTTACCATTTTATAGTCTAGCCTTGCTTTGCCTTGCCTTCGGGGTGGGCAGGCTCTTACACCTGCCCAGCGCTGAGGCCGTATCAGTTCGGCCCAATGCGCGTCCCCAAAAGTAACCACAGGTTACAAGT
>Ga0209671_1002835_pt1 | contig 16242 bp, 8 predicted proteins | sample WorMetHERISLAND2_2_FD_187401 | JGI IMG/M metagenome (GOLD analysis project Ga0209671, IMG submission 187401) | Marine gutless worms symbiont microbial communities from Max Planck institute for Marine Microbiology, Germany - Olavius geniculatus... | ecosystem: Host-associated > Annelida >...
TGATAACAGTTCAGACACACACATTGGGAATCATAAAAATTTAATATTGTTCGTCAGATGGCGTAACCAGGTTAGGTATTTTCTCCCTTGTTACATCTCTCATTTTGGCTGTTTTAGTGTTTGCAAATTTTGGCTTAAATTACGTGTATGTAATAATATATAAGCAGCAAAATGTCGCTGTTCTAAAATAACGAATTATGATAATTGCTGCTGCTGTTATAAATAAGTAAAATAATTTACTGCAAACGAGGATTTAAAAATAATTTAAGGATTGGTTAAAAAGGTAGCGTATTGTAATTTAATCGCAATATCTTTTCATGTTTCACTGAGATGATCATATCTAATTTGTATTAAATTTCGCATACGTTTGATTAAGATTATGAAAGTCTTTGCTGATGGTTCACATTCAGACCGTTTGGACGTAACGTTCAGGTGGTCTGTCTCGGTAAAATTTTAGCTATTTTTACAGAATAATTTTGATAACGATGTGCATAATACATGTGTATTTGAAGCAGCATTGACCACTCTAAATAGTCACGCATACAGTCTGAGAGAGGAATAAAAAGGATACGATGTGTCAATGTTTTGTAGGCATTAAGTACGTGAGCTGCGATAGCGATGATCAGCCGTGGGATAAGAACGTGCTGCTGTCGCCGGAGACGAATCTTGAGAGCGATTCGCTTCTCACATTCAATCTGAGCTCGCAACGCAGCGGATCACTCGAAATCTACGCAACTTCGGTCGTCGGACACTTCTCATTCCGTGTCGCTGCGTACGCACCGAGCAGCGTCGTGACGTACAACGAGACGCTGTACAACATGACTTACGGCGTCTTCGACGACGACCAGACCAACGAGACGATAACCTTCACTTCCGAGTCCGTCTGCGTATCGAAACACAGTCACAAACTGGCGTTCGTCGGCTCCGCGATGTACAGCCTGATCGAAGACACAACGCAACAGGATGCTGTCATTAAGGATGTCACTTTGACCACCACACCGTGCACCGCGCAAGCTTTGCCAGGTTAATCGGCTAACTTACCTCGCTGCAGTATATAAACATTTTGCCTTAAATATTTTGCTATTATGAAATATTTAGAACGCTGTCGTTATGATTCGAATGCACTTTTAACGACGATCGCGTTGAAAAAATGACCCGGACTGCACCGGCTTGTGTAGTTATTTAACGATAAATTTGTAGCTGGTTTTACTGGCTTTATAGCTAGGCCCACTCATGTACCACAATCACATTTTCTTTAGCTTATGCATGCCAATTTGCCGTTGCTGCGCTTTAATCGGTGCAAATTTTGAAAACTAATGACACGTGTATCGTGAGATGGAATTTAAACGACAGTTCTGTTGCAATTTTTCGCTAAATCTGCCAATGAAAGAATTCTAAAAATCGCTAAGTTAAAGGGCCTACCTGGTAAATAACAGAAGTGGTTGTTTTTATGCAACACGGTGTACGAGTACTGTCGAGTCATTGGTGTTGTCTGTAGTCTAACAAAACTTGTGACTTGCATGTTTGACTTTGTGTTTCTAAGAGTGTAAAAATGATGGCATCTGCGTGGAAAATACGATCAGCTGGACGTGGTTGTCGGAGTGGAAGTACATTAATCAGCCTGCTTTTGATGCTGCTCTCACGACCAGTAAGTAATACGTTGGCTCGCAAAAATTATTGAAACTCCAAAATCGTTGAGTAACATTAATCGTGTCCATTTAAAGATCGTACGTCCACGAACCGAAACGACGCGTCAACAGTGGGTGGGCCGCTCCGAGTTGCACGGTTATTGAACAGCGCCAGCTTCCAATGCTTGCGTTCGTGCTAAGGCAAACATTTCGAGCACATGCCGTAATAAAGATAACGCAATGTGACAAGTTTGATTTTGTAACAGACAATAGTTACGTCGGCTGATGTTTACGGAGTTATGTGAGATACAGTAGGCCTATGTATGCATTTGTGTAACATACCTTTGCAACACGAAATTTTTTATATCCACCCGGGAAAATTAAAATTTGTTGCTACCAGATGAGAACTGGCGGTGACAATTTAAAAAAAAGACATCATAGTAAAATAGTGAAAATGGATGGACACCGGATATCATTGACTGGCCTGGCCTTAGGATCAATGAAGCAGCTTATTGAAAACGTACAAATGTTGAATTTCTAACTTATAAGCTATAGTTATTGAAAATTACATGCTGCAACTTATGTGTAATATAGTGCTGTTATTTGATTTGTAGGTGGGCACTTCGTGGAACGCGACTTAGATGGCAGCTTAAAATTATTCGATAAAAAAGACGCAACTGTGTATTTTTTGGCTATATCCAACATTGTGATGAATATCAGTCTTCATTTTCACTCCTGGACAGTGACTTCCAAGCCAATCAGGGTAACAATCGATTTTAGCAAAACCTAAAACATTTCTATGCTTTCGGTTTCAATATGACAAAAATAGGACAAGCAAAATATTTTTATTTTTATTTCATTTTGTGACATGTTGTGTAATATTACACAACAGCTAATTAAAACAAATTGACACAATGAATAGTACCCATGTAAACTAAAGATACTGCAGCACAACAGACTATGCAAACAGTTTTTTTTCAGCAACACTTTAAAAGCTAATTAAAAGAGCACTAGCGTATTAAAGGTCTAATAAAAATTTTAGGAAAGAAGGTTTTTAAAAACAGATTGCAACTGTAAACAAAGGATTTTTACGCTTAATTTTGCTTTTAATTGTCTTTGTTATTACGTAGTGTATTGATCGGCGGTTTTTTGCTGATTAAAGTACTTTGTCAAAACTCGGTGTTGACTGTTGATGATAAATGTACAAAACATCAGTTTATACACTTGTTAACGGCGACATGCAATAAGTGACACAAGTTAGTGCGCTGTAATCATGCTGAAGTTAAGCGCATTAACTGTGACCCTACGTTTCGTAATTAATTCAGAGCAACCGATAAGCTTACACATATTAGCGAGGTCTTTTTTCTTAAAAAGTTTTTCAACGCACAATAAATGTTTTTTTATGCAAAAAAGCCAACTAGTGGCACTAATGTATAAAGATGAACTCGTTTTTACCCGTGCTGATGTTTATTATTAATTTTTCAGGTGTATAAAAAGATGAATGGAGAAATGGTTGGTGAAATGTTTAACATTAGCATTCCAACAACAACTGAAGACACCAACATCACGACAAACTCAACGGATGGTGTTATTCAGCTGGTTGTACCGGAATACATACATACTATTTACTACACTGGGACTGCCGATTTACAAGGTACCGTTATCAGTACTATTCGACATTGTGCCATATTTCTATACAAATTTTTGTTATTCTGCGGCAGTCTTAATAGGCCGCGTTACAGCTCATGTCCGCCCATCCATCTGTTCGTCTGTCCGTTTGTTCTTACGCCATTTTGACTTGATAACAAAAAGCGTAAAACATTATGGTTAACGGCATGCATATTCAACAATAGAGACAATTAAAAAGCAAAGAATTCCTACGAACTGTCACGCACTGGGACAAACAATACAACACCATACATACGCTTTGTAACCTTCTGTAACATATGTGTAACGTGACGGTCCCAATATAAATGTGAAGCAGTAGGCTATATGTGCGTGTTTATATGTTATCATTTATTTATTTTGCTAATAAATACCACTAAAATAATAGTAATAGGCCTAATTGATCTGTCTATTAGTCTGAGCCAGCCATTTTGTAGTTTGTTTTGCGAGTAGTCCAGTATATGGCAGTCTTTATTTACGCAAAAACATTGTAGAAACAGAGAGACAAAAAATCATGCGACCAGTAAGCCTACAAAAGTCCATGATATAAGAACATGGAAATCGGCAATATCGAGTTGGTGTGTTGTTGCAGGCTACTCGTTGCAGCTGGTGTCACGGACCAGTCACACGCCGGTCGCTGAGTACGAGGGCGAGTGGATGTCGGAACTGCTGTCAGTCACCGGCGGCCAGCTGTGCGTAACTCTCAGACTCTCGCTGCCGAAACAGTTTTCGGTTTTCGCGAAGCTGTTCACCGTCGACAAAGAAGCGCAGATTGTTTACAGAGCCGAGTCCACACCAACCAGCGCCGATGCGACCGATTTGTTTTCGATGTTCGAAGTTAAGTTGACCGAGGATGAAGATGGCGATGACGACGTGACAACGGAACGGACAGTTCAGATGGTTGTCTACGTTTCACTAAACGTTGCTATTAAAACAGTCAGCATCAGCAGCGGCCAGTGTCCATACATCAGTAAGTATTGCAGATTTGTCATAAGAGTTGTGCCACTGCTTTCCGTGGCGTTGCTGCATTTCAAGCGGGATTTTTCTTTCTCCCCCCCCGAAATTAAAAGTGATTGATTATATTTTTTGTTACTGGCGCTGACAGTGTTTTTTTGAACCAACGTGGTAACAAAGAGTGAAGTACAAAAATGTAGCACTTTGGAAAATAACGATTAATCGTTACTAAACTGGCAATGAGGTTTAAAGTAAATTAGTTTTTGGGACAACTGTCGTTAAAATCAGTCTTGCGTCTACTCTTCTTCGCTACGGGTGAAGATTGTGTCCGATATTGATCTAATGTAAGGTACAAAATGTTCGTTAACACCAATAAAACGAGTAATTTGAGCAAAGCTCACCTGACGCGCGATAGCAGCGGTCATGCCACCTAGACAATCGTGTACAGCATGCAATAAAATAATATTGCGTTTAGAAGGAGTAGCTAAATTTAAGGCCTCCGTATGGAAAACTTCATTAATTTAAAAGGTCAAAATTTTGATTGTTAAAATTCTTTATCGTTTAAAGTTCAAGGTCATTTAACGTCATTCAAGATTATCTATATTAACACCATTCAAAAAAGTCGTCACTAGTGCTTTTTATGATAAGCGACATGTCTGTGCCTATCTGCAACTGTTTTCAAGCTAGACGAGCTAATAGAGGTAAAATTTTAAAGGAGTATCCCATTTTGATGCCCTCTGCGCAGGACTTCTTGAACCTAAAGGGTCGAAACTTGAATTGCTAAAATATGCGTTCAATGCAAAAAAATTCTGCACAGGTTGTCTTGGTCTATCTTCAGCCATTTCGTCGCAATTCACTCTTAAAATGTGAGCTGCAGCCAAAAATTGTGAAAAATTCACTAAAAATCCCTTTTTGGTAGTTCAGTGTCATTCAAGCTTATCGATGTCAATGAATCTAAAAAGCCCGTCGCTTGTGCTTGTTATGATAAGCAGCATCTATGTACCTATCTGCAATCGTTTTCATGTTACACGAGCCAATAGCAGTTAAATAACCATTTTAGGGGGTGCCTCTTTTTGACGCCCGCGTGCGCAGATCTCCTTGTACTTAAGGGGTGGGACATGGACTGCTAAAATCTACGTTTAATGATAAAATTTCTTTGCTGGTTGTCGGGGTCTGTCTCTAGCCGTTTTGGCACAATTCACTCTTAAAATGCGTGTCGCAGCCCGAAATCACGAAAAATTTACTAAAATTCCTAATTTTGGGCGTTCAAGATCGTTCGAGTCATGGATCTTGATAAAACTAAAAAAACCCGTAACCAGTGCTTGTTATGATAAGCAGCATGTATGTACCTATCTACAACCGTTTTCATGATACACGAGCCAATAACAGTAAAATAACCACGTTTTAGGGAAGTACTTTTGTTTGACGCCCTCGTTCGAGGGGAACCCAGGAGCACGAAATTTTGTCACAAAAAAACTAGAGTGCTTGGGGGAACCCACAGTAAAAATTTCGTGATTTTAGCTTTCACCGTTTTGAAACAATACAGCAGTGTGACAGACGGACAGACAGACAGACAGACCATGGCTAAGACGTGCAAAGCATTCTGCTATCGCGCGTAATGAAGAGTTAATTATTTGTTTTGGCAATTATAATCTTTATATTATCGCAATCTAATTTAATTGTGTAGTCTGAGTCTCGTCATTTTTCGTCATCAGATGATTGAACTGTTTCTGCGTTTGACAATGGTGATTTCAATAATTTTCGTCAGTTGATTTGAACAATTTAACTTGGCATATATACTTCGTAAAAAGTCGTTTCCGCGATATATTACGTAAGCTTACACCGTGAGTTACCGTATGTTTCAGACGCCGGTGATCTGTTGGATGTCTGTCAATTTTCTGAGTTTGACGACTGCGGCTTTGTGGACAAATCATCCGAGTCATCCAGATGGGTCATTGTCTCCGAGAACGACGAGTCCAGCACCGACAGTCAGTGTTTATGTGGTTATGCCGTTTTTATTTAGCACACATTTTTTGCAATCTTTATATGTTTGTTCGTGATAGCGAAGAAACGACAGTTTTTGGCGAATCGGGAGAAACAGCAGTGCGCAATGATATTTGCTTATTCCTGTTTATTTCACAAATTATGCTTATGCGTCATTGGAAGTCAAATAATATAAAAATAACGTCTACCAAAAAATTTGCCATCTGAAGCATTTACAAACCATTGAATGTTTATAGCCAAGTGAAGATGAGGCCGCTTGAACTTTTAATGTAGACCTACGTCGTGTAGAATACTTTTTTGGTGAATAACCTAAGTTAACAGCTTTGCATAAAAGATCATTTTAATAGTTTAATTTTTTTCGAACGTTTTTGCGTTGAGTCGGCTGTGTTTTTGCGTTCGCTGCGTTACGTACGTTGCGAGCGTGGGTTGGGTGGAAACTAGGGTTATCTGCGACGGTTGTAGGTAACGACGTTGCTGAGTGTTTAAACACGGCTGACGGTCGCGACTACGTTGGCACTGCCAGTCATACTCTGACAGGGCGAACTTGTCAACCCTGGAATTCCCAATCTCCTCATGCGCATTTCTACACCGAAATCGACATGTTTCCCGACAACAAAGATTTCGATGCTAGAGTCGCCGACGTGAGCAACTACTGTCGCAACCCTTCGCTAGCTGGCGCGAAATACGTGCCACTGCCGTGGTGCTATACGAACAGCAGTGACGTCATATGGGAATTCTGCAATATTCCCAGATGCAAAGGTACTGCGCTCTCTGTTGATCAGCAAAATTCGACATGGTGGCGGCGAATCGAACATTTGCGACTTTCTACCAAAACATCGTTAACCTTAAACAAGACCCAAAATAATCTGGTGAAAGCAGAATCGCTGAAAATCAATGTTGCCATCTAATGAATCATCGTCATGTTTAGTAGATCGGAAGCAATTGCATGTTTCGGATGGCGGTTCGCTGTTAATCTTTCCTTCTTTTGGGGCCAGGGATCAAATGTACCTGCCAAATAGCAAGTATGACGAACGCTTTAAGTTGGCGCATGAATGTGACTGACGTACGACAGAAAGACCACGCTATGAAAAAGTGTATGAATAAGCGGAATCGCTTGCGCTGCAAGAACGATTTCGCTTAATAGTGCAGGGTACTACGAGTAGATGTAAAACTATTTATTGTAGAATGCTGACAAAAGTTTGGCATAATCTGTCGAGTAGCGACTGATTGCTTGTCTAACCGACATTGCTCTTGTCGTCTTTTAGCAACACAATTGTACCGAAATTTAAAAGTTTGTGTTTGTTGTCTCAAGACGTGACTCGCCAAGTTTTCTTGTCTTCTCATTTGACGTTATAATTTTGTGCTATGGTGTGGTCTCCGGTGCCATATCTGCGATTTGAAATGTTTTTTGTATGTGTGATATTATATTAATGTACAATTTAGCGTGAGGTTTATTAATGTCTTTGGGTATGTTTCGTCGTTCAGTTTATTACTCGGAGGCGATATTTAACGACGGGCTGGACACCGCCGTACTGCAGTCGCCTGCATTCAACGCCACGTCAAACGCATGCCTGCAGTTCAGCTATCAGATTTCTTCTCCCAAGATCACGCTGAAGATTCTCGCGAGGAAGATGACGATCGGGTCGAAGTTTGAGCCCAGCGGCACGCTGACGTTTAGTAATCAGAAGAGAATCGGTTTCTGGAGTAAGGCGACAGTCGAGCTCATTGATGGAAGTGTACAGTTTCAAATCGTCGCCGACAAAACGGGCGTCACCAGTAACATACACTTCGTGAAGATCGACGACATCCAGTTGATATCATGTCCCGTTTCAGGTAGCTAACAGTATTATTCTTATCTGGTTTTTGAAGTGTTTTAATGATAGGATCGGCGGAGATGCGATGCTGAAAGCGATGCGCTGTATGTGATTTTTTGATTCAGCACGTCAACATGATTATCAAGAACTTGCTGTAAAACTAAATCAGTGTGCTGTCACGCCAGGAAAGACGCAAGATGGAGATAGGACGCAGTGTAATACCGCCGTGCAGTTATGCAATTAATTGTGCAATTTATTGTGCAATTAAAAGCAAAATTTATTATCAAAATTTACAATCAACATTGTCCAAATAGTGTAGACTAATGCTTATAAAAATGTTTTTATTTTATATAATAAAAGAATACTCTATTTGAGCTTTTTCTTGTTAGTAATTTTTTATTGATTTAAAGTAAAACAGCGTTAAATGTGCAATTATCTAAGCATAAATGTCGGAACAAACTTAGTTAGTTTTCTGTAGTCTGGCATCGACTGTGATAATGTATGTTGTAGAAAGTACCCCGGAGCCCACTCTCGACTACACTGGACCACGTCTGCCGATGACAAACTCCCAGAACTGGGTGCTTAGCGATTACTCTGGTAATTTAGCCATGTTACTGTTTCCAATTTGTAGGATGTGTTTACATGATTAAACGTGTACAGGGTGGTCGAGAAAAAATAATTTTGCCACCATTCGTCACAGAGCCATGCAGTTTTTAGCAAAGTGTTCAGACAGACTTTTTTACAATGTCATGACAAAGGGCAGTATCCAAATATAACAGTTAAATGTTTTTTTTGCTTGCAGCTGGCAAGTGAAATATACGAAAGCAGTATTAACCGCTAAATATTTAATGCAAGTTCGTGACAGAAACAACGTTCGCGCCAACCCATTTTTTAAAATTAAGAAAAACTAAGCACAATGTGTTTATCGCCAAAAAATGCTTTTGGTACACTATTTAGTCGGGCGGGGCATGGTTTGATAATGACCTGGATACGTTTACTGTGTTTCGTATACGGGCTTTGCTACGCTTTGTACCAACAATAGTCCTCCGTCAGCTGTTGCTATATGCAGCTAAAATATAATCATAAAATCCGTGGTTATGGAAATGGTATTGATATATTTTCGTACAATGTTAGCATAATACAAGTGTAATCTGCTTTGAGCTTATTAATAGCAGCAACTTCTTATAATTTTTTCAGTTTGCTAAGCGTTCAGTGGACAAAGCGCTGCAAAATTTTGCACGTGAAATATGGTGCATTAATTTACTTTTCTGTAAATTTCTTGCTAACTACGATTGCATATTTACTCTCATGTAAGTTAGTCATTTGTTATGCGTTTATCTTATTTTGTTTTAAACGCTGTTTATTATACTATATTGAACAGAATTAATTAGTCAATAAATATAGCCGTTTAAGCCAAAACAAGCCAAAATACCGGGTATAAAATTTTAAAACAGAATGATTTTGTTACGTCGTATTATATATTTTTTGTATTTAACAGATGTCGATGTGCAAGACATTATGGACACAATTGGGCGGCAACAAAATGATCTGATTTTTAGGTAAACTTAAATTAGACGCATTTGATTTGATCATAGACAAAGCGTTATCGATTTAGGCACGTTGTTGCATTATTTAGCATAGCATAACAACAGAATAAGAAATAAAACACCAGAGCTTGGCAAATTACTGGCTCAAATGTAATTCAATTACAAATTACAAATTACTTTGGAATCAGAGGCAAAATTACAAATTACGTAATTTCAATTACTTTAATTACAAATTACATGCAATTGTTAATTGTGTTTTTAAATTGGTATTACAAAATTAATGATAAATACATTCATAAATTTAACAAACTAGCAGTAGTACACTAGTAATGAGGCCACTATTCATTATCAGACCAAAAAAAACATTAGGAGCAAACAGCAACACACCAATTACTTGATAATGTTAACTAATGTCTACACTATTTACAAACACAACTTATATTTAAAATGTAAGTTACATCATGTAGGCTTAAAGGCTAAATCATATGAATCTTTATGTCACTTTAAAGGCCTGGGAAAGGAGCAACTGCAGAAATGTTTTATGACTTGACAACGATAGGCGATGCAGACTGTTTAGTGTTTATCCCACGCTTGGCGAAATGGAAGATCTGCTACCTACAGTCTACACTAGTTACAAAAACTTGTGCAGAAAAACAGTTATAACTGAAAATGTAAGTTGCATAGCGAAGTGTAATTTAGTAAATAAAAAAAGATCGACATGGTGATTAATATAAAACTAATAGTTGTTACCACTTGATATTTTCAAATGTAATTAAAAACTGTAATGTAATTTACAATTACAAATTACATGACTATGTAACTGAATTACCAATTACAAATTACATCAAAACCAAATGTAATTGAATTACAAATTACATTTGTAATTAAATTACATAATTGAATTACATGTAATTTCGTTACTGCCCAGCTCTGTAAAACACGGACATAGGCCTAGTACTGTCGTTGCTAAAGCATCTTGCATAAAATGATCGTCTACAAGCTCGTGAGATTGCAACAGTACATTCCAGACATACTCGAGGCGACGGATAGAAACTTACACAATTGTCGTTGGAAATTGTGACGCATCTGTAGCACCAAAATCGACTTATGCCCAGACATAAAGGAACTAAAAAAAGTTAACTACGACTTACTAAAAATCCATCAGTATAGGATTTACGCAAGTATTATTTCACCATCAAGATGGTGAATATATTTCACATTTTGTTTTGAATTGTAATTTGTGCAGAAATGTAATAAAATAATGTTATGTTATGCGCAAATGTAACGTTGTAGTTTTCTGCTTATTATCAAGTCGTTAAACCAAATGTGCATCTTGTCTATTTTTTAAATGCAGAATTTTATGGTTTGCTATAGTAGTCCTACAATGAATAGTATATGCTCTATATGTTAGTCGTGTGCAGTCCAGCAAATTTAGCTAAGTTGTGCAAACTCACGTGTACAGTGTGCGTGCGCGTTGTGGTAAAAGTTGTAGATGGGCGGGCGATAAGTGTGATGTTGCATACATTAAGAAGGAGTACACCCGTATGGGCGTTTGCTATACTATCAACTGGAATCCATCCGATGTACTTTACGCTAAACAAGCAGGTAAGCTATGTGGCGAATTTAATACACACTGTGGTTTAAAAAGTCTTATTTTGTGGTGCATTAACTCTGATATTCTCGACCAGTTGTTGTTAGAAAACAGATTTGCTGTTGACAGAAACACTGAACGCGGTTTTCAGCGGCATACCACCGACAGAGATATAGCTTATATGGTGATTATGTTGTTTACTATGAATGAACTTATGTGATCAGTTTTTGATCTCAGAATGTACATTTCCTGATACGACTAAATCACTGTTACCGCGTGCATGCTGCAGTGCACTGTTTGTATTAAAAAATAAACAAAAATAAACACAATAGTAAACATTTGTGTTATGTTCAGGGCCAGGGAATGGACTAGAGTTGATTCTCAATGTTGAGCAATATGAAAACATCCCTAATTTGGCGAACAACATTGGCGTTGAAGTAAGCAAGCTATTAGCTGTTATGTTTTACTCCTAATATTTGCTTGTCTGCCCTTCTTGTTAATAACGTTTTCGTGCAAAAGTAATGCCATTGATACTTAATAAATGTACAAAAGGGCAGTTTATGCTCTTGTTAACGGCGATATTCAATGAGTAGTAGGCCTACGTAAAAACAGCAATAATTAGTAAAAAAATTTAGTCATTGCATAAAATGCCCAGCCTAGCGATGTGAGACATTTCGTGAGATGACTAAATAAATTAGTTATTTTGCGTAATGCCTAAAATTTTTAAGAATTACGCGTAATGTCTGGTTTCACTATTAATTTTAATTCAATTTTCATTTATTTCAAACCACACGGATCCATATTATACTCTATTATGCCTGTAACATTTATGAGTTTAATTAACTTTTGTAAGCCTATCTATATGTATATCTAACACTTGTGCTGTACAACTAAATATTGACTGATTGACTGCGTGAGTTAGTGAGCAATAACGTATCATTTGCGCGATTTTTCTCACCGTAACTGTTACTGTTAGATCTATCTGCACAGTCAAGATGACATACCATCAACATTTTTCATAGCTGAGCCGGGAAAATATGCTTTGGTGGTGGTCGAACATTCTACGGTAAGCGAATTTGTGAGTTTAGTGATTGAAATAGCAGTATGTTGTAGTTAGTTGTAGGGAGTAAAACTAGTCTCATCATTGAGCCTTGAGCTCATAATAGTTTCAGTAAGTAGAAATTGGCAAAAGACGGATTTGTCGCCTAATCGTGGAAAAGACTTGAATCAGTTGTGCAGGTGAATGTGTACCGGTAAATTGTTGCTTTGTCTGTTATTTGCATCAACGTGTAAAACCAAAAAATAGCGTAATGAACACATTTGTCGAAATTACTATGATTATTTCATTATCGTCATCGTCAGGCACACTACGCAATGCACTAGCTCAGCATTAGTCTTGCAGTGTAAACTGGTGTCCAAATAAGGGCTGAGGAAACAGAGATTAGCGCCGCTCTGTGGCCGTGGAAGGAATGAGAAATGTATGAAATATGATTGTCATTTAATAGCACCAACTAAAACTGTCGTGGTCGCATTAAAATAAAACATTTGCAAAAATACTGCACAACAGTTTCAGTATAGTAAACACATGGTTAACTAGAAGTCGCTCGTGAGAGTGCATATCTCCGCCGTTCCTGAGTTATCGTGTACACAGGCGGAACGACGAACACACACACGGACGGACAGAACGACCAATCTCATAATATCCTCCAATGTTCACTAGTGTACGCTAACACTTGGCGGAGATAAAAATAAGAGGTGGTTGTGTGCTCTGTGAAGTAAAACATTTTTGCAACCACCAACTGTATTTACCACGTGTTCAAACGTCAACATGTTGCGTAATCGCCAATTTACACCTACGAAGCGATTCAACTAACTGTTAAGTCGCGTCGGCATCGTATAGGTGTGAAATGGCCGTAAGATTGTCATGAATGTTTTACAATTTTGCAACATTTTTACGCGCAACAGCAGAATGCTTCGCGCGTCGTAGCCATGGCCGGGGCGTCTGTCCGTCTCTCCGTTAACGATTTGTCGGTCTGTCTGTCTGTCTGTCACACTGCTATCAAAACATTGCAAGCCAGGAGCATAAAATTGTCACTGTAGGCTGCCAGAAGGACTGTAGTTTATTTTGAGAAAATTTTGTTTTGCTGCATAAGAGGATTTCCCTCGAACGAAAGCGTAAAATAGGAGTATTCTTCCCTCTTTAAAAAAACGTTATTTTGCCGCTATTGGCTCTTCTAATGTGAAAATGGTCGCAGATAGGTATAGACAATATAGTTGCTTTACATATCAAGCACTTGTCGTGGGATTTTTAGTTTTATTAACATCAATGACCTTGAACGACCTTGAATCCCCAAAAAGAAGGGGTTTTGGCGAATTTTTGCGCAATTTTTGGCTGTAGCGCACATTTCCAGCGTGAATTGCGACGAAAAAGGCTGGGTATAGACCAAGACAACTTGAGTATAAAATTTTAAACATAAAACGTAGATTTTAATAGTCCAAGTCCCGATTTTTTAAATTTAAGGAGGCCTGCGCACGCAAGCGTGAAAGAGGGGTACTTCTTTAAAAGTGTTTATTTTACCGATATTGTCTCGTCTAACGTGAAAACAGTTGCAGATAAACATAGACATCCTGCTTATCGTAACAAGCGCTGGTGACGAGCTTTTTAGCTGTATTAACATCAACGACTTTAAATGACCTTAAACACTTAAAATAGGGTTTTTGGTGTTCTTTGCGATTTTTGTCTGCAGTGCACACTTTAAGAGTGAATTGCGACAAAATGGCTGGAGACAGTCCATGACAATGTGCGAACAGGAACTGCTAAAGCTGTCGCGCGTCTCATGAGCTTTTCTCAAATTACTTGTTGTATTACATGCAACCGCTGGCTAATGCTGTTCTGGTAAGCAACAGTTTGCAATGCACTTTGTTGACAGACGACGAGCCTTGAGGATCCATATGGAGTGTGCGGCACACAGGCACTGCGATTCTACAACTCGACTGTATCTTACACCTCAGCACGATGTCAAATGGACTGCCAAGTTACATCCTTTGTAAAATTGTGTGGATGTAAGGACGCCTTTATGCCAGGTAATGATTCGGCTGCCGGTATGTCCTGATTTTCTCGTAATACGTTTGGTCATTTAGAATTTTTTGGTGGCACTAAATTTATGACAAGATTCGCTATTTGATAGGCGCAGTTTAAGTTCAATGCGTGACTATAACAAAACAGTGAAACGTTAGTTGTTTAAACGAACGTAAAGAAAACAAGTTAGAGCTGTCACTTGACATAATGAGTAAGCATCATACATGCTGAAAAAGCGGAGTAGCCCCCTTTCAGTGTCGTAAAATTTATTTTTAAATTTACATGACGTAGAACGAGCTTTATCGCGATGGTTTTCTTTTTCATCAAAATCACGGTATATAAAGAAACAGTAAAAAATATTCGATTGCATTTGCAAAACGACAAATAAACTAATTCATAAGTCTCGTCAGAATTATTACCAACACTGTTTGTTAATAATCGTTGTTGTTGTTACTGAATCGGTAGTTATTGATGTTAATAAGACTAATAAGTGATAACGAGTATTGGATTGGCTTGGCCGGTGCAGGTGACAATGAAGTCTGCAGCTTGCCGCAGTACGTCAACTGTCTCACTCCATCTTCAGCTCTCGGTGCGTGACTATAGGGCCTGTGTTTAAGCTGTGGTAAAAGATCACAAAATGCTCTGGTGTATATAAATTAGACCATCACTTTGTTATACGATCGTCCTAATTGTGGCCGTCCAAATAGATCGCTTACGGGTCTAGTTCATCAGTCACTCTGCAGGTTCTGTCTGTTCCGTACGGACTTTCAGCTCGAAAACAATGAAACGCAGAAAAACAAAATTGGTTCGAACGTTTCCAGGGCAGGAATAGCCGTTTGTGCCAATTTTTAAGGCAACAATCGGATTTCATAAACATCTAAGAAATGACGCATATCTTTCGTACATGTTTTCTTACGGCAGGCAGATCGCGCGCTGGTTGGCCGGCTGGCTCACACGCGTTGAGCGGGATTCAGTGCTCACTGCACACTGCGTGCAGTGCAGTGGGCGCTTACGACCTCCGACAAATAGACAGACGGCCGCATACGTGTCTGCACAAGGCGTGCAAATGTGGGCCGATTTTAATAATTTTTTTGCTGCAGTATTTAAACACAAGCTGCAGAAGAACAGAAGAAGCGAAAGACATACGATTTCAAATTTGTTGTTTTATTGTCTTGCGAAGTTTGAAAGCTTAATTCATCAACTATTTTATCATGTTAGCTAAAATAGGCGCAGCCGATATACACTGTGCCTCAAAAAACATCCCCGACATTTTTCACTGTAACGTGAAAATCAATTACCAGATTTTGATAATTTTTGGTACAAATATTTCTGACACAACTTGCCATCAAATGACTGTTTAGTTTCCCACCTCACCCAACGTTTGTTTCTGCACTACCTGAGGAAAGCACAACCAGTGAAATATCACTTTTTTATCCAATACGATATGATTGCTTAATTAACATAACGCGTAAAAACACATTTTGTTCACATTTCTGACACTGTGGCTGACATTTCATTCCGTTGTCCATTTTTAACTGCCTGCAGTAAAATTGCTTGAAGAGTTGGCCAAATATGCGAACACAGGCAAGGAGACGCTTTCTCCATTCACTTGACAGCAGTATCGATAATGTTTTGCTCCAGACCAATCCAGGCTGTAGCAGTCGTTTCTTGACTTCACAAACATTCCTAAACTTTATCTGGTAGACACACTGCTGCAAGGCAGTCAAACCTTGTAATAGACCTGCTGTTGGGGCCTACAAATTAGGACAGATGGAATTTATTGACTTTTTCCATTCATTTTAACACGTATTATGCCTGGTCTGCTTTCCCCAGGTAGTGCAAAAGCAGACGTTGGGTGAGGTGAAAACTAAAACAATTATTTAAAAATTAGTTGTGCCGGAAATATTTTTGCCAAATATTGATCAAATCTGCTAAAATTTTTTCAAGGTACGATCGATAA
>Ga0209671_1002836_pt1 | contig 16242 bp, 14 predicted proteins | sample WorMetHERISLAND2_2_FD_187401 | JGI IMG/M metagenome (GOLD analysis project Ga0209671, IMG submission 187401) | Marine gutless worms symbiont microbial communities from Max Planck institute for Marine Microbiology, Germany - Olavius geniculatus... | ecosystem: Host-associated > Annelida >...
TCTTTTATTTTCCGTAAGTTTCTGTTTGGCTACAGAAGCATAATAAAACAAATTTGAGAAATATTTTGATTTTTTAGCATTTTCAAATCTGTTCAGGCAAAGGGTGCATAATGTCTCTCGATCTTGAAATTCTTGATGCAGCACAAGCTCCTCGTTCGTTGTTGCGTACCAGTAATTTTTTGGCCATTGTCAAAACGGGCTTAACTGCATTTGGAGTGCTCACTTGACAGTGAGGGCGTAAGCTTTTAGACATCAAGTGCAGATTTGCAGTAGTTATGATTAAAGACCAAACTAGATAAAAAAACTTCTGAGAAAAAAACACTGCCGTCGGTGTTGGGTGGCACAAGCATATAGTAAATATTAGCAGCCAAATTTTGCTAACAGCTGTATCAAACTTTGATATCATATCTGTTGTTGTTGTTACGTTGCAGTAAACCATCACCACGTCGCAAAATAATTACACTACACCTCCTTCGAGAGTCACTATATTGTTTGTTTACGATGCTAAAAACATCCGTCTACTGACGTGTTGCAGAATTTGTTGGGAGCTACTCAAGTGTACTGTTTGAACACTAGAACAAACTTGTATGCGAGAACATACGTTGATTGTATGACATCTGTTTGCTGCTGTTAGTCACTGCTGCACACTTTTTTGCCACTGCCTTCAGAAATAATTGTAAAAATCTGATTAAAGTTAAACAATCAGCCAACTAAGGCTAACTTGTGCAATTCTGTAACATAAAACAAATTTTTCACCAATGTGCCTGTGCTAACGAATGCCAGCATAATTGTGTAATCATAAAATAGTCAACAAAGAAAATGTCAATATTGCACACTGTGAATATACATTGTGTGGCAGTTTAAGCATTAAAATACGCACTGTCTGCTTTCTGATGAATGACGATGAAATTTTGTGCACATTTGTTTTGCATTTTAATATATGCAACAGTGTATGTTCAAGAATATGAAAACTGTAAAATGGTTGTCTGAGGGAACAAAATTGTTGTTGAAGTTAGGCCTAATTGTAGGTTATTTTTGCTACTTGTTGTTAAAACCCATTAGTGGCTAGCACTCTTTTAGCACTGTACCGGTATCAAAAATGAATACATTCTTTTCATTTTCCGTAACCACTGGAGTTAAATATGGTTTTTAGCCACTTCCTGTAACTGCTGATCCCTGACATTTTGGGAGTCTGGGTATGTTGGTTTTTTGTTACCTCCTATTAAATTTTACTTACTACTTCTTAGAAACTGCAGGGTGATTGCTTTCCAGACACTACTTGGTATGAAATTCCCTGACATTTTAATTGGAACTCAATTAGGGTAACCTAACCCTAGCAGTAACTAAAATATAACATACTGGTAGATAGAAACTAAAACATAAGTAAGCAGCATTCAGCAATAAACAGCATAAAATAACTGCCATAGAAGTGATATCCAAAAGGCTGTTGAGTGTTCAACAGTTGACACAATTTACATAAAAGATTTTGGGCAATTTTCCCTAACAAGATTTTTCCGCTGACAATTCCCTGATTTTACTAACAAGAATCACTGACACTTCCCTGACATTTGTAAAATCCTGACATTTTCAGGTTTTCCAGACAAGTGGTCACCCTCAATCTGGGGACATGGAGAACCACCAAGACAGAAAGAAACAAATGAAGATAGCCTTACTCTTCTGATCAGCAAAGACCAGCAACACAAAAAATGCCGTAGTAGTGCCGGCATATCAGACTATTCACAGATAGGGCACAACAGTGATAATCCAGCGTGAAGAAAATACGCAGGTTACAATATCCTGAGTATCCCGTATGGTCTAAACATGCATAGTACTCCAATAAGCACTGTTCAGTCCATGAAACAGATAACATACAAGACAGATTGGCTCTACTTGCATGGACACTGTACTGTAACCAGTATGTCACAAAATTATCCTGCATCAGATTATTTTAACTACGGACACACAAAGATCATGCCTAGTAGACAAACATTCATGTCTCAATGACTTACACTATAATATCAGTAATCAAAAAATTCAACAACATGGCCTAAGTAATGTAAAAGGTATACTGGCCATTAGAACAAATCCCAAGATGGCGAAGTGAGTGAGTGAGTAGGGTTTAACGTCCTGCCTGACACAGTATAAGTCATTTCGAGGACGACCTTTGCAGGAAAAATTGCACATACACATAATAACGGAACAAAAAGTTTAACCTTTACGAAAAGTTTAAACTTTACGTAACACAAAACACTAAGAAACGACCTAAACCTAAAATTGTAAGAACTGCTGATTATAACTGTGCATATATAACGGTAATAGCAGTTCTAATAATATTTCCCATTATCCTCTAGGCAGTCATCAATCCCATAATGCTGTCTATTGTCTATTTCACAGGTCCTTATGTCATGCAGCAAACTGGCTGTAGCCTACATACAGTGTTAATGGCTTTCACAAGTTTTTCTGAGATGAACGCTTCTGTTCGTGAATTTGGGAGAAAGTGAGTGAGTGAGTGAGTAGGGTTTAAAGTCCCACCTGACACAGTAAACGTCATTTTGGGGACGGCATTTCCAGGCGGAATGCACACAAACACAATTAAGTGCTTAAATGCCTGTCTTTACGGACACAGCATAATAATGCAAAAAGAAATAAAGCTCATCAGATACATATATATTATCAGTGGCCAACACCTGCCATCACAATGAAGTCATTTAAATTTTAACAACTACATTAACAATATACATAGCTAGATTTCACTATATTATGATGTGCAATACATGTACTGCAGTATCATTACTCATTAGTCCTGAAAACATGACCATTCCTGCTGAACAAATATAACATCTGCAAGATCATGTCTGCTTTGTGACTATATTACAGGGCTATGGAAAACGTGACATAAGACCAGCACATATTTGGATCAAAGAAATGCAAAGAACCGATTGAGATAACCTGACAGTGCTAGAAGAAATTTTAATAATACTTCAGATTACACCAAACAAAAATAATCAGCAGACCAGCTGAGACAAGTTTCTATGAAACAGCACTATAATGCTTGTGAATTGTACACATAAGCAACACGAAAATACCACAAACTTGTAACTGACAAATGAAGCCTTAACGCCAACGGTACATTATGTGCTGCAGAAACTTCAAACACCATTACGTATTTCAAAGCTGTGACACACATATCAAAAAGCACGCAGAACAAATGCAAAGAATGTGTGAATACAGAGGTGTGTAACATCTGGCAAATTCAAACACAAATGAAGCCAGTGAACCTGTGCCAGGCAATCTAACAGACGAAAACAGAAAAAGGAAGTAAATTTACCCAAGTAATTCAGGGACTTAGGCGGCATGTTACAGGACGTAGGGGCATATTTCAAAAGATGAAAATGAGGATGGGTGTACCCGGAGTGGAAAAGTTGTTGACCACTACAAAAAAAATGTCATCAGAATCTGTTCTAATCTACTCCATTGCTCTTATGATTAATTTTTCTCTTTTCATTAAAAATATTTTTACCATTTTTAAAGACACCGACCACAAAAATATGCCCATGATGTCATGAAAGTATTAACTGCAAAGCAGAGATCAAAACTACACCAAGGTCCATTTTATTGTTTCTGCAAAAACTAGCAGTAAATAAAGAAACTCTAATCCAGAATAATGGATCACCAACAAAATCTCACTGTTCTCTGGACCACACCTGATCACTACGAAAAACGTCATCGAAATCGGTTCAGAACTTTTTCAGCAACCTTGTCGACAGACAGACACATCAAAATATAGCCCTAATCTCGCAGCAGAAGCAAGCTATTTTATGCAGTTTGAGATCACATACGACGATTACAGCAGCCATTGCACAGACTATTTTATAATAACACAGTAAATGCTGAATACAAATCCATGAATTTCTGTTATTCCATGAAAAATATGATAAATTGTTAACTACAGGTAATTTGCAGCTTCGATGCGGGGAAACAAAGACTCAGTTCAAGTTAAGGAGCTGAACAGATTTTGCTGCTGTAGCTTGTTACGTTGACCGTTCCATAACAAAATGGCAAAACATGACAACACGCACACCTGCTAAACGATACAAGACAAATACAAACCGTTCTTGAGTGAAGTCCGAAAGTTGATAGTCGGTTAATTGGTAACAAAACTGCTGCTGATCCATTTGGGGAAGGTCCGCAACAGCCAAGGCCCGCTATAGCCAACCCTGTCCCTACATCTGAAATATTACATTAGCTTAATCACAGTATCATACACTGTGGAGATGGTTGGTCTCGTTATTTCACTTTGTCTCAAGTGAATTATTTCAATCCCTACCACTACAAAGTAGATAGTATAACTTAGCTGTAGCCGGCTTAGCTATTATAATAACAAGACATCCCTATGCATTCAGCCTCATGATCAAATGTCGATACATCTCTCCACAGAGCACCATGCCACACATTGCCTACAGCTAGGAATTCTCACTCAGAACTGAATTAGACTGCCAGCCACCATGCAGGCATGAGCCGACAGTACCGGTAACCGATCATATCACATCGCACTAAATCATCACTGCACTTGCATCAAAACTGGACAGTGATGTGGGAACCCTCTTGCTACTGTAACACAAGGCCAACCTGCAAAAACATCATCACAAAATACATCGTTTCATTTTACACAAGAGTTACTTGAGCTATAAGAAGCCATATTGCTCCCCAAATTCCTATGCCAAAACTTGAGTTAGCAAGCAAGTAAAGTACAGGTTTTACGCGTGACAGCAGCTACTGCTTTAGGGCGTCTTAGCCATCGCAATTCTGTCTGGCCATCTGTCTGTCACGTGGGTGGATCAGTCAAAAACGGTGGAAGCTAGGATCACCAAATCTTCACCGTCGGCTGCCTGGAAGACTAGTTTCAGGATCTATAAAGCTTTTCCATAAATTCAAAGGGGGTCACCCCAAACAAGCTGCGTATGAAATTTTCAGTATTTAACATAGATTTCAATGGTCCAAGTCTCGATTTTCTAAGTTCAAGGAAACCTGCACACAAGGGCATCAAAGGGCAGAACCACTAAAAGTTGTTATCTTACCATTGTTGGCCAGTCTTTCGTAAAAACGGTTGCAGATAAGTATGAGCATGCTGCCTATCACAACAGGCAGTAGCGACAAGCTGTTTAGTTGTATCAACATCGATGACTCTGAAAGACCCTCAACTTCCAAAATAAGGGGTTTTACTGATTTTATTCATCTTGGGCTGCAGCGCACACTACAAGAATGAACTGCAATGAAATTGCTGGAGATAGACTGACAGTTTGCGAACAGGAACTGCTATAGGCTTTCACGTGTCTCGTGAGCATTAGCTCAAATTTATTGTATATCTTGCTTGAGACATAAATAGGTCATTTGAGGGATTAGTCTTTCCCAGTAATCACTTGCACTGGTACTGACAACAATGAATGACAGCAAAAATCACAAACAACACAAAGACCTAAATAACAATAATAACTACCTATAAAGCAGCAAGAACATAATACCAACCAACAAAGGATTGACAAACATGCAAGCCAACCCGGCTATCAATATAAAACTAAAAACCTCGCTTTGCTGCCTCTTATGCCATCAAGCCAGGAAATGGATCGGGCATATTCATAATTCTATGACTCCCGGGATCCACATGAGGTTGCCGGAAGGTATTAACATGTTAAAATCTGCATAACTAGTGCACAGTGTTAAATAACTGCTGAATAGCCTGCTGTGTTGCAAGTGCGATGTATACTTCTGAAATGCTGAACATGTGCTTTGACATAATTAGCTGAGAAATATACACAGAATGTAGACGGGCAAACCTTATTTCAAGTCTGTGTGCAGATACCGACATGTTCAAGTAAAAAAGCACAAATTCTCACTCTATCAGGGGTCATTGTTGGACACCGCCAGTTGTACAAGTAGTATTGGAGGTTGCCGTCTCCGATGCCAAACTTGAGAGGTTCAAGGAACTGTTTGTTCTCCATCAGATCAAGCGCATTGAATACATCAAAGCCCATCTATCAAACAACACAGATAACTTGAGAAAGCGAATACCAAATTTATCTAATAATAAAAAAGCTAAATCTCAGAATTAATGAAAAACCACAAAATGTCTGCAAGTTTTTCACTCAGAGCTTATAACGCATCTTTTCAAGAAATTCTTTCCCAAAAGAGAATGAAGATACATTACAGAGAATACTGTAATATACCACATTTTCAAGCTTGCTTTTCCAGATCCTATACTCAATTTCTTATTAGCTTTCTTATTAGTCACATGAACTGCTTATTGTCACTTATAAGCACTCCTAAAAGTTTTCTCACTGTATAATATCTCATAATAATTAAATGATTATTGTCGCTTTTGTTACTGGCCAAACTAATTCTACCCCAGATTCGAGCCTGCAAATGCCAAAAATGTAATTTACTGACATGAGTATTGAGTAAAAACAACTGAATTAATTTGAAATCACAAAAAAAGTAAAACATTTAATAAACAAAAGTGACAACTGATTAAGCAGCAAAAATTCAGTTGGTAAGCAAAGTGCAACAAGTTGATAATAATACCTGCAAGATAAAGCACAATGTATTTATTCTATTGTCTAACCATTAAGTAAACTAATACTGACATTCTTGGCTACGATGAGTGCATCCTGCATCAGTTCAAACCAAGGCGTACGAGTGCTGACGTTGTAAAAAGCATAAGCAGCTTTCAGCGTCTTGTGAAGAGGGTGATGCATTACGGTTGACGGCAACGTGTAGAAACTCACAAAGTCGCTGATTACTCCTCCTACCTGCAATAAAATGTGCAAACTTTTCCCTGAAATATCATCACTATCATTACGCACGACAGCAGAATGCTTCATGCGTCTTAGCTACGGCCTGGGCGTCTGTCTGTCTGTCCACAAACACTAGTGATGGGCTTTTTAGGTTTATCAACATTGATGATCTTGCATGACCTTGAACCACAAAAAGAGGGGTTTTGGTGATTTTTTTTTGCAATTTTGGCTTGCAATGCACATTTTAAGAGTAAATCGCACCGAAATGGCTGCAGATAGACCAAGACAACCTGCATATGAAATGTTCAGCATTAAACGCCAATTTCAGCAGTCCAAGTCACGACCCCCTAGGTTCAAGGAGGCCTGCAGAGACGCGAGTCAAAGACCACTACTTCCCTAAAAGTGGCTATTTTACAGCCATTCACTCGTTTAGCATGAAAACAGTTGCAGATAGACACAGATATACTTCTTATCATAACAAGCACTAGTGACACGCTTTTTAATTGTGACAACATCGATGACCTGGAATGATTTTGAACTCCCAATATAGGAGGTTTCAGTGTTTTAAAGCAATTTCTGACTGTAGTAAAAATAAAAAGGTAAAGGGAGCCATGCCCCAGCTGGGGCATAGGCGGGGTGCTCATCTCCCACTCACGGCCATTGAGCCTGTAGGTGGATAAACCACTTGAGTCCGTAACGCATGGCCAGTGCAGCGCCAGACCTACGGTTACCTTCCCAGCCTCGGGGCATCACCGCCCTTTGACTGGTACCAAATTATACTGCTTGGTGACAGAGGCACATGTGTGTGAACAACTTGCCTAAGGTCGTTACCCGGCAGTGTCCTGGTGCAGAGTCGAACCTGCGCCCCTGTGACCTCAGGATTACAAGTCTGGCACGTTACCGTTAAGACTACCGAGCCACGCTTCTGACTGTAAAGCACATTTTAAAAGTGAATTGCACCGAAATGGCTGGAAATGAACCTGGACAACCGGCAAATAGGAACTGCAGAGGCTATCGCACGTCTCATGAGCTTTGCTCAAATTACTTGTTATTATTACAATAACATCAATGCCAAGACTCAGTGGTAATTGATTGCAATTTATTGCAGAGTAAATGTGCACAGATAAAGTAAAGGTCCCACACCCACTACCCAAGAGTAGGAGTAAAGTGGCATGAGTATGGGTCGGGTACGGGAAACATGCTAAGAAACGGATCAGGTAACCAAAGCTGCCATACAGCCACAGCGCACAGCCCTACCAGACACTCAAAAGTAAACTTTCAGGAACTGATAGAGTAGGTTATTTCAGGCTGAGAAAATGCCGTTCTAGTGCCAACCAACAGCAACAAATAATGAAAGCAAGAAATGGCTAAAAACTAATCATAATGCTTCACTGCTAGCAGAAAATTCACAGATAATATACACCATGGGCCATACAAAACGTGGCACTTTACTTTTGTCCATATCTTCACCAATTATTGACTGATTTAAAAAAATTTTCACTAGCACACTCTGCAGACAATTGCAATAATGTGATTATTACATATCCCACTACACCATAAATGCGTCTTTACACTACCTTGTGAAACATAAATGTAAGAAAACCTAACGATGATAACAAACATCCAAGTAAATGAAGGAAAACACTAAAGATCAACATTGCGGTGAATGATCCCACCCTTCTTAGGTTGGTGGCATGGCGTAGTTGGTAACGCGTCTCAGATGAAACGAAGTTACTCTACGCCGAGCCCGGTTAGTACTTAGATGGGTGACTGTCTACAGTACGGAGTCAGCCAACTAGGTCGACTCAGCCTTCTACCCTCCGTGGGATGGTAAAATGAGTACTGGTGGTGGTCAAGGCCATCACTAGGGAAGAAACGGCGAGTTCTGCGCAACAATAGGCCCTGTTAGCCAGGATTGCAGGTATACTGACTCAGTCGGTTAAAAGCGCTGGCTGTTAATTTGAGCCGGCCATCCGGCCGACTTGGGCTGTATGCTAGCTTAATTGGGCCCCGTCCTCGCCGGCTCAAAGTGCCGCCAAGGGGATGAGCTCCCACGCAACGGGCCTAGTTCAGCTTCGCTGCCTAGTGCCTATGCAAAATCTTCTCTCTTCTTCTGTAGTGTAAACAGATGACAGCAAGATGAAGCAGTTTACCTCCACAACGTAACTATCGACGATGCCCTGACGTGGCAGAAACCAATGGCAGAACTCCTCCTCTGTGAATACAGGCGCCAGACTAAACGTGCCAAGATACTGTGCACATCAGACAATTGCCAGTAAGTGCATGATAATGACAGTGTCTGCGAAAAAAATAAACACTTTCTTTGTGACTCGACTTTCATGCTGTAACTCGACCTTGCAGTTTTTTTACTTTACATCATGGGAAATAATATAAACAAGAAACCCAGCTGACGCTAGGGTGAGGCCGACCGTACTAGCTGTCACTGACCTTGAAGGTCATCCAAGATCGATGATTTTCATTTCACCTGAAAGGGCGTATGCCAAGTACTATTAGTGATTAATAGTAACCTAGGCTGTATCTCTCACTGTTTCCGAAATATAGCCAGTTTTCGGTCAAAAAAGCACATAACAGCCTTCAAGATCATCCAACGTCAACAATTTCCATCTAATCTGACATGAAATATGCGACTTCCTATTAGTGATCAATAGCAACCTAGGCCCTAACATGCACCATTTAGCCACAGTACATCCGTGACATGCGGACGACGGACAGACAGACAGCAAAGGGTCAAACCAAAAGTCATTCTAAGACCCAGGGCATTATTAGCATGCTGCACGTACCGTAATCAAAATGCACACGCTAAAATACAGACTGACGAGGCCAAGATTACGTACCTCAGACACCAATCGGAAAGCCACACGCACATCTGCTTGTGTCATTACACGGAATCCAGCTACCTTCGGGGTCTGCAAAATTCAAACAAAAAGGAAATCTTGTTAGATAAAAGAAAATGCAAATATTACTGTCAACCAATAGCAATAATACTAAGAAAAAACAATCATCAAAAGTCATAATTTTATCACACTGCAGAACAGAACTAGATGTTGGTTATGACTCCATCAACTATTATGCCTCAGCCAACATGTGACAACTACAAGACAGAAAAGTGCATTTTGGGGTATATTTGACCCCACTGTAACCTTGACCTTAGACGTTTTGACCCCAAAATTTGATACATTCATCCTTGCCCTTAAGTCCATTAGTGGTGAAAGTTTGGTCAAATTCCGTCGACAAATACCCAAGACATAACGTTTGTTTGGGACTCACTCATGGACGCACAAACACTCTGGAAACATAATGCCTCCAACCACTACATTGGCGAAGGCAAAAAAACAGAAGTAAATATGAGGAACTCTGCATCAAAGCAATGAACAGGCTTGTCGCAATACACAATCTATCTCATTCAAGAAAACCACTGGTTACGTGATACAACAACTCTGTCCCGTAAGTCTTGCAGGGGCGAATTTCCAAAGTTCATTTTTGGGTAACCTGCCCTAAACTAAAGTAAATCTGGAAAAATGGGCGATTAAGAAAAATCAAAAGTAGCAGTCCAATAGATATATCAATATCACCATCTCCTAATTACACAGTAATTACAATGCAGCTATGGTGTAATGTAATCAGTTGTAATTCACTTTGAAACATTCAAACAGAAAAAGTCTGATGAAAATCCATTCAGATATATACAGACATCATCCAAGCAAAAACACACACAAATGCCAAACGCCCTCCAGTAGAGATGAGAAAAACATAATGTCTGTGGCTCCATCCACTGGCAGATGGTGGAAATAGACAATTTACAGACTAGCAACTCTAGACAGCTATATAAGAATGTCATGTGGACCAATAGGCAGTCAGTAGGCTGGTACCCGGTAATTATAGTATAGTACAGTACAGTACGACTATAAGGCGCTAGCATAAATAGCACAATTAATACAGCTCTGCCGAGAAAAAGTCCAAAAAATCGCGGGTTCGAGTCCTCGTGCATGCAAACGTTTTACAACTTTTTCTCTTTGCTGTCATAATTAATTTTTTTGAGGTAATATATGTCTGACTTGTGATTAAATGTTGCAAAAAGGTAAAAGTGAGTGAAAAAAGTTAATTACGACTCTCGCATTTTCCAAGTTTTTACAGTCAGGGTCAGTTAGGGTTAGGAATAGGGTCAGTAGTTAAAGTTTGTGCCAGTGTTCATTAAGTAATGTGTAACTGTAGGAAATTAAAGCGTCTACTGCTGATGAAAATTCATGAAATAAGATTCTGCCATCTGGTTGGTCTACACGCCTTTCTATATAGCTCGCATGAATGGCTCGTATTTACAGACCAAACAAACATTATAACAGCCTACCTCTGGCAGTTTGTACAACTTGAGTGTACGTGCCATTGTCATATTTCGGCTCAGGTGAGAAAATTTTACGTCGATCAACTTCCGCGGATTCAGCGATCGATGCCAGTACCTATTTACAAAAAACAAAAAGTACACTATGCCTGCAAAAGATTGCAGTGGTCATAATTCAATGGGACATCACAAATACTGCTGCAACTTTATACGCCATCCTTGATTCAACATTATTCATCTGCATTATGCTATTGTCACAGACACAATGTGTCACAATATGCAGAGTTCTACATCTATTTAACTGGGCTAATAAACTACACCGTGGGACATGAAAAAACGTGCCACTTTACTTTTGTTCATATCTTTGTCAATTATTGACCGATTTTTAAAATTCTTTCACTGGCACACTCTGCAGACAATTTGCAATAATGTGATTATTATATATCCCACCACGCGGTAAATGCATTTCTACACTACCTTGTGAAATAAAAATGTAAGCAAGAACTAACAATAATAACAAAAATTTAGGTACAGTCAAACCCGTTTAATATCACATGGTTTAATATCACAATCCGCTTATTATCACATAAATTTTTATCCCCAGCCAACGCCTGTAGTAATCAAAGGGCATCGACTCCGGTTATTGTCACTCCGCCTATTATCACATATCGCTTAATGTCAACACGTTTCTAAGTCCGATGGCCTTAATTGCCCCGTTTAATATCACAAAGTAGACCAGTCGGCGGGCATAAACAGCTGGCATGCCCGGCAGGCAGCAGTCCTGTGTGTGAATGGAATGCGGGTCATTGGTCTACCTGCACGGTGGGTGACTGTCTATTGCTCAGCTACTGCAATCACAGCAGCAGCAAACAAACCAGTCTTTGTATGTAGGCCAGAGTGATGACAGATAAGACAACCTACAGCCACCCCCACCTGCAGCTAGACTGCAGCCCAGCCTGTTCATTCTTAGCAGTGATCTTAGCTGTCGTCGTAATATTACTTCTAGTTGGACTACTATGGTAACTCCTTTAATGTCAACTTCGGTTAATATCACACAGTTCTGGCAGTCCCACAGATGTGATATTAAATAGGTTTGGCTGTAAATAAAAAAATGCTTCAGGCCAACATTGCGATGAATGATTCGTACGACACTAGACTACGTTATACCCACACAGTTCAGTGTCATACAGACCATTCACTGCAATGTTGGTCTGAAGTGTTTTTTTTCAATTTTACCAAAATGTTTGTTATTATCATTATATATGCCTATTTTATTGATATATCACAAGGTAGTGTAGAGACGCATTTACAGTGTGGTGGGATCTGTAATAATCACATATCGCAAATTGTCTGCAGAGTGTGCCAGTGAAAGAATTTAGAAAATCGGTCAATAATTGGCAAAGATATGGACAAAGTAAAGTGGCACGTTTTTTAGCCCACCCTGTAAGTTATGCCAGGTCCCAGAGGAATGACCTTCGGTGAATGCTGAAGTGGGTTTTCATGCCAGATACCTTTCCACTGCCCAACCAGCAGCACCAAACAAAAAAACCAATATCCCAACAGTGATGTGGATAGCAATGTGTTAGCAAACCATTTTGTGTGTGTTCTAAATCAGATAGAGATTTCCTTAGAGACGTCTGAGAAAAACATGACTTTGAAAAAACATTTTTAATAAGCCATGCCCCGTTATTGTAAAAAAAACTGCAGCCATCTGCAAAAATGGAAAAAGTAATCCAACATAAACAAAGCATTCTCTATCACCGATCTCATCTAACAAATCTGTCTAGATCTAGATCGATATGATTCTTGAAAAGAATGCAATCATTGACTTTGCGGTGAATTACCGACAACTGGCAACAGGCTTTGGAAGAATGACGCCAGCCGTGTAGACTGCCTGGAAGATACCTCGGCAGTTGACCCGCCGTGTGACCTCACGTATCAACACTGGAGCTACACGCTTCGAGCGCAGCTTCTTGTGTACACACAGGAAGTTGATTTCCACCATCCTCTGATGACTGCAAGCATCACACAAATCATCCGTCACTCATGTCAGTCACTTTTCACATACTAAACAACAGCCTATGACACCTTCGATTAGTGTTCAATTTTACTTCTTCAGTACTCATTTCATGACCTATTGCTGTAAGTCAAATATGACCATGTAGGTGACACATGGTATATTAAGTGTAATATATCACTGAAATATTAACTAACATAATCAAGTGAAATATGTCACCGATTCTAATGTACGGTACTTTTAAAACAAAAATTACATCTTAAAAAGTAATGACTTAACTACTTAGTTCATCACACAGAAACTAGCCAAATTCGTGACCTTTTCAGCAACTACGTCCAATTTCAGAATTTCTATGGTCTTGATTTTTAAAAAAAAACTTAAAATTCAAGACTGCTCAAGTTATCAGCACCAATAGAAACACTAAAAATCTACTGCAGATTTGTTAGCTAAGTAAGCTACTGTCACTCACTGGTTGTAAACCCTGATATTTGCAGGCACTCCGCTGATGAAGCCAATCAGCTTCTTGCTTTTGATCACTCGAACACCGATGTGCCAGTCACGGGTCCAACCCGGCGGCTGTAGAGCCCTGTACATGACATTTCATACCACACTTATGCCAACCACATCTCGCCGCACAATGAGCATAGACAATGAAGCATAAACAACGCTGGGGATAAATACAGACTGAAACATTCATCAATCAAGCAAACTTCATTACACCAAGAAGTAACACCTAATTCAAGACAGAAAACAAGGTAAAGATACAAAGCCTAAAACTATAAAACGGCACAAAATTACATAACAGTAACAACGTAATAACAAGTAATTTGAGCAAAGCTCACGTGACGTGTGACAGCAGTGGTCCTGCCATCTGGGCAATCAGTCTACAGCATGCTAGAAAATAATCTTGAATGAGCACCCAAATTTGAGGTCTCTGCATCAGAGACTCCTTGAAATTGGAAGGTCGAAACTTAGATTGTTGAAATGTACATTCTATGCTGAAAATTTCATATGCAGGCCGTCCAGGTTTATCTCCAGCTATTTTGGCGCAATTCACTCTTGAACTGTGTGCCACAGTCGAAAATTGCCAAAAAAACACTAAAATCCCCTATTTTGGAGGTTCAAGGTCATTCAAGGTTATTGGTGTTGACACCATTAAAAAGCTTGTCACTAGTGCTAGTTATGATGAGCAGCATATCTGTGCCTATCTGCAACTGTTTTCATGCTATTCGAGCCAATAGCGGTAAAATAACAACTTTTAGGGGAGTAGATGTGCAGGCCTCCTTCAACCTAGGGAATTGCATTGTGACTTTGATTGCTAAAATCTGTGTTTATTGCTGAGAATTTCATATGCAGGTTGACTTCGTCTATCTAAAGCCATCTTGTCGTAAATCAGTCTTGAAATGTGCGCTGCAGTCGGAAATTGCAAAAAAAATAACTAAATAACTCTATTTTGGGGGTTCAAGGTCATTCAAAGTCACTGATATTGGCAAATCTAAAAAGCCCTTTACCAGTGCTTGTTATGATAAGTAGCATGTCCGTACCTATCTGCAACCATTTTCACAACAGACGGGCCAATAGCGGCAAAATACGGTAACGTCTTTTTAAGGGGGGAATGCCTTCACCCAGAGGCACAAAATTTTGTCACAAAATTCCTTGGGGCAGCCCATAGTAAAAATTTTGTGATTCTAGCTTGCAGCGTTTTCATACAGATCACGAGTGTGACGAATGGACGAACGAACACCTAGACCATGGCTAAGACGCGTGAAGCATTCTGCTGTCGCGCGTAAAAATTACACACAGCAGATCTCAGCAAATTAACATCAAAAAGTGCTTTGTAATGTATGGAATCAAAGGCTACCACAGCATATGTACATGCACAAGTTTCAAATTCCGATCTAACTCCTGCGATATCATAGACATAAAGAGCATTATTAATTGATTCCGCAAATCAGCACTTGCCCACTGCTCGATTTGATACCACAAAGCATAGATTCAACTGAGGAAAATCTCTGAACGGCAAACCAAAGCTAGAAATGTATCACTTGCTTCAGTGCTTCAGCTCACATATGGCTCTCAATAAAGGCATTTTAATTAACTGATAATTCAACAGTAACATCAGATTCTTATTCTGAAAACAGTAAAAACCATGAATACTTTAATGACTTTGGACATAAAAACATGACGTCAAAATTTTTTAAATAAGCATATAGGACCTATGAAACACAGCCTGGACTGTTCAATGTTCAGTGTTTGGTTCACTAAAGCACGACTGGTAAATGAAAGAATCCGCTGACCAGTGCAGGAACTCTGGAGAGTAATCAAACCGGAACATATTGTCATCATCTTCCACGTAGTTTTCATTCAGCAACGTGTATACCTCCTTCAGCTACCAACAGCACAGGCGCAAGTGCAACATGATGTTGCATCCAATGCTGAAAAATAATCACATCGATTAACTAAACTGCAATGAGCAAAAAGATGTCTTCCTAACTAAGTTGGAATTTCAAATACACAAAAAAAAAATACAGACAAAACCATCTTGGATTATAACAAACCACTGAGGTAAGCTCAACCTTCAATTGCTCTTGACCTGTGATCCTATATGACAGGTGATGCTCTCAGTTATTCTGTAGCTCTGACAATGACATGAGCTTCCTTTTGTCTTCTGTGAAATGTGCACCTTTTTGTTATATTGCAAAAAAACAGCTATATTGAACACTTTATGAGAAGACCAGAACCAAAAACATCACAGCTGAAAGACGCCACTACAAAACTATAACTATGGATTCTAGAGTACAATTAATCTGCATGCTGTTAAACAACTGTCATACGGCTAGTCTGTTTGGTGTACATGATGGTGAGAAGTTCTGAGACTGGCTCACCATGCACATATAGATCAATCGTGCACGAAAAAATTTTTTTGGTTTAAAATGAACAGATATATACAGTATATATATATATATATATATATTGACATCAAACAGCACACAACAGCACACAAAATTAAGTCACAACTATCTGCTACCAGATGTCATTCACTCACCAAAAGCATATTATATATACAATTTTGGCAC
>Ga0209671_1002838_pt1 | contig 16240 bp, 9 predicted proteins | sample WorMetHERISLAND2_2_FD_187401 | JGI IMG/M metagenome (GOLD analysis project Ga0209671, IMG submission 187401) | Marine gutless worms symbiont microbial communities from Max Planck institute for Marine Microbiology, Germany - Olavius geniculatus... | ecosystem: Host-associated > Annelida >...
GTCGTAGACTTGTCTGGGACTAGTCGCAGACTTGTCTGCGACCAGACTTTGTCGGCGACCCGGGTCTGCGACCCGGGTCTCCGACAAAGTCTGGTCTGGTCGGGTCGCAGTAGTGGGTTTTGGCCTTTACGACGCTCTGTATGCGCCTTTACAGACTGTAATACATATCCTTTAGGCAACGTGGCGCCACCTTAGAACGGTGATATCAAGTTCGTTTCCGGCCCTCAGCATTTCGCTCTTGATCTCTGCGTGTGATTTGTCGTGAGTCGTCACGCCGCAGATTGCGACAATTCGGTCTCCGGCCATCACTCCTTGCGACGCCGCTCGACCTTTCGGCTGCACCTGCACCAAAATCATAGTTTCATAACAACAAGATAATGTTCATATGAACACGGAGTCTGTCCAACGCATTTCGACAGTTTACAGTATAGGGTCTATGTCCGTATAAATATAATCAGTGAGCTGTTTATTAGACCGGTAAAAAAATCAAACAGTTTAATTTCAAATTGTACGGCAGCAATGACCCTTTCATACTTCTGTATTATTTTAACTAAGCAATAAACATTGTCAGTTACGAGATCATTCGACCAGCGCTTTACTATAAAAGGTCCATCGTCATCTATCCTGCACCGTTATAGAGATAAGGCGCCTCAAAGATGATGGAGTCACGAGTTTGACTTTTTGGGGTCACGTGACGTCATCGGAAAGGGGAAGTGGAAGAGGAAGGGGAAGGAAAATGGGAAAAGGAAAAGAGGAAAGAAAAGGGAAAGAAGAAAGAAAAGAAGAAGGGGAAAGAGAAAGGGAAGGGGAAGGGAAAGGAAAAGGGAAGGTAAAAGAAAAAGAGCTTAAGAAAAGTTGGTCGCACGGACGGACGCACAGACGGACACTCAGGTGATTTTATACTCTATCCAATGCTATGCATTGCATTGGACAGAAAATATAGCCGTACAGAGGGTGCATAACTGCCTATACATTTGCAGCATGATGTGCAACTGTTGCGCAACAGTACCGTTGTGCAACAGTTGCGCATGTGCAGACACCCTCATAATGAGTTTCATTCTTTTCTAGGTTGAGCTTGGGTGCAAATATCACAAGCTGGGTTTTTCGTAATAAAAAGTCTTGGCTCTCGGTTGAAATTGTGACCATAAATCGAAGGATAATTACCCTTCCACTCGAAGCGACGAAGCCTTCGATCGGCGTCTCGATTTTTTCTTGGAGCCGTCGACGCCTCGATTGACGCCGCTCTGTCGGAAGAAGATTTTTGTCCAAAAATAGTGCCGGGGCAATATAATAATAAAAAATCATACAACATTTCTTATGGCACTACGGAGTCCGAAGTCACAGAGGCGCTTAAAGTGATACCTTTTGTCAGAATTACCCCGGTTGTACCGCAGAACAGTTTCCCCACCGCCCGTGCGGATTCGGCGCCTGCAGTGCTGGGTTTTGAGCGGCATGACTTTTCATATACTTTTCTTATCGTATCACACAACAGTCTGCTATCAGTCTTCAGCAAAAAGAAGTAAGTAGGCCTAAACCCACATTCGTTCACATTGAGCGTACATTGCGTAAATCTGGGTGCGGTCGGAGGCGCCACATTCCAGCGATATAGCCGAACATTATCTGCTGCTCGCTCAGCAGCAGCAGCAGCAACTCACAACCGGCGTAGGCCTATACATGTGTACACAATCTAGACATCTGTACACATAGATGTGGCCAAAGCTAAGGCGGCTCCGAGCTTTTTAATATCTGTCTAAGGCTCTCGATTCTTGTGTTCAGTACACACATAATGCGCGTAAAGGCACGACACACACCAGACTTTGAAAAAGCACCGATACGATAAGAAACTAGCCAAGCTGTCGCTATGATAGCCGACCGTACTGGTTGTCAGTGACCTTGAAGGTCATCCAAAGTCGATGATTTTCATTTTATCTGAACGGGCGTATTAGTGATCAACAACAACCATTGCATGGCTCCATCTCTCACAGTGTCCGAGATATGGCCACTTATAGCCACTTATAGCTTGAAACTTTCCACTGAAAATTGCAGCCAAACCGTTCCAGATAGAGACATGGTTACTATTGACAGCCTATAAGAAGTTGCCAGCGCCCTATCCGACTCTACCATCGCCGCGCCCCTACGACTTACCGTTTAGCCACAATACATCCGTCACATGATCCGTGGCAGACGACGGACGGAGAGACAGACAGACGGACGACAACCATGCCAATAGCTCGACCGTTACTTAAGTACGGTCGGCTAAAAATATGTTGACGGCCCAGTGGCGACATATTTATGCGGCCATCCGCCTAGAGCTGCGCAGGTTTCCGTCAAACGTTATCGCTGTCATCTAGAGAAGTCAGCGATTATACGCTTGCTCATCAACTACTGCATGCGTTCCTATGAATAGAAATGTCTGCAAATCAAAATTGACTTTCAGATGTCGCCTTGTTAACCAAATGCAGGATTAATCTTTGTGCTATAAAGCCTAATCATTCATTATTGGTCAGTAGGGTGCTCGTCGTACCGCCGCATATACACGGCCTATTTAGCCGGTATATTTATGGCCACCCTTGGGTGCAGGCACGTACGGCTAAAGCCGTTTAAGACGGCAGCCGGATAAATAGCCGGCCCGGGTAAGACCAGATATTTATCCGATCGCCGTATGAATAGCTGTATTGATGCGGCGGCCGGATCTATAAATATCCTGTGCTTTAATAATAGGACTCCCATGACTGGTGAACTGATGGTACGTACGTGTTCGACGAAGAGCGGCATGCCCTGGTCGGTGCCACCTCGCAGACGAAAGCCCCACGGCTGCGACGTCTCCATCCGTCTCAGCTGTACTAAGAACGTGTCGGCCATCGTGTACAGTATCCACACGACGAAATACCGTACTACAGATCAGTAGTCGATCTTCGATCTGCTGTTGAATCAGTTGGCATGAAACGAGGACATGAGCGTGCAGGGCCGACTTAATGACAGTAGTCAGCAGCGCAGTCAAGATGAAGAGCGCGGGGTCCGGTCGGTCGGCGCCGATCATCTGTTGATGTAGTTTCAGCAGCTGCGCGGCGCCGCTAGGCTGCTGTAGGTAGGCCTACTGAAACTCTCGCAGCGGCATGCTGCGGGCCATCAATGCGGCTGCGTTATACAGTATTGCTTGCTTGCAATGCGTGTGTCATGGCGTTTCACCCCTTTGACGTTTCGCCCTTTGCCTCAACGTTGCATAGGTACCGATTAAAATTGCGGACGACGGCGAAAACGGACGGACGGCAAAGTCGACGGAGAGGACGAAGTCGTCTTCGCCGTTGTCTTCTCCAACCGTTAATTCGTCTTCGTCGTCTGTCCGTCTATAGGCCTACTGCGTCGTTTCCCCGTCTGTCGTATTCTCCATTCACCCGTTTTCGCTCTCATCCGCATTTTTTTTGATAGACGAAACGTCCAGGCAAGGGGGAAAATGTCGCATGACAAAATGTCAGTACGGTAATTCCAATGCAAGGCTTCATATATAGCAGAACGCGCTCGTAGGCCTAAATGATATCATCCGTCCCGGCGCCAAGCAATGACGTGACCAACGACCGAGTTGCCGCCATATCTAGGCCTACTGCGTTCCCAATAAAAAGTTTACGTCATAACTGCAACAAGTATTATGGACTTATGTAGGCTAATCTGCACCGCAATTGCTGCCTGGAAGACTGCCATCAATTACATTCATCTATCCGAGCTCTGAAGAAACGCTGCTGTAGGCCTACCAAGTCCATTTCAGTTGCAGCCTTGCGAAGTTAAAAATGTCTGATAATTAGGGGGCTCACTTTTCATGGACCACACCAGCCATCCGGCAGCCTACACATTTTGCTGTTGTCCCAAGAAAAAAGTGGCAGATATAGGCCTGTACTTTAAAGGAGGCGGCAACGATTTGTGTGGACTGTAGACGTATAATATCACCGCGGTTGGGGACAATCCAATTTTACATTATATTTCTATTCGACAAAATACTGGTTTGTTTAAGCAATCAGTTCTTGCAGCGACAGTCTGAATGCTGTTTGCACGGCGCCAGAGATTAAGCAACAGCGGCGTCGTGGTGGGTCAAAAAAATAGGACGAGCAGAAAGTTGCAATCTTCCGACAAACAACTAAAAATTTCCGACACCGAACATTATAGGTGCTCAAATCTTAATTTCGCCCGAATTTCCACGAAGATGGAGAATTTTCAGCCCGTACTTTTATTTTGGGCTGAAATTTTCCGACAAGGAGAAAATTTTCTGTCATTGTCATTGCTTCCACCACGTACGACAACGCCATGATAACCAACAACCTTGGCAGGCATAATTTTCAACAAAACAGTGCTTCAAAAATTTTCAGCGACTGCCTATTTACTAGCACTGATAGAAAGCGATCATGTGTGTGCATGCGTGCATAGTTCGTACTTTGTATTTCTACAGTGTGTGCAATTTTAAAAAATCCCATACAAAAAAATATATCGCCCGTATTTCCGGAAATCAAACTGAATATCGCTGGGAGGTATAGCACATTTATTTCACTATATTTTCGCTGTTGCAGATCAGGCTATGTCCAGTGAGCCCTAAATTTTACCAAAAATATTTATTCAGTACAGTCTGCCGCTGAAAACATCTTTGGCATTGATGCGCGCGCATAACAGGCAGTAGTCAAATAACAACAGAGTGGACAGATTTTGTCAAATGCTTGGGACCTTCAACACCAACGCAGACTGATTCTGAAGCAACAGTTCTGTACTGTAAGCTAATAGCTGTTGCACCGTCTGCAGGTCCGACGCCCGCAGTATGGGTCTACTCCATGCACCATTGCACCAACTCCCAGCATCCACAGCAAGCATCAAACGGGCAGCAAGCTCGTATTTTTAGCAGCAGCAGCAACAGCAGCTGCAGCAGCTGACAGCCTAAGCATTCAGATTCCGCCGCCATAGATCAGCAAGCCAGCGACATATACAGACATTGCACACAATTATTAATCAACCAATCTAGGCCACCTCACCGAGAAAAAAACTGCAAGTGAGCAAGTAAGCAGACTCAGATTCACACTCCATGGGTATAGGCCTACAAAAGAAGCAATTACATGTATATACTGTTTCCAAAAATATCCCGGACACTTGCGATTCTAACTTGAACAAAAATTATCAAATTCTCAATTTTTGGTGTGAATATTCCTGACACAACTTGCCATTAAATTACCGTTCAGTTTTTCACCTCACCAAATGTCTGCTTCTGCACTACCTCGGGAAAGAAAACCAAGCGAAATATGCATTGAAATAAACAAAAAACGTGAAAAAACATCCCCGACATTATAACCGTAACCTGAAGCATTATTATCAGATTTCAATAATTTTTTGCATACATATTTCTGGCACAGCTGGCTATTGAATAACCGTTTGAGGTCCCAGCTCACTTAATGTCTGCTTTTGCACTACCTGGGAAAATCAGACCAAAAAATACACATTGAAATGATAAAAATGTCGATAAATTCCGTCTATCCTGATCTGTGGCCCCCAAGAGCCAGTCGATTACAAGATTTGACTGTCGTGCAGCAGTATGTCTACCATATGACCTTAGGGAATGTTTATGAATTCAAGAAGCGGCTGGTGAAGTCTGGATTAGTCTGGAGCATAACATTATCGATATTGCTGTTAATGAATGGAGAAATCATCTCCATGTTTGTGATTGTACAATTGGCCAACATTTTGATCAATTTTATTGCAGGCGGATGAAAAACGAAACAATTGGATAAAGTGTCAGCAACAGTGTCAAAAATGTAAACAAAATTTGTTTTTGTGCGTTATTTACATCAAGTAATAATATCACTTTAAGTAAAAATGCAATATTTCGTTGGTTCTAATTTCCCCAGGTAGTGCAGAAACATACGATGGGTGAAGTGGGAAACTACGTAATGATTTGATGGCCAGTTGTTTCAGGAATATTATTACCAAACATTATTAAAATCCGATAATCTTTCTTCAAGTTACAATTGAAAATGTTCGGGATGTTTTTTTGAGACAGTGTAGTACCGGTACACATGTAAAGCCTATTCCGAAACCAAACTCAGCCATTTTTTTCATGTCAGTTTTTTTCTGAGTTTTAATTTGTATTATTTCATTATTTCTTTCCTTTTTGAGTTTTTCTTATTTTAGTTTTCTTTATTTCAGTCATTTTCCAAACTTTTTGTGTTTTACATTTAATGGTATTTCTATTTTCAGTATTTCTCATTTCATTTTTCTTTAAAAACATTTCAGTTCTTTCTAGTTTATGTGCTAAATTAAACTGACAGTTCGTCTGTCAGTTTTTAAATGGAAATTCTCTATTGTATTGTATGCTATAGCTTATTGTCACAAAAGAATCGTTGATCGGTTGGACTAGCTCTTTTCAAAAATGTCGCATAAAAGACGCCGATTGTAATATAGGCTACCTCAGCCTCTCAATTATTTCATCGATAGTCTGATCATCCGTCATAATTTGGGTGTCATCACTCATGTACGCCTACTCATTTTTATCTTTTATCCTGATGAGCATTAGCTATTGTACTTTTTGTGACCGGCTGTAATTAATTTATTTCAATTTATCAACCAGCCCAAGTAGCATCACTAGCGTGACATGCAAGTAACAAACAAAATAAGAATATACTGGCCGATTAACATTAATTTCCATTGAATATACCAAGACTGGACATCTTGAACAACCTCCTTGCAAAAATGACCAGGGTACAGCTAAAAAGCTGCCGGTATGCTTCAACAGAATACAGACTTTTCTTTAGAAAAAAAAACGTTGGGCTTTCAAGGCAAATCAACAGAGCACTAGAGAAGCAATGATTACCTTAAGTAATATGTACAGACCTATCTATTCTAAAGTAAGAAAACATGCATATAAATACAGACCTATAAAAGTATTCAGGATCACTAGCCTTGTAGGCTATTGGGCCACTCTGGAATTTAACACATGACAATTCACTTCCAAAATGAGATTTGTTGTTTTTGCTGGTGACTCATATTGTGCCCTTAAAATACATATTTTTACAAACTGCATGAAAATTTGTTTACTGTAACACATGATAATTACTGAACAATGGCTAACAAATGAAGAAAAAAACTAGATCAACAATGTCATAAATACAATATTCAACAAGTCCGCAGCCATAGCACAGCTAAAGCCTAAACAAATTTCTGTGTTTCCGGTTGCAGTCCAAGTCCGGCAAGAAAGTAGGGACGAAGGATATTTTAAATTTTTTTTCATTTTTATTTCATGATATTTTGTGTAATATTATATATAAAAACAAAAATCACACAGGAAATAGTACCAATGAGAACAAAAATAAGAATTATGCAATGCAACTGCAACATAACAAACAGCAAAACTTTAAAAGCAAACAAAAAACTGCACCAATGTAAATACTGCCCCAATATTTTTCATTGTCCATCAAAAATTTTAGTGATGGAGGTTTTTTAAGGGATAGACGGCAACCGGAAGCAAAAGAACTTTTTACACCAAACTAGATATCTTGACGATGCTGCAGCAGACACTGGGCTAGAGTCATATACGTGCATGTGTAACGTTACTAATCGCTGTAAGCACCAGAAACGGCATCAGGACGCTTTGCCCCTTTGACGTTTTACCCCCAGGACGTTTCACCTTCATGCTGTTTTGCCCCTAAAACGTTGTATTTTCCATCCTTTTATCTTCAGCGTCCGTTCGTCTTCTCCATCCATCTTTTCCATCGTCTTCCTTATCCGCAGCCTTCGCCAGCATCTCGAATTTTTACTGGGTGAAATGTCCAGAGGCAAAACATCCTGAGAGCAGAACGTCAAAGGGGCAAAATGAAACGTCGGTAATTCCGAGATACAGCATTAATCAGTGTGTCAATGTGGTGGTCGTAGCAGACTGATCTACGCCAGTGAGCTGACCAGCAGTCTTGTGCAGAATATCACTGATGCTCAGACTTTCTCCTGCATAATCGCAGAACAATCCATCAGACAAAATGTCAGTCGATCAATCTACCTAAGCATAAATGTGCCAACATTAATCATAAAAATAGCTAACTGCAGCTGTGGACAGACGACGCTCAGCCTCCTATCCTCAGCGGGATAAGAAATGAGTAGTAGCCTATGGGCTATGGGGTGAAAGCCTAGCTTGGCCGACTGGGACAGTGGTATGTCTGCTAGCTGCAGACTGTGTGTTCAGTTGTTCGCTATACCAGGCATTGGACGGCCGCATAGTGTGCTGCGGTATCATTAGCTCATGCCAATCAGCTGCCACTTCCAAGATTGTGAAATACTTCTGGTCAAGAGCCAAACTCGTGTAAGAAGCACTATAGCAAGTACTGGACCTCTATGTTTATGAAATTATTGGCTTCAAATAAATGAAACAGTCTTACATTAGTCAAATGCACTCAAAAACAGTTTGCATTCAATGTCCAACCTAAACATAAATACATTTAAATATATTGCAAATTTGTGTTATGTTATCAGATGTCTTTCACGTGTCATCTTATGACTATGATATAAAAGACACTGTCCAACCTGGCGGAATATCGTAGCCCTTGTGCAACCCGAGTGGATTGGAAGGCGTAATACAGTCAATTGAAGCTTCTTTCCTCAGACATTTATCAACATCGACACAGCTGAAGAACGCAACAGACTGAAAAACATATAAAACACAGGAAAACCTGTCAAAAACTAGCTGAAAACTAGCTAAAAGGCATGAATTTTCATCAGATACTTTCAAAACTGAATTACAAGACAGAATTACAAGATTACTGACACAAAACATACCAATACTAGACAAAATTTGATCGAAATGATGACAAACAAACAATACCAAACACATATCATGATCACTGCTCCATTGTCATAGTATATTAACAGACAATTACAACGTTCTATTGCATTACTGTTTCACTGTCTGGCAGAAAAAGTGGAAGAAATGCATCAGATTTCACAATGTGGGGGTTCCAACTTTTTACCCACAATGCTGTTCGAACACTTTTCCAACAGAGAGCTGCAAATTTCCGACAGAAGATAATCATGAATACAGGTGCTTAAAATTTAACTTCTGGTTCAAAATTCCCCCAACTAGTAGATTTACAGCCCCAGGTTTTGTATTTCGAACAAAAATGTTCTGACCAAAAATTCTGAGACAGGCTAAAACTTAGGGGGAAGAGCAACTGCAGTTGCCACCTCCCTGCCCTGCACCCCAGTAGGCCCACAAATAACGAATTTCACACTATAAAATGCACACGGGCCTATATTCACCAAAAACTAGCAACAACAAACTGAGAAACAGAACTTTATAGGCCTTAGTACAGTACTTAATGGGGGTCTGAAATGCCTAAGTCCTGCTCCTACAACTAAAATAAATTCACTTTTGAAGTACCGGTGCCCAGCCAAACATGGAGTAACCCAGACACCGGGACCAGTTAAATAACCAGACGTGGCATGCACAGTATTTGCAGTGGCTTGGTGGCGTCAGACAGATGACTGAGAGGCGATGAGTTCAACCCCCAGTCAGGTCACTCACTATCAAGTGGTTATTACTTTGACAGATGACTATCTACAAATAGGTAAACAATCTAGCTATATACCTGGATGGTTAACCCATCCACAGACAGTCACCTATCAAAGGATTAACCATCCAACCTCTCAATTATCTGTAAACCATCTAAATATATAACCAACACCAAGGTCAACTCAGCCTTGTATCCCTCTGGGGTAGGTAAATCAAGTACCAGCCTGTCTGGCTGAGGTTAAAACAGGGCGCATTCACCTGTCTTGGGTGGCAGGTAACAGTATGTGATCCGACATGACAGGTGATGTTCTGTAGCTCTGTGATGGACTTCCTGCAAAGAGCCATAGACGACCTTTAACCTACTAACCACCTTAAGTAGTAAACATAGCACTACCATAGGCAGGTCGTCAAAGCCGAGTTTGTATGCAAACATGGACCGAGTGAGTAAGTTGGTAATCTGGAGCGCGAGTGCCGCGCGGTATCTGTCACTTGACGCAACCAGGTAGCGCACTTCATCATGGATGCTGATGCAGAAGCGACCGTTGATGTGGTAAGCATCGAGCAGCCAGCGCATGCAAACCAGCATCAGGTGAAGATAATCGACAGCTGAACTCTGCACGACCCAATTTACTCGACTTGTCATGAACTGAACACATCCACAGGCATTACAAACACAGCTGTATCTGTATCCAAACCCTGAAATGACAATGTTTAACAATCGTCATCATCAGCATTATCCACACAACACAGCGTTTAGTACTTCCGCCACATTGTTTGGCTACAACCGTCACTGTTGTGCAAAAAGTGAAAAGAAAATAAAACAAAAGATGACTGCCCTTACATATGCAAGAAAAGGCACATATAGAGTAAACCAAAACACATTATTACTGTCATAATTCAGATGCACAGCAACCGAAAAAAACAAAACTGATAGAAAGTTAAATATCAAAACACAGTTGAAATGGTGGACAATAACTGACAGTCGCTAAAACAAGAACGATCTTTCGCGGTGTGGATCACCAGATGTATGAGTCAAACGTAGAGCCATGGTCAAAGAAGAACCAAGTTGGAAAATCCACTGCTCCCATGGTTTTCCCCGGTGACTGAAACTGAAGTGCAAGTTCATGCGATGGCATCGTTATTATTACTATTTCTATCACAGACAAGTGAGTGCAAAGAAAATGTTGATTACAAACCTCACTGTGAACGTTATGAGGCTCCAGAGATTTGCTAATGTGACATCCAAGCACCGGCGTCCGAGGTTTCTCTGACCGCGCAATAGACTCCAACATGTTGAACATGTGAGACTCGCTGAAAGCAGACAACCGTAAAAACTCCATCAACAATGCCATCTGATTATGTAATTAGGTCACTGAAATATTAATATGCCTTACGTTAATGCTACCACCCACAAGAACCTCATAGTAAATATGGGAAAGAATGCAAAAATGTTCCAATCAAAATATATCTGTTGCTAATGGCTAAGAAAAAAGCATTCCTTGCTATAGCAATTTTATAAATGGTTTGTACATCACACAAAAAGTTTCTTTCACATCGTCATTCTGTTGAGAAAACAGTAAAATAATGGACTCTCTCTAAAGTTAAATACTGATCAGAACTTACGACACAACGTCAGTGTCAAAATGAGCAACTAACAAAAACCATTCCAGTGCTAACGCAAACGATCCATCTAGCATGTGGCCTAATCCTAGACCAGAAACCACACAACAGAATTCAAGCATCTCTGCTAAAGCTCTGCTCAATGTACGCTCCAAAATGACCTCCATGTCAGATGAAATTTAATTTAAACTTAGCACCAAAAATATGAGAGGAACACCATCTAAAGAGCTAAGGCTGTTAGTTGATAGTCATACCTGCCGCCCTCCCAGTGTGCTAATGCCTTGTCTTTACTCTGGCTCCTACAATAAACAAAAAAACAAAATGCAACTACATTACACAGAAGCAAAAATCACAAAAAATAATAAAACACACAGTCTGATAAGAACGTTTAAATACTGCTAAGTAAATTCTTGTTACAATTCTCAAATATAATTAGTAAAAAACACAGAATGGAGAACAACAAAAAATAGCAAGATAAGATAACAGTGAGTGAGTGAGTGAGTGAGTAGGGTTTAACGTCCTGCCCGACACAGTATAGGCCATTTTGGGGATGGCCTTTGCAGGCAAAATTGCGCATACACATAATAACAAAACAAAAAGTTTAACCTTTACAGAAAGTTTAACCTTTACAAAACACAAAACACAAAAATGACCTAAATCTAAAACTGTAAAAACTGTCGATTATAACTGTGCATATGTATCGATAATGGCAGTTCTAGTAATCTTTCCTGTTATCCTCCTCAATCTCAAAATGCCATCTATTGGAGAACAGGGAATAAAGATAAAATAACAGCAAACTACAAAGTAAAAGTGCCATACAGAAACTCACCGGACTCTTTTTCCTTTGGTAGCATGAAACATTGTTCTTGCTTTCTGCGAAGCTTCATGCTCCTGTAGGCGATGATTAAATTTCATCAGCAGCTGCTTCGCAAACTTCAACCCCGCACCATAGATACGCCCGTAGTTGAATATCTACAATGTGACAATTATCACGGCTGCAGAAATAAACAATTATTCACAATTATAATCATTAAATTTTTGACTAAAATCACATCACTAAGAAAAACGTTATAAAGCAGACATTATGCATCATGACAAGCACTGTAAACGTCTTGAGCATCTGCTTCTCAGAGAACACGAATACTTTACTTTGTCTACAATGCTGGATAAAACACTCACCAGCATTTTTTGTGTTTCAATGCATTTCTGATAGCTAATTAACTGAAATTAAATAGCTAAATGATAACATGCATTATCTTGTTAGTTTTTTTGCTGACGTTTCCTTTTAGTAGTGTAAAACATCATTCTTGTTTCGTTTCTTGCTATCAGTCACAACAAATACTATTATATTATTGCACATTTCTTATGCAGCAATGATTTGCGAGTCCTGTAATTAGAACACTGCACTGCAATTATTATGTGTGGTAGACTAAGCAAACCACAAAAACCAGAGATTACAAGCTGTACTTTACAGGTGACCAAAATAATTTGGTAAGATACGAAACTGATTACTGGTGCTCCCCATGTGAATCATAAGTAAAAACTCCAAGTTCTGGCTGGGGGTTCAACCCCCAATTTCCCCTTTCCCTTCGGTTCAGGGACCCCCATGTGACACAATGCATCATTGCACCCCACAACTGTACCTGCCAAATAACATGTAAGTCTGTTAAACGATTTCAGCAGGGGCACGAATGTGACAGACAACAGACGACAGACCACGCTACAGAAAAATGTGCAGCTATACATCATGAACTCGATTGTGCTAAAGTGATTTAGACTAATAATGTATACATTCAATCATGACAGATATTAACGATGAGCAAGTGACCTTTGCCTGTTCCCTGGAGATGCCGATAAGCTGAGCGGCACGACTGTGTAAGTCTGTAGCCTCGGCCTTGTTGCCCTGTAGAGTCATCCAGCCGAACGCTGTGCAGCCTACACCAAGCAACACTTCAGCCTCCACACAATGTACGCAATGCAGCTGGCCTGCTACTGCTGATGATATAGCTATTATTCTATGCTTAAAATAACTAGACTTTCTGAGAACAGCAGTCAAATATGAACAGATTTTAAAACTCATTTATCCCATATCACATGAAAAATTTCTGGTAGTATTTTATATTCGCAGTGTTTCATCTGACATTTTATATGTGGCATTTTATTATCTTGTATTGCACGGTGTTTGCTTCTGTATTGCTGCAATTCAGCCTTTTCGCTGCAATAAGCCTTATAAACATTCATTCGTTTCATTCTTTAACCATCCTATTTTTGTGTAACTACTCCAGCTTGGGCTGATCCTCCGAGGGTAGATCAACAATGTGTATAAGATTTACAAAACAAAACTATTACTACAATTGCCAGAGTAAGTAACAAAGCCTGCAAAAAAGTGAAAAAGAACTCATTATTCGCACATATTTCAGTAGCATTTACTGCATGGAACTGTTTCAGTCATCGGTGCTGTTGGCTACTATTATTGTTTATATTTCTTTCCAAGCTACACAATCCATTCACGCTGCCGTCGTAAATTACCGAATGTTTACCATCCGCAGTTTCAAGCTTCTTTTTGGCAGGTTCTTGTTGAGTTCTTTTACTTGTTGGCATTCTGTTTGTATTACGCACAAGACAAAACCGTAGCTTCAAAGTGCACTTCGTAATATTTCTCAGTGTATGATCCAAAGCTCATTTCCGAGTGCATACCGTGAACACCCTGAAAGTTCTTGTCACCCAATACGGCAGCAATCCACAGCTCCTGTGAGTCAACGTCAGCACCGACAAAGTGGTAGCCAATCGGTGACTGGACCATCGCCTTGAGTTCACTGCCGATTCGATCATCCTGTGCCACACATTATCAAACTACACGGTGTTTCATAAAAGACCCATGTTTCTTTCTTTGATAATTTACTCAAATGATGATCAATGTACATGAAATTTTCATCAGTTGTAGCAGAAGAAATACTAATTCAAAATATTTTAACAAAATATGGCAGTTCATTAGATATTCTTTGCTAGTCGTGACGAAATGATAACATCATAATATGTCTCGGGTACAAACTTCCTAGTCTCAACTGGTGCTTTCAGTTGCTACCCTGCTCCGATGGCAAAAAATCTAGTTCGTTGATGACAAATTTTTGAAGTTTTGCAGTTGCAGCCACAAAACCGTGCAAAGCGATCGCATTTACGTGTCTGTGGGGATAGCTGGACTTTCACATGTTCGAGCAAGACAGTGCGCTAGCACACCGAGCTTGCAAAATGGTTGCATTTATGGATTGCTAGATGCCTGATTTCATGTCCCCATGTTGCTCAGTGCTGACACGATAAACATTTTTCATTAGCGAACCAGATTAAGTTCACCATCGAAGCAAGGTAGCAACTGACAGCACCAGTTGAGACAAGCAAGCCTGTACTCATGACACATTATGACATCAGCATTACATCACGACTAGCAAAGAATATTTAATCAACTGCCATATTTTGTTCAAATGTTTTGAACTAGTATTTCTACCGCTCTAACTGGTAAAAATTATGTGAAATTGATCGTCATCCGAGTAAATTATGAAAAAAACAAAAGGGGGTCCTTTTTATGAAACACTGTGTACATGCAAAATATGCTTGTTGATTCATTACATACAAGTGTTATCGATCCAGTTTTCTATTAAATTAATTACAAGTGTACCCTGAAAGGACAGAAGGCTGAGTCGACTCGGTCAACTAGTGAGTAATGTTGTAATTCATGCTTACGTAAGCATTGCTGGCCGTTAGCCAAGTGGGTTCAACAGCTCTGCGTGTGACTGTGCCAGCTGTTACCACACGAGGAATTATTGCGCCATGAAAGACATCAGCTCTGTACTTGGGATCACTGGATAGACACAGACAACAACCAGCACAGCACTGTGTACTACACACTAATGACTGCAATCCCTCAATCCCGTGATCCAGGATAATTCTGGGATCCCGTTTACGGGATTAGGCTTACAGATTGGTCATGTGATGTAGTAGTACCTACAGAAAGTATTCGGGAGTGACTGACTGTCAAAATACAAATTACAGCACACAGCATAGAGCAGAACTGTAGAGTGCATAAAATATTTTATTCAGTGACGGCTAAAATTGTTCTTCGTATCACTAAACACTCGCAAAAAACCATTTCAACTAATTTTTGCAATTCTGAAATCCCAGGATTGTGAAGCCACCAATCCCGGGATTCGAGATCCCGGGATTGCAAATCCCTACTACACACTGTATGGATATCGACCAATTACAGCTACTGGACATAAGCAGGATGCATCACATATTTTGCAAAAATTCAGATATCAAATAAGCTCACATATGCACAAATATGCAAACATTTGCAAATCTTCGCATATGTGATCACATTTTCTGCAACATCAAAGTCGAGTAAATAGTTCTTTTGCATTTTGCTTTGTGATTTTTGCAGCATATACACCTACAAGCATATTTCGACAAATTCTGCATATTTTGCAAATATTTTGCATCAGTATAAAGCACATATATCAGTGTTTCCTAACTGAAATATGACCAGATATAAATGTTAGAAAAATTATCACAAACCTCGTAATTGCGGATGGAAGATCTTTTGCAGTCAGTGGTACAACCATCTGTGAACTAAACACAGCCAGCCAGATACACAACCATCACTATTTATTTTCAATATTGCCTCGTTTTAATCATAACATTGTTTAGCTCACCTTTTTATCGAACCATTATTGTTTTTCTTACTCTCACTACTCACCCCATGCATCACTCCTCTTTCATTCCAAGATGTAAAGTTATCTTTTCACAAATCTATCCCACAAGAAGCTACTTATACCTAAAATCCTGTGCTGCTTCTCATATATATGATATCACTGCCTGTTAATTTAGTTATTCAGTGTCTGAAAATGATAAAAATGAAGCATCTTTGGACAGTTTCTACACAGCTAAAAAGAAACACCTGCATCCAAAAATAAACAAATAAAACATAAATAAAAATATCTGTTAATACTTAATACAACATAACATGCAAATACAACAAAATGCACAGCAGTTCACCAGATTCGCTTCACGTTATTCTTCCAGTAGGAGCATGTATTTCCAAAC
>Ga0209671_1002840_pt1 | contig 16233 bp, 9 predicted proteins | sample WorMetHERISLAND2_2_FD_187401 | JGI IMG/M metagenome (GOLD analysis project Ga0209671, IMG submission 187401) | Marine gutless worms symbiont microbial communities from Max Planck institute for Marine Microbiology, Germany - Olavius geniculatus... | ecosystem: Host-associated > Annelida >...
AACCCCTGCACCCAGTGGCACGAAATTTTGTCACGATAAACTAGAGACCTTGGGGCAGTCCACGGTGAAGATTTCGTGATCCTAGCTTGCACCGTTTTGATACAGCTCACGAGTGTGACGGACGGACGGACAGACGGACAGACGGACGGACGCCCAGACGATGGCAAAGACGCGCGAAGCATTATGCTTTCGCGCGTAAAAACCTCTAAATACAAAATCTGCTGAAAATTCACCGCTGCCGCAAAGTATCAGTTTCTGTTCATGGAATAACCCTTAGCTGTTTATGGGGAAGAGGCGTAGTTTCCAGACACGGCGCAGTAGTAAAACTCGGCTTTCAGCGCGGACAGTTAAGAAGGTCAGCCAGCCACCGAACCAAGACTATATATACGTGTATCGGCCAGTCGGCTAATCTAGCAGAAAGCGGAATCAATATTGGCAGAATTTAACGCGACTCCCAGACGAGACGCGAGTGCCGGACAGGCGGAAGGAAGTAACGGCGTCGCGGCGACGGCTATAAATTCAATCGCCTCGTGTCGAGTCAACCTACCAAAGCGCGACTCCCCCCCCTTTCTTTTACCCCTCCTCTTTACGACGCCTAATCCGCACTGACTGACGGAGTTTATATACATCGACGAACGATGATCCGGACACCCGGATTACGACAGAAAAACGCACAAAATCCTTCTAGTCGTATATAGGCCCCCGTCTAGTCCCTTCCGTCAATATCTTTCCCTGTCAAAACCTGCACACCGCGCGGTTACTCCTATATGCACCAATTCTGGTTTCTAGAAGTCTTTCTGCTTTCGAGTTAAGAATCCGCACGGACAGATGGACAAGTCGGACAGACGACAGACGAAGAGGCAAACACACGAATGAAGAGTTCAAAAGAAAAGTGAACTAAGTCCAAAAAGGACTTAATTCACTTTTTCGTTAAAATCGTCGCTTGGGATGACCGAATAATGATGTTATGGACGGCTGGCTGTCAAGAGTGAAACAACGTTGTAGATGAACAGGCGCGCAGGCCAAACATGACATCTGCTACTAATAACGTTAAGGCGGCGCCGCACGACGCAGCGCAGTTGCTGCTGCTGCTGTGCTGGCCAGCATCAATTGTTCAAAGGTCTCGCTCGTCGCATTCGAACGTGCATTGCTGAGACAAATTCCAGTCATGTCTGGCATACCGCGCGCACGCTGCTGCTTATGCTGTACTCCTTTGCTACGCCCATTCAGTCACCGTTCCGCCCCATTCACAAATTACCAGCAGCGCAAAAGCATAGCACCGTAGTGACCGTAGGCCTACTATAGGAGCACTCTAGCGCCTTCATCGAAGAGCCGAAAAGGCAGTGCCGATGCCAACAAGATCAAAAATATCATGACCAAACGGTTAAAGAGTCTTTGCGGGTGACGCTCTGTCGCGGAAATATACGGAGCGTCACCTGCCATATGGGATCGCACAGTGTTAGCTGCCACCAGACACAGGTGAACGCGCCCCGCTTCAACCGTAGCCAAGCAGGCCAGATTTACCTGTCTCGGAGAGATGAAAGGCTGAGTTGACCTAAGTGCTTGGTTTCATACCGAAATGGTTTACCTGTCCGCAGACAGTCACCCATCCAATTAGTAATCATTTGACCCGACCAGCAGTCGAATCCACGACCATATGATACGCCCTAACCGTTATACCCCGTTTACATGATCGATCAGTGAGCTGAATGTGGATCGACTTAAGCACCGTTTACACGATCGAGCAGACGTCGAGCTAGCTCGACGAGCTATGGTAATTAGCATGCTAATTAGAAGGGCGGGCAGGTTATAATTGGAAGGCCTATATAACACAGGATCAGCTGTTGGCTAAGGCTAGGCCTACATTTGAGCCAGGGGGCGGGGTTCAATCAGGCCTGTTTGATGTTTGCTCGATGTTTGCTCGATCGTGCAAACGCGGTATTACACTACCAAGCCACCAAAACCAAGACATGGAGCTAGAATCGCAACCAAGACCGACGATTTGGGAATAGCATATGTCGTGTCAATGCCGCTGAATCGACGCACAGAACTCAAGAGGTATTTGCTACTAAAATTCTCCCATTTTTTACTGGCTTTGCTTCAGTAAGTGATAAGGCTTAAGGAAAAGCCCAAGACGCAAACTGTCAGTCCTGAGACACGTCAGTGACCATTTTTACGACGCGAATACCAGAGCGACTGGTCATGCCATCTGCGTTTAATACATTAACTGGCCAACTGCATGGCCGCGCAACTGACGCTTCAAGATACGGGCAATCGTCTAACGTGACTAATTCACACACATTCACGATGTACTAACAAGCACTTAGTTTGTTTTGCTTTAACATACATTAGTTTACGATAATTATCCGGCCATTCTATAGGCCGCATTACGTGTGTTGCCCGTGCGTCCGTCTGTCCTGTACGGTTCTCCTAATTCGAAAGCAAAAAAGCGTACAGAAACTGACAGTGGTATGAACGTTCCACACGACAGGAATAACGGGAGTGATATTTCTCAGCTCAAAAGGTCACTATGTACTAAAACGGTTAACTTTCAAAAGTAATTTATCATGGAACTTTTCTTTTTCCTAATTTTTCTGTTGCCACTTTTTCGTTTTGCTATAATGCTGCGGAAAATAAAGACCTTTTACTGCTGCAAGCCAAAAACTAGCCTTTCAGTTCTTACGAGACAAACTGCAACTATAACTTTGAACAGTTTAAACGGCTGCTAAAGACATTATTCTTCGGGTGCCGAGAGCGCAGCGCATTGCGACTAACTACGTGTATTTAATCGTCCCTTTCAAGTTTTCTTTTTATGGTGCCTATATATACTCGTATCGGCACGTCTGAGAACTCTGTCTATAAGAGGCGCTCTACAAATTTACAGATTGACCGATTAGGCTGCTTGCTTAAAGAAGTGGCGTTCTTTCGTGCCGTTAAGAAACTATTTGTTCTTCTCCAAACTATCACTCGCTCCGACACATCTGATTTATGTCCGTTGATAGGCGGCGGCCGTATACGGACGACCTCAAACAACCATCTCTGTCCCCGAGACTCGAGAGCTGAGAGCTAAAGAATGATGATATTCTGCTAGAGAGAAGACCCGTCGTGTAATACATATCCGGCGCCGTGTGACATGTGGGGTGATAAATCAACGCGGCTAAGTATACGCACGACAGTCGCGCCTGCCGGATGCACTTTAAGTCAGAGACACGATGCAAATAGCAGCAGGCAGAGACAGCTGACAGTGGCGTAACCCGAAATGGGAATTGGGGGCCTCGGCCCTTTCCCCTTTTCTTTCCCTTCTTTTTCTTCCCTCCCTTCCCTTTATCCCTCTCTTCTCTCCCCATTTTCTCGCCCTTCCCTTCCCTCCACGATTCTTGTCTGTTAATTCACCCGCATCCGAACTAACCGCTCTGTTAATGTTAAAGTTAAGAATAGGGTTAGGGTTGGAGTTAGGGTTAGGATCAGGTTTAAGATAATGACTAGCGTTAGCGTTAACGACAATAATTCAGGTGTGGGTGAATTAGCTGACAAGTACAGTGACACCCCTAAAATCCAGCTAGCGATTTTGGGGAGCGCTGTGAGTATCGGGGAGCCTCGGTCGCTGCCCCCCTTAATTGTCTACTGCTGCTGCAACTGGTCTGCGTTAGTTTATCTCAAAGCAAGTGACGGAGTCACATGCCACGAAGCACGTCGCAGCGCCGTCATTTTGTTTATCTTCCGGATGCACGGGTTGCGTTCAGAATATTTTCTTCACGACTTTTGCAGACCTATGGACATCGGCCCCGTTTTCTTCGGCCAACCCAACCCGAAGCGATTTACAGATCCAAGTTCTAACTCGAGCCACGTATGTACTATGAGGGCCTGCATACTGTAAATCTATCAGTATCGGTTCACACGCTCATCGTGCAAATTTTGCGAATGGTTCGGCTGCTGCGTGCACATTTCACGGTCAATGTAAACTTAGCTTCAGATGCGACTAATATTTTCACGCCACTCGCGAGTAATCCGTGCGAAGATTATTCCATGCGTCCACTTCCTCCTATAGCAAATTGCTGCAGTGGGCGTGATTTGATAGCGTACTGAATTTCGGGAAGTTTCAGAGTTATTTACAAAAAGCGATCGAAGACTTCAAACCTTCGCCAATAATATTGACGCTGCCATCTGGCAAACACAAAGAAGTGTCCACTTACTGCCTAACTCCATACCGGCAAAGAATCCTGAACGATCCATATACCCATGAAAAAAATCCGGATTACCACAAAAATCTAATCACCCCCCTCTAAAAATTTTATCAAAATCGGTTGTTTACGACTTTCTGAGTTACCATGAAAACAAATCGATCGACGAAACACGTGGGCCCTGAACATCAATCGTTCTTCGACAGAAATAGTGATTAATTTCTGCGATGTGTACTTACTGGACTAATTTGCAGCAATAATGTGTGCTATGCTTTTGAAGTCTCTCCAAATATGCGGCGGAAATTGGATAGGGCACAGTAACCAGCGGTCGCCATAATGGATGTCTGGTCCGGTTAAACATAAATAAACGGTAAAACCTGAGTGCCCGGAGGATGTATTATTAGGTTAGGCGGCGCCCTACATGTTTGACAGTAAATATAGCTTACACGACTGTGAAATAATTAACGAAATGCATTTTTGTTTACGTGCCGTGACCTGCCCTGTATGTCAGCATCAATAATATCATCATTCACATCATCCTCATCAGCAGCAGCAGCAGCAAAGTGGTCATTCAGTTGGCAATGTGTGTCACTGTGGGGGCACGTTTCACGCCACGAATACGACATTGTTCCTTAACTGGCTTTAAATTATGGCGGCTATTGATACGGCGATCGAATAAATATCCGGTCCTACCAGGCCGGTAATTTATAAGGTGGCTATATTGGACGGCCTTAGCCGGTACGTAAGAGCACCCAAGGTGTTCGTAAATACCGGTTAAGACCGTGTCTCTTCGGCGGTACGCTTCGGGTGCTCGTCATACCGCCGCAGAGACACGACGGCAGCCGGCCAACTGACGATCTCAACCCCAGGGAATCACAGATTTGCCAGTTGGCAAATTTAGTCCTTGCCTGCAACAGCCACGAATTCATCACCAGTACAAGACGCTTAATTTGGGTGTGCATTATCGTCACATAATACGCTAACCCTAATCATGACCCTAAACCCTACACCATAATATTAACGCTGATTCTAGTGACTACGTATAACGCTAATTAAAACAAACAGGGTGACACTGGTGCCGCCGCCTAGCGATGTGAATTGAATTGGTCCAATTCAGCCAATTCAGCCTTGTTTTCGTTTAAACCGGAAAAATAGCCTACAGGCTATTTATACGGCCACCGTACGAATTTCGCCGCGTTAAATTATTGGTTGCAATTGGCACATTACACCCCGCTCATCTAGCCTTGTGACTCTTATCATCGGAGCCAGTGCCCGTGACGTCACGCCGCCGCACGACCCGTGTTAATCCCCGCGTCACTGCTCCTAGTCCCCGCCTCATCAAATAAACAGCATCTGGATATACGATAAACAAAAGGCCAGCGACTGTCCGGTCAATAGAAGAGAAAGAGAGCTAGCCAGCGTAATGACAATGGTACTACACCCGTGGACTGGAGACCCTAATAGTTCGTTTACACGATCAAGCTGGCTCGACGAGCTGGCTATATGTTAGCTGGACGAACCAGCTCGATGTTTGCTCGATCGTGTAAACGGGGTATAAAGATGTGCCCAGATAACCAAACAAACTCCATAAATCTTTCGCTGAGCGTAGGTCCTATAATGCGATCGTCGCCGTCGCAGTCTGCTTGGGGATTTCGAACGACCACCAGCGATGGCTGCCCCGTGTCCCCCATACTGACGGAAGGTTAGGGGTAGTGGAAAAATTGGGTTTGGCGGTAGGGCAGGGGGTAACGTTGCGTTGGATCGGGGGTTCTCAGAAGTCGTTATGGCGTTACTGCAGCGGCAGTTTCACGTATCGACTGTTTGTTTGGTGGTGGCTAGCAACAGTCTTGTCACGAAGCCGTAGATAGCCGATTCTGTTAAGCTCAGTCTCCATTACTTCGAGCTGTCGTGGACTTATCGTACAGCAAATGCACGGCTAATCGATGTGAAATTGCGCTTTCGGAAAGGCACTGCTGTACTACGCAACCTTAAACACAACTAATAATAATCCGTATTTTAACCAACGGATACAAAATAAGTGCTAAAATGATATTCGACAGCATTCATCCACCAGAGGCGAACCAAGTCAGTTATTGCATTGGGGAGACCAATAAAACAAGAAATTTGAGCAAAGCTCACGAGAAGCGCGAAAGCCTATAGCATTTCCAGTTCAGTAGTTATAGTTTCGAAAATCGCACATCACTTGGACTCGGCCCATCGGGACCATAATACACATCGGCCATAGGCGCGTGTGGCGTTGGCGACTGTGGCGCCTCCTTGTGAATGATATAGACTTGCGCAGCCCGATATCGCGAAAAAAATCAGCAAAACCCCCTATTTTGGCATTCAAGGTCATCCGAGGTCATTGAATTCGGTGGCAATCGAAAGCCAGTATACTATTTCCTATTAGTGATTAATAGTAACCTAAGCCCTATCTCGCACCGTTACTGAGATACAGCGAGTTTTTGGCCGAAAATCGCAAATTTTGACCACCCCCTCTCATTTAGGGCCCTCGTTCGGAGTGACCCCCTTCGAATTTATGGAAAAGCTTTACGGTTCCTGAAACTAGAGTCTTCCGGGCAGCCGACGGTGAAGATTTGGTGATCCTAGCTTGGGCCGTTTTTGCCTGATCCACCCGTGTGACGGACAGACAGACGGACGGACGGACGGACGGACAGAATTGCGATGGCTAAGACGCGCTGAAAGCAGAGCTGCTTTCGCGCGTAAAAACCTGGATCAAATCTGGCACTTTCGGAAGGGTGGGAAAGGAAAGTTTTTTCCATCCGATTCCGAAACTACTCGAAGCTTATACTCCGTTTACACGATGAAGCAAACATCAAGCAGTTTATAAGATAGCTGTTTCATTGAATTCGTATATAACTAGAACGCTAGCACTTTCTATAAAAAGAAAAAAGCAGCGAAGCGCTTGCAAATCAACGTTACTAAAATGCATGACATTTTACTGAATTTCCAGCCACTGCCTGGGCGTAAACCAATGAAGAAAGCAAGGCACTTTAAAAAGGCAGGTCTCCAGCTAATCTGAGACCATTCAAGCTTAAAATTCAGAAAAACCGAGTCAACTTAAAGCCATATGGGTGGCCGGGTGCGCAAATGGGTGCAATCGCTCAGTCTAATCTAAATCTCCTACATATGGACGGCGTTTTTTTCTATTTAACCGGAGACGGCAGAAGTGCAGCTGATAAAAAGCACAGAGCAAACGGTGTTAATACGCCGTTTACACGATCGAGCAAACATCGAGCAAGTCTGACCCCGCCCCCGGATAAAATGTAGGTCTAGGCTTAGACCACAGCTGATCACGTGTTATATAGGCCTTCCAATTACAACCCTCCCGCCCTCCTAATTAGCATGCTAATTACCATAGCTCGTCGAGCTAGCTCGACGTTTGCTCGATCGTGTAAACGGTGCTTAAGTCGATCCACATTCAGTTCACTGATAACATTTCGGTCATATGTTCAGCGTCTCGCGGCGACTTCAGCACATCATAGATATGACAGCCGCGGCTTTTCTTGAAAAAAACATTACACTTCATAAAAAATAGCTCACTCTGTGCAGCCAGTTTTTGGTCCCAGCGAAACGGTAGCTCACCCAGCTTGTCTTCACATTATCGCCGAGTTTATGGATTTCCCCCTAAGATATGGGACAATTATGCGACTCATGGGAGCCGCAAAAGAAGGAAACTGGGTGCTTCGGTCACGTGCCACGTCTTACAATAATTTCTTTATATTTATCATCGACCAACCGTATTGAATATTCGTCACCCGGAAGCTGGGTCGTAAACACAAATAACATCGCGCGATGTACACTCGACAGCACTCGACTCGTATTTACTTAATAATTATTAATAATCGTACACAAAGTAAAGATAAATTTCGGAAAAAATGCAGTAAAAACAACAAAAGTTGAACAGAAAAGCAGAAGAACCCCGCTTTGCACATAAAACGCAAGTGCACGGCGAATTCACGCGCCTACTAGCTAATACTGCGTTTATACGATCAAGCTGGTTCGACGAGCTGGCTATATTTTAGATGGACGAGACAGCTCGATGTTTGCTCGATCGTGTAAACGGGGTATAACTTAGATCAACGTTTAGAAGCTACTTTTCATTCAATCTTCAGGCATTCAGCTTCAAGTTCTTGCTGTTTGGTTTCAGGTGCGTTTTTCATTGCGCGCATGCGCCAACTCGGCGGGTCATCTCTGACATATCCGTGCGTCCGTCCGTACGCCTGTGTGTCCGTGCACCCAGCAGAGTTCGTGCCACGTTGACACCCATGATCTATGCCAGCTAGAGACTATCTATGCTACAGAAGAAGGTACGTTCCCATGCACCGGCGGATGAGCAAACCGCTAGCTATGGGGGTCAGTACGACGGATCAGCATTAGTGCAACCGTTAACTAGTACCACATGCCGCCGGTGCCTGCCCTATAGGCCTAATATACCTGATCACCTTACCGGCCAGATTATTTACCCATCCCTACAACTGTGTGTAGTACACATATGTAGTAACCCGTGTAGCCACACCCTTGGGCTTAGGACTATTTTTGCCGAACAAAACCTGCGATATGAAACTCGTTATAGCAGGCCAGATTATCATCGTCCTTTATTTTACGCCAAAAAGCAGCAGAATAAAAATATGCACACAGGTATATACAGATGCTATAAAGAGCTGTATGCCCTTTATGGGTCTTGGCTCTTGGGTTCTAGGTCAAAGCTCTCTCTACTAGCGAAACACTACTGACCTCCCGTGCACGACAGAACCTTAAAGGCGCGTGTAGAGCGACGTAACTGATCTGTACTGAACTGATACGGTTTAGTTTCTGACGAACTGACCAATGGGCAAGCAGAGCGAGCTCACTGGCCATTGGTTGACGCGTACGTGAGCGTAGTCACGTAGTCACCGACGCCGCCGTTAGGTAGCGCCTACTGTAATGTCAGTTCAGTTTCAGTTCAGTTACGTCGCTCTGTACGCGCCTTTAGTCACGGTGACTGTCGGTCTTCAGGCAGCGTCTAAAGACTTTCCTGTTTCGTCGCTCATACTCGAAACTATATATAACAGCCTATCATTTGTTACTTAACTGAAATGGTCATAGTTATAATGCCTGCATTCAAATTACGTTTGCTGCGTTTTAACTGAAGGGCTTACCCCTGTGTAATGATGAGAATGACATATGCACCGTATATATTAAACTGACCGGCAGCATTCGCGCTGTGAGCAATATACAAATGTCAAGCAGCGAACGCTATCGGTAATTAATCGAAGAACATCTATCAAGATTAGGTCAGTGTCAGCAGCACGCCTTGCCAGGTTCAGTGCAACTAACAGCAGAGGCGTTAACTTCTAGAAACCACGTGACTGGGACCAACCTCCAAGCTCCGCCCTTTCCCCATTTCCTTTCACCCCTTCCCTTTTCTCCCACCGTGTTCCTTTCCTTCCCTTCCCGGGGGGTCGCCTTACATCTTAATTCCAGTTAGAGGGCTCGGGCAAAACTTCCGCCGCGGATCAAGAAAGTGCCCGGTCGCCAAACAGTCTCTGAAACATTTAAAGCAACACCAATAATAGTCGTGCTGAAGAAATATTTTGTTATACGTTTCATATGCGGCACAGTGGCTGCAGACATTAAAAAACAACGCAGGGGCAGTGTTCCCCGCAAATTTTTCGACATAGCCCCCATCGCCCCCACAAATTTGGCCCGTATGACCAGCAGTATTAATGCAGCCAAAATACGGACCGCAGACGTAGTCGCAGATATGGCGCCATTAACGATCGGACAATGAATTAACTATACGCTACGGACAGCAATGGTTGAAAGTGGCTTCTATTTCTATACCTGATAGGCACCGAGAAAAAAATAAAGTGGGGTTAAGTGTGTAAATCACAACTTTCTCCCTATTTTTCAGTGGGTAATCTACACCCTTAACTGGTTAATGAACACCCTTACCAAAACTTCCCCCTATTTTTACTACCCCCCTATTATTCAGTTTACGCGTTCAACAAAAAAAATCCTTCTTAGAGAGAGGAAGAAACCCAAGAAAGACGACTTGAGTCCATAAGTAGGGGGTAACTCGAGCTTGAAATTGGGGAGGAACCAGAGCCCGAAATGGGGGGAGTTGCGCCCAATTTCGGTTGCAAGTTTTTTTTTGGGGGGGGAGGGGATAGAAGCCATTGATTGTTAACTGCTGCTGCTGGCGGCGGCGGTTTGAGTGAGGTTTATATGGGTTGCGGTTGAACGCAATTCAGTCAGTCGTTCGTATATCCAAGAACTACAACCTGCCCACCACCACGCGTCCCCCTCCCGGCAGATCGATAACGTCTGGTAGAGCTGGGCCATTGAAACAAGCTCGATATCGGTTCGTTATATCGACCATTATTCATCACTAACCATAAGCAATGTACTGTAATGCACTGTGAGGCAGTATTTACTGTTTACTCACTTGCTTATTTAATTGGTTATTTACCCCCGCCAAAGAGGTAATGTTTTTGCCAGACTTTGTTTGTTTGTCTGTGTGTTAGCAAGATAACTCAAAAAGTTATGGACGGATCTTTCTGAAATTTTGAGGGTATGTTGGGAATGGCATAAACTACCAGTGATTCAATTTTGGGGGTGATCTGAAAGGAATCCTGGATTCTGGATCACTTTGAAATTTTCGTTACCATTGCTTTCAATGGGGCATAAGGAAAACCGCTGCAAAACCGATAATAGTGCTGCCACCTAGCGAACAACATTGCCTTGTCGGAGGTGTGCGGGCTCTGACTGCTTTCTAGTTGTAAAATTTAACCTTCGTCTACCGACCGCGCCTCCCTCTCTTAATTCCAACCCATGTGTGATGCCAGATTCTGTTAACTCGATTTACTGATTAATTTTAATTATTAGTATGTCCTGTTTACTGCATTCTGTTGTTATTCTTGTGTAGAGATTTAGCCTTCAACGATCAGAGCATAACAGCGAAATGTTTTGGGCCAGTTTAGGCTGAGAGATGAGGTTCCCTGTGCTCCAACTGCCGTAGAATAAACTCAACACGCGCGAAGTCCATTACTTTGACAGTTTGACTTGCTGTACAGAGGGCGCTGAAAATGCGAGACTGGAATCTGCGGCACAAACGCGGTCAAAAATGCAAAGGATGCGGGGGAACGAGGACGCGGCCCTTCCCCCTCCCCTACTGTCTGGATGCATCTTGAAATTTGCACAAAAGTGCATTACTTCTGAATACAATTTTGAAAAAAAAATTCTGGGGAAGGGCACACCTCTTCGCCGGACTCCACTCCCTACCTTTCCGCCTCCTTATTCCAAAATTCTGGCTCCGCCACTGGCGTGCTTTGCTAAACTCCCAACTGCCCAGCTCTGGTGTTCCGGAAGCTCGCCAGACGGCGCTGGAGGCGGCAAAGCAATAACTCTAAAGTCTTCGTGTGGCTACCAGCAAGCACATATACACGTGTCTGTATGTCCAAGACACTGGCCAGTCTACCACCATATATACCCACCCGGCCCGTTCCCCCAGCCGTCAATGTTTACCGCCCACCCAGATCTAATTAGGAACAACCGGCACACACACGCCGTGGCTATAACGCACGCCGCCCGCCGCCCTCTGGCGATATACCACTGTAAAGTACAGTTACATCAAACTGAGCGTCGCCCTTTATACGTTAAACCTGCAATGTCTGGACTCTAGAGTGGAATAAAAAATTATATACACTGCAGACTGCGAGTGGTTTAATGCTTAAACCCAGATTCCACTGCCACAGTCTGTTAGTGACGTCATGAGTCACAAAAGTCGAATCAGAAAGTTGAAAGTTTCCAAGAGTCATGCTGCAAATTTCCGATTCCGACCGGAGATGACGAGTGCCAAAAATTTCGAATTCCACCCCCTCCCCCCCAAAAAAAAATTCCTATGGTCGAGAGAGGATTTCAGCTTCGAAGTTTGCATTTCTGGACGAAAGTTTTTTGACAAGAAGAAGTTTTTTTTCCAGACAGCCCAAAATTCAGACGCTGCAACCCCAATCCTGCCACGGAACACATACGACGACACTGGCACCCGCAGAATAAGTTACCGATTATACCACTACAGACAGAATGGTACGGAGAGAGAACGAGAGAGAGAAAGAATAGAATAAAACGTACGGCGCAGTGATGCAGGGTCATCTTGAACTTCTCGAAGTAGAGCCAGTTGGCGGCTTCGGTCTGGTCGAGGTCGTGGTAGAAATCACGAGCGGTGAAACCGAACGAGTGAAACTGTCTGGACGGCGTCAGTAGGATCATGGTCGGCGTCTTCTGATTCACCACTCCCGGGTCGCCCCCCTCCCAACGACGCATCATGTGAATCTGAACAGTACATATATATACGTCTTTATTCACCAATAATAATCGTACTATAATGCGCAAAAAATTTGCCTGTCATGTGTGTCATATCCCTCTGGAGCTTTCCGCGTTGCACGGTCGAGGATCCCGACCGCGGCGTTTTTGGGCCTTAGATACGCGTGCCCCCACCTTCCTCCCACCTCCCTCACGGGCAGCCTGAAGAGGTGGAGTTAAAAATGGTGTTATAGTTCTTTATAGGAATTAACCCATCACAGAGCTACGGAGCGTCACCTGCCATATGGGATCACATAGTGTTACCTGCCACCCGACGCAGGTGAACGCGCCCCGCCTTAACCCCAGCCAGATAGGCCGATTCTCGGTTTACCTACCCTAGAGGGATGGAAGGCTGAGTTGACCTAGGCGGCTGAGATGGTTTACCTGCTAACAGCCAGTCACCCATCCAAGTACTAACCCGGCCCGGCGTACAGTAACTTCGTTGATTGTAGAGTGCCGTTGAAGCTACATCTTGCAGCAATTTTCTGTTCACTGCCGACCGAGAAAGTGCGCTCAGAGAAAAAAAATAAAACAAGTTGACGTGGCAAAACAGAAAGAAATGCTTTTGTGTTCCATAAACGGAACGACCGTAATAATAACAAATGCAAGGAAAATGCATAGCACACACGGAAACTCGCATATCTAAACAAACAGCGCATGCTGTATAGGATTAACCACAAGGTCGAAAGGGACATAACACATAATAGCGAACTTTGGACCGAAGTGTCTAACTGCTGTCTGGAGCGTATACGTTATTTTTTATACCACCCCAGACAGTGGTTTGACACAGAAGGTAAAAATGCAAAGGTAGCGTATAGCTCTTAATAAGAAACCATTCACGGAACTACGGAGCGTAACCTGCCATATGGGATCACACGGTGTTAGCAGCCACACGACATAGGTGAACGCGCCCCGCCTTAACCCCAGCCAGACAGGCCGGTACTCGATTTACCTACCCCGGAGGGATGAAAGGCTGAGTTGAAGTGAAAACGAAACGAGTATACAGCTTGTAACGTATAAGGCGGTATAATATCCCGTTTACACAATCAAGCAAACACAGGGCAAATAAAAATGAAGCGCACATAAAGCATAGCCTACATGAAACAAACATCAAGCAATCATCCAGCAAACGTCGAGCAAACGTCAAGCAAACATCCAGCAATTGGAGCACACGTCGTGCACGTGTATTTTGATTGCATCTGCTGGATGTTTGCTCGATCGTGTAAACGGGGTATAACATAACGTACGGCGGGAGCGCGTGCATCGCTGGCGAAGCTGAACGCATATCCGCTGTACGTGGTACCGAAGTCGATGGCGACGACCACCAAATGACTGCTGACCACAGCACCGCCGCCGTCCACTTCACTTCTACACAAGACACACAGATGTATACAATAACCGTAGGAATAAATAGAGAAAAAGGATTTAAAATCGTTTGCAAGTGCCGTGCAGAACACGACCTTCTTCTTACTCCGCATGCTGACCAAATCATTTGCCTCAAAAAGGTCTATGTGCAGCTTTTTCTCATCCACCGGATTTCTCTCGTCGTATATTAAAAAACCGTAAATCTAAGTATGAAACACGTTAGTCGGTACTATTTTATAGTCATTAGCAATCCTTTTCATATTTAATTATGTTAAATCACCATTTTTCTCACATCAAGTTTCAACGTTTGTTAAAAGTAAGACACCCATCTAACAACATAGTCGTTACTACTTTTGGCACTGGCACTTAAAAATTCTGATCGATTCACTGACTAATCTACAGCTTAAAACCTTAAAACACTAAAAAACGTTTTATCGAAGATATGCGAAAACTTTTGAACGTGTAATTCAACCAGGCAACATACACACTGTTTATAAAGTTTTATTGCAGCTATACAAGACACGCACCTGCCGGTATCGGTAGCAACAGTGTCTGAAACCACACCAACCATCTCAGAACGATCAGCTCCAGTCGTCAACGACTTGGGTATTCTGCCCTTCGAATCCAGCGAGGCGGTCTTCGATGACCCCCTGAACTCCGTGTTGTCCGCGGCCGCCAGTATCTGTCCTTCGGCCTCCACGGAGTACGCCAGCCCAGCCTCATCACCGTCCAGTGTGAATGATTTTTGGAGGTCGCGGCGTGGTGAAAAGATTCGGTTGAAGATGCCCTTGCCGAGCAGTGTGGTCTTCTTGCTCTTGGGTGTTGTGGTGGTGGTGTCCTTGTCCTTGTCCTCGGCGGCTGGTTGAGTTTCGTCCGCTGGAGGGACCGCTGGCTCCGCCCCTTCGACCGCCTCCTTCTCTTTTTGTTCCTCCGCCTTTAGCATCACCAACACTTATTTGTTAAAATGAAAGTACGTGAAAATATATTTATAAAACACAGCTGGCAAGACAGACTATAGGCTCAAAGGAGCGCTTACTAATAGCCTACACAACTTGAAAATAACAAGAGTTCACATAACTTAAAATAATAAAAGTACAATCACAGTATAAACCTATACTACACTTTGTATATATGCTGAAAAATCATACTGTACTCAATGAAATCCTAAAACTTGACAGAGAGGAAAAATAAACCGTAGATTGCAAAATATTCGCAACATTAACAACTCTGGCAAAAACGACGAGCTGCGTTTGTACTTGACTTAATTCAATGTATATGGGTGTCACCTCAAAAACCAAACGTGAACAAAATAATTATAATTCACATGCAGCAAACCTTCTGCGACTTTTTCCCGCCGCCGAAGTGCGGCCACTTGATGTGGATGTGGCTGTCCTTGGGCTTGGTTGTGGTGGCGGGCTCCTCCGCCGTCGGGGCTTCAGCGCTCTCCTCTGGCTTGGCTGCTTTATTCTCTTCGGCCTGCTGATCCTCCTCATAGTTGGAGGCGTGCATGTGGACGTCCGGCACGCTTGCGCTCGTCTCCATCATTTTCTTTACCGCCTCTGTGCGACCCTCTGCCGCCGGAGCAACCCCGCCCGCATCTTCCCCCGTCGTAGTGGCTGTTCGTTCGGCACTCTTAGCTCGCTCCGACCGACGCCCGAATTTAAACGGGAACGGAAACCGTCGACTCCTGCTCGCCGGCTTGGCAGCTGCATCCGGCTGAGGTTCTGCCGGCGCAGCCTTCTCCTTGTCCTTGTCCTCCGTGGCAGCTTCCTCGGTCCCTTCCTCCGCTGGTGGGGCAGTAGCTGGCTCGGATGGTGCTTCATGGCTGGGAGCGGATTCCTGCTGGCTTGTTCTGGTAATCTTTATCTCCATATGTTCTTCAACCACGCCCGTGTCTTCCTCAGTGTCCTTAGGTTCTTCCGGTGCCCTAGGTTCGATCGCTACATCGGCTGACGCTGGTGCCGCTTCAGCTTCCGGTTGTTGTTCTTGTTGCTGAGGAGGCTCCTTCGCTTCTTCGGTTACTACCTCCTGAGTCTCCTTTTCGATTTTCAGATCCGGCTCCGATTTCTCCTTCTTCTTGCCGAACTTCGGTATGTCGAACGGGAACTTCTTGTGCGGTGACTTGCTGCGCTGTTGGTGTTTCGTTTCCGGTGACGAAGATTTCGTCTCCGCTTCGGCCGAAGCTTTGGCTTCCTCGTCCTTGTTTTCTTCACCAACAGCCGCCGGCGCTTCCTCGGGTTTTGCTTCCCCTTCTTTATCACGTTTGCCCATCGAGAAGAATTTCCGTATCCCGGCCGACTTTTTTGGCCCCTCCTTCTTC
>Ga0209671_1002841_pt1 | contig 16229 bp, 11 predicted proteins | sample WorMetHERISLAND2_2_FD_187401 | JGI IMG/M metagenome (GOLD analysis project Ga0209671, IMG submission 187401) | Marine gutless worms symbiont microbial communities from Max Planck institute for Marine Microbiology, Germany - Olavius geniculatus... | ecosystem: Host-associated > Annelida >...
GCCTGGATTGGTCTGGAGCAGAGCATTATCGATACTGCTGTCAATGAATGGAGAAAGCATCTTCTTGCCTGTGTTCACATAGTGGGCCAACACTTCAAGCAATTTTACTGCAGGCAGTTAAAAAATGGACAAGTGGATGAAATGTCAGGCAAAGTGTCAGAAATGTGAACAAAATGTGTTTTTACGCGTTATGTTAATTAAGCAATCATTTCGCATTGAATGAAAAAGTGATATTTCACTCGTTGCGTTTTCCCCAGGTAGTGCAAAAACAAAAGTTGCGTGAGGTGGGCACCTGAATAGTCATTTGATGGCAAGTTGTGTCAGGACTATTCTTGCCAAAAATTCAAAAACTGATAACTGGTTTTCAAGTTACACTCGAAAATGTCGGTGATGTTTTTTTTGAGATACAGTATATAATCAGTTTGTGTGCTGCTGTGAAAAATTGGAACCATTTGTGTGTGTATGTGGGGCTGTTCGTGAACTGGCTGGTGGACGTTCAGTGTACTTCCAGATTTATACCTTTAATATTAGGTGCTTCTTGGCTACTCTTAGCTGGTGTTATTCGTAGGTCATGCACTTTGCTACATTTGACTTTAATATTTATATTTTTATAGTGCAGTAAGGTTGTGACTTCGGAGACAGTAGGTCATGTTAAAATGCAATTTCCAAACATTCTTAATACCATTTCTATGGTATCATTAGGTACACAGAGCTTTGGCTTTGAGATGTTTTTGTTAAACTTGTAGATGTCAGATTTGTTGGGTATATGTGAAAAATTTGTTAGGCAAATGGGTGTTTTTCTTCACGTCTTTCACGCCATGTACAATTTGGTTGTGGTTTTGTTAAACTTGTTGTGGTCATAGGTGTGTTGGCAATGGTGATAGTGGTGTTTTTCATGTCTTTTTCATGATGTAAAACTTGCTGTTTCCACTAGATGTCGACATGCCTTGCTGTTACTTCATGTTGTTAGATACTGTATTGATTGTTGCTGTCTGTTGTTTGGTTGTTCTTCGCTTGTTTTCAGCCATCAGCATTGGCGTTGGTATCTCACTAATCACCTTGCTGCCTAATACTCTTGTTGTTGTTGCTTTGACGAACCCATCGCGCAGCATCTCTATAGTGAGACAGATGCCCTAAAGAAACGAGGAATTCCAACACATTTGAATAATTTGAAATGCATGAGATGCTGATTTTCTAGTTCGCATTTGGCACAGAACAGAACAGAAGTAAATGTTTAGCTGTCTCCTTGTCACGTAGCAGTGAATCATGCGTCAGAATGTGTCGAATCTTCTGTGCTTGCGTTGTTGCCCTTTGTCTAAAACACTCCTGCTGTCTGGTATTTCATCCTCATCCATCATTATTATTATTGTTAGTGTTTTGGGTCACAAGTCGACTAGGTTACGGTGATGTGTAGTTATGCTGTCACTCATGTTGTCGTTGTGTGTTGTGCATATTGGTCGCATTTGCTCAATTCACCACATCAACTGTATGTATGTGCCAACCAGGGATGAGACACCCCTGCACTTCCCAGAAGGAAACTCTGTGGGTTTTATTGGGTAAACATAGCTAAAAACCCACCAACAATTTACCCCAGAGAATCATCTCAGATGTAGTCCAGTTTTAGTTTCTTGTTCTACTAATAACGAAATGTTTTATTATGGTTAAGTTTTTAAACTTGTGAATTTCGAAATTTTGGGATAAATGCATGATATGGACTGTATCTAGCAATTGTTATTTTAATGATTTAAAACTCCTGAAAACCCCAGAACCTATCAGATTGGGCCTATTTAGAAAAAAACCCTGGTCTAACCCCAAAACTTAACAAAACCCATCGGGTTGGACTTTTTTTTAAAGCTGGGATTTTCAACCCTGGTATCAATTGCCTTCAGTGCATGCTGCCTTTGCTATCTAACACATAAGCAGGGTTTATATAAACTATATGTATGGTAATAACTTGCAGTGTGATAATATACAGTAATTGCTTGCATTATATTTATTGCAGTTTTTGCATCAGCAGTGTGGTTGTTGCCTTAAATTTGTGCATGTATTGAGTTATTCCTCGCTTCTGAGTTATCTCTGGTCGGAATTTGTGTCCGTGCAAGTTGTTTTTGTTAGGTTGTATTGTAAAAATGCATAATTTTTTTACTATGCTTCTGAGTTCTGAGTTCACCACTGGTGGTTGAGATGCAAAAATTGTCATCAGTTTTTGGTCGCGGATGTAATGTAACATTGCACAGGTCTTGCAAAAATGTTCACCAAAGTTGCTCTCGTGTTACAGATAGCCAATTCTGGTTGTGAGTAAAATGAAAATGTTGCACAGATGTGTTATTTTGCATATAACCATGGCCTTAGTCATGTCACTGATGAAGTATTCGGAAGTCTGACCAAGCTATTGTTGGTTTTGAGGGTTTTACGTCTGTGAATCCAACTTTGTCAAGTGCTGTCACAGCTGAAGTGGTTACGTTAGATCATTCCTCTGTTGGAATTGTGGAATTCTGCGCATTGTTAACTTCAAGATTCATACAATTCCGTGCAGAAATTATCTCTTTGTATTTTGTAACAACTTTAATCATGTATGATCTTTTATTGCGTAAATTATCACTATTTATATTCATATTTTTTAGCGAAATATCAAACATATATTTGGGCACCTGTGGCATATTACATCAATCTATTTTTTTTGTTGCCAGGTGTTTTGAGTTATTGTTTTTGCCAATCAGTCAAAAATGGCCACTGATCACTTTTGCCATCTGGTGAAGTTAAACTGTTTTAGCTTATTTCCGTTTTTTAGTTTACATTTGTCAACTTGTTCTGTGAGACATTTGCTTCGTTTGTAAATTCATTTTTGTTTTTAGCTCAGTCTGACAGTTTAGAGTTGATAAGGATTAACTGCAATGTGAGATTATAAGTATGCTGTGCCTTCAGATTTTATACCTTGTATATATTAATGATATTGTACATACGTTGACATTACCCATAGATTGTTAGTTGAGAGTACAGACCAACTTAGGTGACATCAAAATGCAATTTGTATAATGTTGACGTTATTTTTTAGAAATGAGATTCATGTACGTGTATTCTAGTATATCTGAGAAATTGGTTGGTAACTGACTGTGCAGTTTAGCAACTGATGCATGTATAAATTTAAACTCATCTTTCTGCTGTAGTCGTTTTAGTGAACCATTGCAGTTGCTTGTTTGCATTTTGTAATGCGAGCTGTGTTTGGTGTCTCTCTGGATTCTTTTGTTGAGACTGCATCATACACGAGTTTGTAACCATTAGGAGATGGGGTATAAACTAAAAATTTGCAATATATCTCTGCAAATAATGAACGGATTTTGCATGAAATCGTATGGAGTAGTGTTGTGCGATACCTTAATAAGTATCGTGAGTACCATCGTGACGAAGAGGTCTCAGTGTATCGTGGTGCCACGATACCGCCAAGTATCGTGACATGACAATATCAGTTTTTATACCATGCAGTTTGCAACTGAATTGCTCTATTGTTGACAGCAGTGAAAGGAGCATGTCACATTAACGCTTGTCAAACATATAGTAAATATATATTTTTAAATGACAGCAGGGCCCCCCAAACCTTGCAGGGTGCGGGAAAACTTTGCCCCCCCTCTTGATGGGTCTGTAGACTCACGCTTCATATGCACTTCCAGTATCGTGGTAGTATTGCGATACTCATATTGCGATACCATTATGTTAATTACACATGCACGCACATAATGGAGTTCTTACAATTTTAGGTTAACCTCATTTTTGTATTTTTGTGTTTTGTAAAGGTTAAACTTTCTGTTTATTGTAAAGTTTGAACTTGCTGTTCCATTATTGTGTTTGTGTGCATTCTGCTTGAAAAGGCCGTCCCCGAAATGACCTATACTTTGTCGGGTAGGGCGTTAAACCCTACTCACTCACTCACTAAGATGGTATCGTTATTTTGACTCCAATTTCAGATATTGCACAACACAAGTGTGTAGGGTTGGAGAATTGCCCAGACCAGCCACTAAGATTTTGGTACTTTCAGCACTAGCTGTGACGAGTTGTTTGTGTTTGCCAGGTGGCATCAGTATTCTTGCTGGAGCTTTGAGATATCTGATCGTTTCTCGTTTGTCTCGGAATGGACCAGAATGTATCTGAGGACCGGGCGGGTTGTGCGTGGACTTGACATTGTGAAACCCTGTCTACACCACTGTTTTGTGGTCAATATTTTATGTTTTCTGTGCTATTACTCATTTTACATTTTCTTAAATTTTGTGACCTCCCTTCAAGCGTTTTAACATGGCTCAACTTTCACACTAAGAAAGCTGCGTTTTATATCACTTGATTTTTATTTGCATGACAACGCTTGATCAGTATCATGTAGTCCATTTATTGTTGGTTTTCAAGTCATAGGTGCTGAACTATATCAAAACATAATTTGTGCTGAATGATAGTTTTGCATGCTTGTTTTTTCCCATAAATACTCGTTTCTCTTGTAGAGAATTAAAAACTATATTTGCATGTATTCGCCATAGCTGTAGAAGTCTAGTCTCTGTGCAACTTCTGTTTCTATTTTTATTTTACTCGTGCTATTAGTGCTCACCAGTTACTTATTGTATGATTAGGCCTGTGTTGTAGTTTGGTTAATGATTATTGTTATGCTGGTGTTTATTGTTAGTTCATTGCTAGGCTGTAAAATCTGTAATCTGTGCAACACTTATTGTATCACGATGTATACTGGGTGTACCAGAGTAGGATAGCAGTTAAGAGGTTTTAATTGAGGATTTCAAACTGCATCCGTTGCCTTCTAAGTATTTTTAACTGAAAAGTTTGTCGTGCACATGCCATCGCTATTTGTCACCTGCTTGCCTGTATCAAAAGTAACGCCAAAAGTTTATGATTACATCAAGTTTACCACCATTGTAGTACGGTTAATATTGAAACTGGGCTTACTTTCTATGAACCACCTGGTACACACATAAAAAGCGTGACCCCTGTGCACGTAATATTTTAAAATTATTGCAATTTAACAGTACTGCTGTTACAGTACTGTATTTATCGACTTCTTAGCAATACCAATCTAGACACATTGACAACCAGCAGAACATGTTTCAGTAAATACCTACAGAAAGATGAACAAAAATACATAAAGCAGTTCTTTGTTAAACATTTTTTTTAATTTGAACGCATGATTCGGCTTTAAAGTAACAAGTGAGTATTAACAGTCAGACAATAAACGACGTAAGGACCTAAGTGCAGTGATGCAGTTCATTTTAACGACCATTGGAAGCACGTGCGAAGAGTTGGTCCCAATCAATTAGCTAGCTTAAAACAACAGACTTAGCAACAGACGAGTACAGGGTGGCCATAAGTGCTTAAAAGTGCTTGAAAAAATGTCAAATTTTTCCAGAGCCTGCAATGTCCTTGAAAAACGAACGGGGCCTTGAAAGTTTTGGAATTTTATGGAAGAGGTTCACCAAAGTCCTTCAATTTCAGTTTTAGTGGTTAGCATTACTAATTTTATACTCTTGGCGGTTGTCGTAATGCGGTAAACATTTACTGTTGTAATAGTTCCGAAAAGTGTACGCATAAGTTCTTTTAAAATATTGATTTTTTTTGTTAAAGCTGTGGCCACCTTGCAAGTCGAAGCTAGAACGAACTAAGCGATCAACAGGCAGTTATTATTATATTATTTATTATAACAAAATATCATCATCGTAACAAATTTCTACATCAACGAGGCAACAGCAGCAACTAACGATCGCTCGCTACAGAACTGCACACGTAGAGCTAGTCGACATCCGACCGGTTCATGCTAGCTATGGAGACAGTTGCTGACTGAGTATCAGTTGGCTGATCTTTGGCGTTAGGCGACCTTGGCAAGCACAATCGCAACTCTGCTTGGAATATACACCTAAACCACAGACGCAGCAAACAAAAACGGTCATTCAAACAAGGAACTGAGCAAATTGGTCGCTTCTGTTTTTCTCGATCTAGTTCTTTTTGGCTTTTTTCTCTCATACCCTTCTCTCTAACATAACTAGTTTTATTTTATTTTTTTTTCAATTTACATAAACAAACAGCATTTGTTCTTCTTCTCCAATTTAGTTAGTATAGTTAAATCAGCTTATGTGCTAGATAAGCTGACAGCATGCCAGTTGTTAAGCGCAAATCACTCTGTTTTTGCTGTCTATAGGCCCTACATCTGGGCCCCCTTCACATTTTTAAATAAAAGACAGAGCCCATTTAGAGACATGAAGGAACTATACATGTACTTACAAACATGTGGTTCATGCGGTTGTCCCAGCCCTCGGCGAACGTAACGAACTGCGTGTTGTGATCAATTCGCTTGTGTCCACCAAACTCGCCCGCATCGCTGTCAAGAACGATCTTGTATCTGTACCACGACGTAAAGTTACTTAACGACAGGCAGAACGTCAGCGTTCCAACAAATATTTAAACACACTGAAAGGTTAGCATTTAGGCCAATAAGGTGAAATCTACGATAAACTCATTTCAAAATGCAGGACCTGACATTAACCGTGATTAATCAAAAAAACATTAAGGGCATTGCAGGACCTGACTGTGGCGGACAGAGTAGCGAAACCTGACTGAATATTGTAGTTTTTGCCCATGTTCCGTGCCATCCAGAATAGAAGCCGTACCAAGTAAAAAAGCGATAATCTGAGTAAAATACTGATTTATTTTGCAAAAACTTCGCAGTGTGTGCTGAGTGCTCAACAGCCGAGTTTCCAGCTTAGTCTAGCAAATGCAGGCACACAGCTGAGAAATCAAGAAATAGGACCCAGCGTACGTTTTCCAGATTGTTGTTTTTTTACCCTTTCATGATTACACCAGCCGTAGTTACCAAAGCCTAGTAGCAAAATATTGCAAAGTCCATCAAAACCTAGAACTATGCATAAACGGTTATTCCAGGCACATGACAGGATTTGTGAATCACACGTGAAATACACGCGAAAGGATACACGCCGTCGACTTGAACGCCGATTTTGTAGTCGGTGAAACTCTTGGTTGGATTGAAGTTGAATACAAAGATGAGGCCGGCGCGTTCAAACACGATCACTTTGTCATCCTCGTGTTTTCGACTTATGTACGCCTGTATCAATCATAACACAGACAAATATAAATGACTGAGTGATTAAAGAACGTTTATGCTGTCAGCAGCCTGGGACGGCGGGCAAAGTACGTACGTGAAAGCCCCAAACAATGCAAAAAATTAAGGCATAGCTCTGTGAAGACTTGAAAAAAGTAATGTTGTTGTTCTGCATACCGAGAGTTAACATTTTTTTGAAATAAAACGTGGGGGCTGGGTTAATTGTTGTTGTGACAAGCCCCGTTGGCTAACTAGGTCAAATAACGTGACATGCTACAACACAGAAACGGAGCAAAATACAAAATAACACAAAAAAATCGACGATCAATTACACAAATATGTAAAAAGACTCTTATTTAGAAAAATAAGTATGAACAGATTATAATGGCAGCGTGGCAGTAGTACAAAGTATAGGCCCCCACACTGATGACAAGCAGCGTTGTGGGTTAAAAAAAGTAAGTAAGCGGAGCAAAAAGTTGCCATTTTCTGACAGACAGCTGCAACAAATTAACAACACAGAAGATTATTATGCTCATAATTTCAAATCTGCCCATACATTCTCCTAAAATCAGGCTTTCAGCCTTAAATTTCGCATTTTTGGATGAAAATTTTCTGACCAAAATATTTTTGCGACAATTTTCCGACAGCCAAAATTTAGGCGGGAGGGGGGCGGATTTGCCGCTTTCTTTCCCCCCAGCCACGACGCCACTGCCGATGATATTAATCTTACGTACCTGTTCGGCGGCCAGCCAGTGGTACTGTTGTTCGGCTCTGTTCATGGCTCGGTCGAAGTTGTTGAGATACTTGTACTTGAGGTTATGGTCGTCCACCAGGTGCCACTGTCGTCGCGCGTAGTGGTAACTGTTGCCGTTGCCCTGGCGAGGAAAGTCTAGCCACTCCGGGTGTCCAAACTCATTTCCTGCAAATAACATTTGTGCATATTTTAACATAATTTTAACACTTAATCGAATCCGTGTGTGCTCGACATTCTACCAGTGGCATTTTAATATACAAACTGTTGATGACCATCATGAGCCTATAATGCCTACTCAGAACACAAATGCCAAGAAAATTACATCATTTATTATACCTCGATACACTCGCATAAAGCCGTGGCTACACACACTTATTTCCTCGTCCGAGCTGTTGTCCGAGCTTCTCGGACACGTCAGAGTTCTTCGGACGAGGTTCTGGTGGGCGTCTTTTGGCCGACAGGCAAAAACCTCGTCCGTGGAAATCGGCCGAGATTTCCTCGAACGAGCTGCAGGTTGTTAAATCTCGGAGACCTCGGCGACCTCGGACAAAACCTCGGAGGCTCGGATGAGGTAATTGGCGCGTGTAGCCACAGCATAATACACTTTTAGGAGTCCGTGCCTCCTATTATACCTATATACCTATATTATACCTATATACCTATTATTTTTCACTAACACCAGCGACTGACCCACCCATGAAATTGAGATATCCTTCTCCTCCGAGAGCGTGCGTGACGAAGCGGATCATCTTGTGCATGGCAATGCCGCGGTCGATGATGAGCGACGGTGGCGACACCTCGGACATGAACCAGTACATCTCCTTGTCCATCAGCCAGAACGCCACGGTCTTGTCTCCGACCAGCGCCTGGTCGTGCGACTCGGCGTAGGCGATGTGCTTCTCTCCATGACGTCGGTTGATCAGCGTCCACGTCACCTTGAACATGTCCCAGTCGTCGTCCTGCACCTCCTTCAGCAGCTAAACACGTAGCACAGACAACGTACAGGTAAACCAAGTAAGTAAGTAAATAAGGACGATAAGGTTATAGTGTCCGAAGCAAACAGCGTCATTGCGCAGGCACCGTACAGTGTACAATCACAAAAAGAGTAAGGTATATAATATTACATAAACGGCTTTTCAGACGGGACCGAAAAACAGCCACGGAAGGTGAGGAAGTGGCATGTTCAGGCAGACTGTTCCAGACACGAGCAGCGGAGACTAGAACAGCTCGGTCGCCAACGGTAAAACAGTCGGGTACGACTGACGATCAGCGATGAAGACGAGCTGCAACACGTGTCCATGTAAAGATCAGATACTTGATGTAGATCTGCTCACTCGAGTTAGATTTGCGACCAGGACGTCGTGGAATTAATTATATGTTCATAAACTATGTGTAGCGATGAAGCTTTAGCAAAAATTGCTGCATTACGAACGTCAGTAGCAGTTGGGGGGGGGGTATCCGATAGTCCAGCGACCTCAAGCAAATACCGACGTTATTGTTAACTGTTAGCAGTGCCGTAACGTTTCTGCTCATTTTCAGTAGGCACAACATGCTTCGTTTTTCTGTTAATAAAGTCAAGAGGATCACGGGAAGACGAAACGGTAACTAATTTGTAAAACTTATTTGCTAACGTGCTTTGTCGTTATTTTAGCGAGAACTACGTCACGTTATGTCTCAGAATCCAATCCAACGATGATAGCGACCGAGTGGCTGCCTCTCAATACTTACTTTGACCCACATGTCAGGTATCGCCATGGCGAGGCGGTAGTCGAAGCCCTGACCACCCTCACTCACTGGTCGACACAACGCCGGCATTCCCGACACCTCCTGCACATCAAAACTATACTGAATTACTCTTTTCTCATAGTGACATCGACTACACAGTACAAGCAGCAAGTCATTAACAACTACAAATTTGATCGCAATTACTTTATCATTTCAAACTATTGTTTGAAGACTGCTACTAATTAACGTCCTGGTTCTCAATTCTAGTCTTTCTTAGCTGTTGCATTGTGTACACAATACAAAATCAACTTGGCAAATGGTGTGTTTTTCTTGTTCTTATTCTTCTAGTGGTTGTCCGAGATACCTCAGCGACGGTGATGACGAACGGGTAGTAGGTATGTAGCATGTGGTTAGCCAGCATCAAGTAGACCAGAGACTCGGTGTCCGTGTTCAGACCAAAGTACTCGTCGTAATGGCCGCTAAACCCATGACCTACAACAGCACAGATACTCATAGAACCAACGACATCCACCATTACCTCCGTGGAAGCAGAGATTTTTCATCTGTTTATACCTAAGTACATGTAAGTTGTGTTGTTTCAACAGCGTAAGAATACAGCTAGATTAGACAAAGTTAAAATTTACAATACGCTATACACTATACACCTGACAAAAATAGACAAAAAGCGTTACCAAGCAGATACGGGCTATTAAAATCGCTGTTTGCAAGATTACCTATAAAGGAATTTTGTTCGAATTTTTGGACGGTCGAGGCGCGGCCATAAAAACACTAAATATTTGTACTGTTTGAACAACTTCAACATCTGCTATTGACTATTCACTTTCTGAATGTGCTCTTTTGCCTGAAAATATTTTCATACTTCTTTCGAAACAACAGTGTTTCTTCACGCCTAGACTGTTAATCAAACAGCGTTCATCGTTAGTTAATCCAACCATCATGAAGTAATCACAATTTATTTGCACAAAAACAGAACTTGTTCACGTCAGCAAACGAAGAACGACGTCATATAATGAAAATAGTATGCGAGCAAAACAAAAATTGCAAATGTAATGCATCTAACAAAAGAAACAAGAAATCTGAGCTAATGCTCATGAGACGCGCGAGAGCTTATGGCAGTTGCTGTTCGCAGGTAATCTTAGTCTATCTTTATCCATTTCTCGCAAATCACTCTTCTGCAGCCAAAAATTGCCAAAAAATCACACAAAATCAATATTTTTAGGGTTCAATAGGGTTCATTCAAGGTCATCGATGTTGACATTTCTAAAAAGCTCGTCGTCAGAGCTTGATAAGCAGCACAACCATTTACACGCTAGACAAGCCAACAGCGGATAAATAACCACTTTTTAGACGGGTAACCCTCTTTGACACCCGCGTGCTCAAGCCTCTATGGACCGATAATATCTACATTTCATGCTGAAAAATTCATACACCCTTGAAATGCGTGTCGCAGCCCAAAATCGTGAAAAATTTACTAAAATCCCCTATTTTGGGGGTTCAAGGTCATTCAAGATCATCGATGTTGACATTTCTAAGAAGCTCGTCGCCAGTGCTTGTTATGATCTGCAGAATGTCTGTGCCTATCTGCAACCATCTTCACGTTGGAGGAGCCAATAGCGGCAGAATAACGCCTTTTAAGGGGGTGCCCCTGTTTTGCCCCCTCGTTTGGGGGACCCCCTTTACCCAGCAGCATGAAATTTTGTCACAAAATACTAGAGACTCTAGGCTGTCATGTGGTGAAAACCTGAAGTCTCTATCTCGTCTGGTCTTGAAACGGTACCGGGTCGTGACGGACAGACAGACAGACGGACGGACAGACAGACAGAATTACCATAGCTAATACGCGCTATATATATGCTAGCTCTCTCGCGTAAAAACTCAAATAGGCTACCAACAGGGTGTCACTTTTTGCTCAACCTGTAGTTTTACACGTGAACAACGGCCTTGTAGTATAAAGGAATGGACGACAATCGTTACCTAGTCCGTGGCTGTGATAGAGCATGGCTGTGGTGCCGTCAAAACGAAACCCGTCAAACTTGTACTCATCAATCCACCACCGAAGATTCGACAGCAGGAATCTTAGCACTTCCCACCTGCACGCGTTCGACGGCACACCAACAATCCATCAACGCAGAAAAAACAACAACACGGATGGACAGAGAAAGTTTGTACCACACCGTACACACTGTAACTGCTTCAGGTTCCATATGCAAAGGCCTGGTAACTGGTATGCGAACTCGTTATTTTTGACAAGACAGCAGTAGCGTACAAGTGGTTTGGACCCGCTGTAGGGTCGCAACAGCGAGAAGACGCCATAGCGAAAATCTGCAACACCACCACCCACCACCGTCACTATGACTACCGCTAGAGTACCGTAAAAATGACATCTAACCCTAACTCTTAACCCTTTCCCTGAACTTAACCATGAACTTAACCCTAACGCTAAGGTTAACCTTCGCTAGGGCAGCCAGGCGTAAGTTAAGGTTCAGGGCTAAACGGCACAGCACATGAAGCGTATATATGAAGTTCGTACTGGGTGTAGTTAAAGAGCCGGCTGTCCCAGAGGTCGTGGAAGCCTCGAGCGTTGTCGTGGAAGAAGCATCCGTTCGTTCCGTCGAACTGGTTGAGTCCATCGACTGTGTTCTTACAGGCGTGGCTGTGGACGACATCCAGCAGGACCACGATGCCACGCCGGTGCGCTACGTCAATCAGCTCCTTCAACTCGTCTGGAGTCCCGTAACGACTATAACGTCACAGACACGCAATGGTCAAAGGTCATTAGTGTGTATACGCAGAGCTACGGAGCGTCACCTGCCACATGGGATCGCATCATGTTACCTGCCACTTGACACAGGTGAACGTGCCCCGCCTTCATCCAAGCCAGACAAACTGGTACTAGATTTACCTTCCCCGGAGGGATGAAAGGCTGAGTTGACATAAGATACATTATCAGTGTCGTTGTCAATGACTGACTTCTCAAATACACGCAGGCATGAATATGTGTAGTTCCCACACATAAAGACGAAAAGAATAGCCAGTACCCGAGATTCGACGTCTTGGGTTTTCAGGTATTACTGCAGTTTCAGCAGTATCTTTGAAACTAGCAGTAAAGCGTTTACCTAAAGTCTTTCCGAAGCCATGATAAAACGGATTTCCATTTCTCAGCCCTCAGCCAGACACCAACCTATACTGTGAGACCATAATATACTGAGATCGCGCGGTTGTTTTCGCTGGTACTGGTACTCACTGCGACTACCGAAGGGATGGCCAGGCTGAGTTGACCTGGGTGGCAAGCTGCATACCGACGTGGTTTACCTGTCTGCAAAAAACCTCCGTTTATACCGTCTTCAAAGTCAAAGACTGTTCAATATCGTGTTATATCAAGTTGCAGAACACAACACGATACTGAACCGTCTATGACTTTGAAGATGGTCTTGCTAATATTTATCTTTTACCTCATTTTTACACTTTTATCACATGTAAACTGAATCGTCTGCAAGTTGCATTTGACAACTTCTGAAAACGATGATGTACAAAAAAGTAAACTGATGAACCTACCTAGAAGCAGCGAAGAAGCTGGTGACTTGATATCCGAAGCTGGCGTAGTAGGCGTGTTCCATCACGGCCATCAGCTGTATGGCGTTGTAACCTTTACATCAACATTCAACAAAGTATATTATAAGCTTACACTATTCAGTATATCAGAGCCAGAACGCATTATCTCACGCGCAGCTAAAACCAAGAAAATCGCTATAAAATAGCTATAAAATTCTAAATTTAACCAGTAATGGGGTTGAGGACTTTAATAATTATAAAGATTCTGTTTCATCCATCCACGTATCTAACAATCGACAGTTAATCATCAGCTGAGAGTTGGTGAATTACGTTCCGATATTCACCCAACAATAATTTGTGTATAAGTGAACGTCACAATACTAACGAAGTTAATCCAGTTTTACCGAGATCTTCTACTCTGGGCAGAACTTCGTCGATGAAATGCCGATATGACGCCACTTTTCCTTCCCACGACGAAATTCCCACGTGCGTTTCATAGATCCTAAGAGTCTCGGGCTTCGCAGGCCGCGCATGCTTTGCTTCGTATTTCTACAATTATACACAAAACACACGCAACATGCATCAAAGGCCTACTTACTGCATGACTATCAGACTTCTGACTCACTGCAGTATAGTTTCAAAAGAAATTTAGGGAATTATTCTTCCTTTCCCATATCTACTCCAAATTTCTTTCAGCGAAACTCCAACACTTGATTACTCATTTACCTAGCAAAAACGGGACTAAAATTTCAGCGACTCGGCCGCGGACAGGAAGAGGGTTTAAGCTGTACTGAAAATTGAAAATGTTAGCGAGAGACATACCGGGGTTTATAAATCGTGGTACAAATAAATCCTGGCTTTTTGTCTATCGGATGGTCACTGCAGGACACTATACTACAGACTGAAAAAGGTGATGCAGACTAAGCGCCTTCACCTAGCATGGCACCGGCAGGCCATTTTTACCAGATACATCCAGCGAAATAAAAGCATATTATGTGATATTATATGTGAAACGTAAATTAAAATATAAATGATATTAACGTATAAAACGATGAAAGAAACCGGCCTAAGCCGTGCACTATATGTCATCGTACAAACTTCGAATAATCAACCAGGAAACTTTCTGCTATAAAATCCGTCAATAGCTTATCCAAACAGCTGACTGGCAAACCTGAGGCGGATTCCAGAAGCGTTGTTCATAGATGTAGTTAGGTCCGCACGTGACGTAAGGCGCCCACGGTGATAATCTGTCCAAGTGATTGCCACCTCCATCCACTACCAACAACTAGTTCAGACCACACACAACCACCACAGTAACATTGGCCGCATTACACATCTTGCCCGTCCGTCCGTCCGTCCGTCTGTCAATCTGCATCTAACTCGAAACCAAAAAGACGTATAAAACATCAAAGTTGGTGTGAACGTTCCCCAAGACAAAAGTAGGCAGTATGCCGATTTCTGTTCTGAAGGTCAAAAGTAAAGAACTAAAGATCACCAGACGTAACAAGAAAAGCCCAGCTAACGCAAACGGGAATGCCCAACAGCTGTGCATGTTTGAAAGCCCAGTAAAACAAAATCAGTCGCCAGAGGGTGACAGACGACCGGCGGCTAATTATCTATAGTGTTTTACTTGTACTCACCAGATGGCCTGTCTCGCTCTGCCAACGCCGTATCGGCTGGAAATCGCAAATTTTCCCTACCCCCTCTCATTTAGCGCCCTCGTTTGGGGTGACCCCTTCGATTTATGGAAAAGCTTTATGGATCGTGAAACCAGATCTTCCAGGCAGCTGATGGTGAAGAATTGGTGATCCTAGCTTGCACCGTTTTGGACTGATTTATCTGTGTGACAGACGGACAGACGGACGGAAGGACAGAATTGCGATGGCTAAGACGCGCTACGTCAGATCTAGTGCACATGTTTGCTTGCGGCTGGCTGAGGTACGTTGGGCGGCTCCAGTGCAGACTGCAAGCTAAGCCTAATCACTGTTAATGCCTAGTTTACTGCCGGCGTCTAAGACCTCCGGCAACTAGACGGACGCATACATGTAGGAACTAGGCGGCGACATCTTCGTTTGTTAAGATCGTTGCAATAATACACGTTCTTTGCATGCATGAAATATATTACCTGTGTAAACTTCTTCAAACAAGAAGTTAGCTACAACAAGAAGTTTCAGCAGTTTTCAAGTTTTTCTGACGATGAAGTTTTTATATGTTCATTCTCGTTCGATCACGCTCGTCAGTCCAAACCATCTGTGTAAAAGTATGTATGTTAGTTAATACATAAGTTGGTCATAAGTTAAAAAATTACTATCATGTCGTAACGTGATATACCTTTAGCGTGGAGTTGTGCGGTATGCGGCAGCTACCGTCGGCATTGGGCGGAATCGTCAACTCCCATTTCCCATGATCGAGTCTGCGGTAAGGAAAGTCTTCACGACTCCAATCGTCTGTACAGTACACATATAGTACATAGAACAGTGATTCAACAAAGACCAATTACGGCAGCATTGAGCCGTTAACCCATAAAACGAACTGCTATGTTTTTTAAACTTTACTTTTTATATCCTCTGTTGTCATCGTAGCTTTTTCACGCTCGTGCTAGTATACTTTAAGCCGTTTGCCCATCAGCAAACACACTAAATCTTCTATCTTTTTCTGCAGTCTTTTGACATGTAATTATTTCGCATAGCTGTCTGATAGTATAGTGCAGCCTATACTCGTAAAATGAACCTGAAGTAGTTTACTGTATTGAAATTTAGTCCAACAGACGCTGAGTTGTTGCCTACTGGACCTGGTCTAACTACTTCGTATATTATGCAACACACTATCAGTAATTATAGGTTGATAACTTGTCACCACACTTTGGGAGATATGAATTTTGAATGTAATCCTGTGAATAGTGGATACAATCTATTTTTGAATTTAAGTAATGATGTAAAGCTGGACCATGCAGATTTGATATGTGGTAGTGATGTTAGATATACATACTTTCAAGATTCAACCGGTAACAATTCCCTGATTGATCATATATTTATTAGTGCCCGGTTAGTTCATAATGTGTCGGAATACATAGTG
>Ga0209671_1002842_pt1 | contig 16229 bp, 9 predicted proteins | sample WorMetHERISLAND2_2_FD_187401 | JGI IMG/M metagenome (GOLD analysis project Ga0209671, IMG submission 187401) | Marine gutless worms symbiont microbial communities from Max Planck institute for Marine Microbiology, Germany - Olavius geniculatus... | ecosystem: Host-associated > Annelida >...
GTTTGCATGGATGGGTAGTTTGCGATCAGCTTTTGCAGTGATTGCGAACGCTAAACAGAACACAGACACTGTGATGTTTTGTGGAAGTAAGTAAAGAATTGTTACATTTTTCCTGATGCAAATACGTTCAAAAAATTTATGTAAACAAACCAGTGTCCAGCACAATTTGTTAAGTGGCCAATGATAGCATAGTTATTTTGGGTTGGTCAGTGCTAGGGGTAGATCGGCGATCTCGCACTAGTGAGCAGAAAATTACTAGTGGTAGATCGCCACTCTATCTAATTACATTTATCACACTATTAATGTAAGAATGCAGCCATATTTCTTTACTGCATTACCAGGACTGTGGTTGGGACTGAAATATCAGTCACTTTGTTATCAATTACCAAATTTGTTCAAAAACAATATATTTTTAAGTCTGTGTTACAAAGAAACAGATATGGCTTGAGATGGACTCTGATATAATACTGAATAAGCCTGATTTAAATATGTGACAGTTTCGTGGCATGGTCTTATGACTACCAGGAACATAAGTTCTACCATGTACCTAATAATGGGCCTACCCGATCTACTTCTAGCAATTTTCTAGTGCTAACAGCAAGATCGCCGATCTACCGCTAGAATTATTGTTTTGGGTTTATCATAATTCCCCTATTGCAATTAATTGTCTGCCTTATTACATTTAATATTTAGTTCATTTTTGCCAGTTAGACAACCATTCAGGCGTTCATTATGATGATGATAATTACATGGTACAGTGATAACGTTGATTTACATGGACAATGGACATTGTTATATTGTTTCAGCATCAGCACTCGTCATTCTAAAACGTTCCCGTATTCATGTTCCACCGGTAAAACCGCTCTGGCTACCTCCTAAATTTCCAGGTGAAGATTTAAGTTTGTTGTTGTTGTTATTAGTCTTTTATTGTCATTGCATGAGATGTGTAATGTTGTAATATTTTTCAAATATTTTAATGTTGATACAAAGATAAAAACAAGTTACTTGTATCAGTTATTTTGTTGAATATGTTGTTTATACTGGTATTGGAATGACTTGAATGGATTAAACCTGATAAACAAAGCCTAAGCTGCAAATGCTGAGCCGGAACATGTTCAAGCCGATCTGGGCCACAGTTTTTACACGCGAAAGCAGCTAGACTGCTTTACCGTGTCTTAGCCATCGCAATTCTGTCCGTCCATCTGTCTGTCACACGGGTTGATCAGTCAAAAATGGTGCAAGCTAGGATCACCAAATCTTCACCTTCAGCTTCCTGGAAGACTCTAGTTTCAGGAACCGTAAAGCTCTTTCATAAATTCGGAAGGGGTTACTCTGAACGATGGCACTAAATGAGAAGGGGGTAGAAAAAAATTGCGTTTTTTAAGCCAGTATGATGCTGTATCTCGCGATGCAAGATACAGCATAAGTTACTATTAATCACTAATAAGAAGTCATACACTGGCTCTCGATTGCCACCAAATTAAATGACCTCGGATGATTTTGAAGGCCAAAATAGGGGGTTTTATGGATTTTTTGGCGATTTTAAGCTGCGAGACACATTTCAAGTGCGAATTGTGCCGAAATCAATTGAGATAGACATGGAGAAGCTGCATATGAATTTTTCAGCATTGAACGTAGATTTTGATGGTCCAAGTCTCGTTTTTCTAGCTTTGAGGAAACCTGCGCATGAGGACATCAAATATCTCATAAAAGTCATTATTTTATCTTCATTGGCCAGTTTTTCGTGAAAACGGTTGCAGATAGGCATAGGCATGCTGCTTATCACAACACCTAGTGACAAGCTTTTTAACGTCATCAAGATTGGAAGACACTGAACTTCCAAAATAAGGGTTTTTTAATTCATTTTCGTGATCTTCAGCTGCAGCGCACAATCCAAGAATGAACTGTGACGAAATGGCTGGACATAGACTGTCAGTTTGCGAACAGGAACTGCTATAGGCTTTTGCACGTCTCGTGAGCAATAGCTCAAATTTCTTGATTAGTCCACTCGGAAACGATAAGTTTTCACAGTGGACTTATCTTTTACTGCAGATGTTTATTTATTTTTTTTTCAACGTGCGATCTCCAAGCTCTTTTGTCATCATCACTTTCTGAACTGCTGCTTATTGTACTGTAGGCAGAATCCTCTGAAGAGCATGGCCAAAGTAACCCCAAAATGTGGCCGAATTTACCTCAACTTTAAAATGTAATATTTTTATGTAGAAGGCTGTTACCAAAAATATTAGTTGTAGTTCAGTTTGGATCTACATACATGTGAAATACTGTTCAACAATTTTCATACGTATCATGCTGTATTATCTGTGTGAGTGTGAGCTACAACAAAGCTTGTTGTCAGCGACTATTAGGGATGTATTTGTTGTAGAATATAAGCTTTTTAATATCTGAACATTCAGCTACTGTTTTACACACCTGTCATTCAAAAAACTTTTTCAAAAAATGCCGAATTCACCCCTTAAGGCTGAAATCACCCTGCCTTACGGTGGTCCAAGTCTCGACCCCCTACATTCAAGGAGGCCTGCACATGATGGCATCAAAGAGGGTTATCTCCCTAAAAAGTCATTACTTCACTGGTGTTGGCTTCTGTGGCGCGAAAACGGATTCAGATAGACATATACCATACCTGCCTACCATAACAAGTACTGTAAATGTGCTTTTAAAGGGTATCAGCATTGAATGACCTTGAACATCCAAAATTGTGGGTTTTGGTAATTTCTATGTAATTTTCGGCTGTGGCACATTCAGCAGTGAATTGCGACAAAATGGATGGAGATAAAGAAGGACAAGCTCCAAGTGAAATTTTCAGCATTAAACTCGTTTTCACTAGTTTAAATTTTGGCCCCCTACATTTTAAAAGAATTCCTCCATCATCATCATCAGGTCGAGTCTCCTCGGGTATTACCTTTCATTAGCTTATACAGATGGGGGTTGCCACTCCTCTCCATCTGGGGTAGTGAGCTGTTGGGGCTTTGCTGTCCTCCTATGCCATTGGGGTTCAGACTGAGCCCTCTTCCGCCAAGCTGCACCACTCCTTCCAGCTTCCTGTTGACCCATAGGTGAGAGTTTGATTTTGGAGTGTCTATTCTCCTAGGTGGATTTGCCTGATCAGACTTAGCGAGCTCCACCTGCTCCGGTTTGGAATCAGAGTTTTCCTTCTCCTAGGCATTGTTTGTCCGCGACACCTTCTTATATCTGGTGCTACCCTCTTGTGCCACTTCTCGAGGGCGTTCCCTATCCGCAACCCGGGGACGCGGGTGGTTGCCGTAGTGCCCCAGCAGGCCAGCTAACTGCCACTCAGCTGGCCACCATATGGAGATGTCAAACTTAGGTAACCATTCAAAATGTGTAGATAGGCCACTGGAACGATAACAGCTTTGTTCTAGCAAATGCCAATAAAATGCATCATCATGTCGAATGTCGATTGCTAGGATCACTGAGCTTAGATTTGTTCGCAGTGGGCCTTCGCACAATTATACGTGCACTGCTGACATGCGTTTCCTTTGTTTCCTTTGCATTAGCTAAGGTTTCTTGTTAAGATATGTCGTCGCCCCTCATGATAATTTTTTTAAAAAATTTCAGAGTTGATTAAACTGACAAACTTAGGCCTAAACTTGAGAAATATAGCAAAGTTGCAAGCCTGCTAGCAGGTAATTTGGTATCCGCACCATTTATGTCCCGTTCAGAAATGGGATTGATGAAATTGTGGACTACTGGCATAGGGGTCATGTTTCAAAGTTTGAGCCGTATTTGCAGCTCGAGCTGGCTAGCGAGCTAGAAAATTTATGAGCCGAGCCGTGAAAGCTTGGCTGAGTGACTGCCAGGTCTAGAATGGATGGAAATACTGAATTGTTACATTTATATATAACTTGAGTTGTGGACATGTGGTTTGCACTTATTCTATTGTAGAGCTGAAATATCCTGAGCAGCGGAAACTCCCGGTTGTGCCAAAAGTTCCCCAGTTTCCTCCAGGTGTAGCAGCTAAACCAGCAGTAAAACAGCTGATTGATATTCGAGGACCAGAACTGACTGATAATTACCTGACTCACAAGCAGTATGGCATTCGGGTATGTGCCTTATGTGCATCTTCTATTAAGTGTGCATTATTAATAAATTGATCATTTTCAGCAGTTTTTTATACACTTACAAATAACATGTACACTATGTTGAGGTTGTTGGTGTTCTGATCAAATGGCTGTTGTTAGGGTTTGTGGTATCGGCGGTTAATGTGCGCAAAGTATACAGAGTGCGGCAAAAGAAGTAGCCCCTAAAGTTTTTTGCTATTTTCCCAGCAACCGTTTGGAATTTTAATTTGAAATTTTACACTGTTATTTTCTAAAAACTTTTACATCTAACTGGCAAGTAAAATTTGATTCTGTTGAAAAACGATGAAGTTATAGACTAGCGATTTTTCAGCATTAAAAAATGTTCAAGCTACAACACCAGTTCAGTAACATCGTTGAAACAACACAGTTAACTAATGATCAGATGCCAGAATTTTATTGTCACTGTGAATGTTCGAAGTGTTCACCGCCAGCTCCAAGCTCCAACACAAGTCTTCAGTCACTTACTTTGATAAGTTTTTCACAGCCTTGCCGATTGGTCCTTGTGGCAGGTTGCCCCAGATGACCTGAAGCGCTTCCTTGACTTCGACAATTGTTTTTGGCTTTGTTTTAAGCTTGGAGTAAGCCTCCAACACTGCAGCCCACATGTGATAGTCCATTGGGTTTATATTCGGCAAATTTGGAGGCCACTGGTCATTTGTTATGAAATCTGGACAGTCGGCCCACAGTTCGTTCTGTGCGCTGCGCGCTGTGTGTGCTGGCGCGCCGTACTGCTGGAAGATGAATCCGGTGGGCAGCTGGGCAAGAACAATAATTTTGTGATAAATGAAATAAATTACTGTTTATCAAATTATCACTGTGACGTCATCAGCAGTAATGTGGTAAGAAGTTTTTGAATATTAAATAGCATTTTTAGCTTGAACATTTTTAATGCTGAAAAATCAGTAGGCGGTCATGTTAAAAAGTCTATAGCTTCATCATTTTTCAGCAGAGTCACATTTTACTTGGCAGTTAGATTTAAAATGTTTAATTAAACAAAGCTGTAAAATTTCACGTAAATCCCAAATGGTTGCTGAGAAAACAGTGAAAAACTTTAGGGGGCTGCTTTTTTGCCACACCCTATACATTAGACTGATCACAATCTAAAGTATTTCTTATTGGCCTTAGTAGCATTGCAAAAATTACTTGGTACTGGCCTAATCTGGAGAAACTAATAAATGTGGATATTGTGGGCCTCTTAACAAACCACACAGAAATGTTCATATGTGCCAGGGTTCATTGTATAAACTTCAACAGCAGTACCAGTAATACATAAATACATTGCTATTTAATATTTTGATGTTTATTGTGATTACAGGCGCTTCATGGTGGACAGTTACATCATGGCCATTTTGAGATGATGCGTATTGGTATTAATAAAAATATAGATGAGTCACGAATGTTTGCCATGTGGCGAATTCCAGCGCCATGGAAGCCAGTCTCACGCAAGGGTCCAGGTCACAAGATGGGTGGTGGAAAAGGCTCCATAGATCACTATGTTACTCCGGTAAAAGCGGGCCGAATTATTATCGAGCTCAGTGGACAGTGTGAATTCGGGGAAATCTTCCTAATACTGGTAGCTAGTGGATTCTGCATTTATATTTTTATTCATTTTTTATTTGTTTTTAATGTTTACCTAATGTATGACAATATATTAAACAAGTAAACGATAAAATAAAAGACTGAATTAACAGTGTGTTTGTTTTTACACAGAAAACTTTCTCATCAGAATTCTGATGCAATTCTGTATTGCTTAACTGTAATCTGTATATGAACGGACCAGGCGTTATAGTGCCATATACGAATTAGTGCCATTGTTTTGGTGCACACGGTTTTAGCACCAGTAATAGTTATCACCAGTGTTTGGTGCTGGACATTTCTGCGCCGTGTCGTGATTTTCATTGGTTTCTTCATTCGCTGACTAGATTCTCTATCTGTCATTGTTACATTTACCTTACAACAACTCAGTAGTTATTATTGCATAATTTTGATGCATAGAGTGAAGTCTGAGTGGTGTTAAATTTAGCAGGCCAATCCCAGGATAACAGATAGTGAGTGAGTAATTTCTTAACGGCACATCAGCAGAAAATAGGCTATTCAGTGCCATGCAACAGATAAAAAACACAATTGAAATCAAAATTGCAATGCTGTATAGTTCAATAGTTGACTGTGGTAGTATCTACAGTTAGTCATTAAAAGAAAAAAAGATGAACAGAAACACTGTTGGTGGCATTTAAGTTGTGCTGTTAATACATTACAATAAGCTTTTTTCCAATTACCAATGATTTAACAGTTAGTTTATAACTGAAGTTAACGATGAATGTGTTCTGATGTCAGAAGTGTCCTGTCCCATTGTACATTCGCAGATAAGCTTAGGCCTTTGGGCTAGTGTTCGAAAATTATCGAAAATTACCGGTACCACTAAATTTCTGGTAAATTACCCATATTTTACCTTTAACAGAAGTGCATCTCGCTGAAAAAGTCTCAGAATAGCTGTTAACATACGCAAGTAGACGACTTTGGCGCTTTAGTTTCAAAATCAAATTGATTGGACTATTATGGCATTTAATGTGTGGAAAATTAAATGTCTAATGTCTAATTTAAGTCTTTGATGTGCAGTGGGGAGAATATTTAAACCTTGCTTTGCGTACTAAGCATTAATCTGACATTTTTTCGTCAGAATCTTGCTGCAAGGTTGTTCTGTGTGCGTTGCAGTTGCGTGTGGCTCAGAAGTTGCCCGTCAAAGCCGATGTCGTGAGCGAAGAAATGATGATCAAAGAAAGAGAAGAGGAAGTGAAACTCAAAGCAGACAATTTGAACCCTTTTACATTTGAGTACTGTATTAAGCATCACTCGATGGGCTGCCGCACAATGCTTAGTCCGTATGACTATTACTGGCTTGGCAAATACCGGTAGAATGCAATTAATTTGCTAGTGCCTAGTTTTGTGTGATGGAAGATTTAATCAGTTTGCTTTTGTTTTCTTAAGTGACGAGTTCTGTGGCTGATTTAAGACGAGGATTGGATTTTCCTTGCACAATCATAATGTATGGTACGTGATTATAACACAATCAGCATTACACTGAGAACCACACCTGTATGCTATAATACTTTCTATTTATTACGAAAAACACCCTGCTCACAATGTACACAGTGGGCCAGAAAGATGTTACGTTATTTTCGAATAACTTTCACATTCAAATTTTGCTATATAGTGCAACAACAGAATGATACGAGATAATGCAGTGGATTTTATTCGAGCTTTCTATGATCTCAAATTTGCCAAAGATGTTGTGGAAATAAAAGGTTTCAACTTTCAATGGCCCACAGTGTATATAAACTCATAAAAAGACATATGCTGTGCTCTTATCAACGTAGTAACTAGCTGAACAGCAAATAACAGCATTTTCCGTAGCACATTCAGGCTGATGATGATCGGCTTTCTGAAGGTGTTCAGTGGAGTGGTGAGCGCTACAGTACGACCTCCCATACTGGGCTGCTTCGGCCCCACCCCTTCCCGCAAAAAATGGAAAAATATATTTGAAAGATACAGCCAAAAACGAACGAAATATTTTACATTATACAACCGGTTTCTTTCATCTCAATGGGCAGGTATATTTCTGAAGTTCATATGGTTAATTGGGTCACGGGACTTGTCTATCACCTAGGTGCAGTCTATGCTGTAGCAGCAGCTAAATGGGAACAGTACTAACCAGTGTGCGTGCAAAGACTAAATAGATTTCACATTTGGAGGTGGGGATGGCTTCGCCTCTGACTGGTTAGCCCCCTGACCAGAGGCGTCCACTCGATCGAGAGGTGAAAGCAGAATGCTTCCTGCAAAAAGTTGGAGCTAAACTGTGGGGATTTACATGGCCAAATTAACTCCAAAATGTCCATCAAATGACCATTTATTTTTCCACCTCACCGAATGTCTGTTTCTGCACTACCTGGCGAAAACAGAACAAGCAAAATATTACATTTTTATTCAATACAGTGTGATTATTTGTTTCAAATAATGTATATTTAGCACCTTTTGTCCACTTTTCTAACACTTTGGCTGACAGCTTATGCAGTTGTTTAGTTGTACAACTGTTGAGAGCTAATATTTGAAATAGCGGCAATTTGTGAAAATGCAGGCACGCAGATGCATTTTCCATTCGTTGACAGCAGTGTTGATAATGTTCCTCTCCAGACTTGAGTTTACTTACATTCCTAAACAGTGAGTGAGTGAGTGAGTGAGTGAGTAGGGTTTAACGTGCCACCTGACACAGTATAGGTCATTTACAGGATGGCCTGTGCAGGCAAAATTGCACATACCCATACACATAATAACAAAACAAAAAGTTGAACCTTCCTAAACAGCGTCCAATAAAACTCACTGATGCAAGACACTGCAAACATTGCCGAATGGACTGAGATCAGGGTTGTTGGGGGCAACATTTCTGCAGAGATGAAATTTATCGATGTTCTTTTCTTCCTTTCAACACGTGTTTTGTTTGTTCTGTTTTTCCCCAGGTAGTGCAAAAACAAATGTTTGGGGAGCTGAAAACTTAAAGGTCCGTGGTCACCAAAATTAACATATACATTTTATCCATTTTCCTGAAAGTGCAGGATTTTCTGATAACTTTGACAGTAATATCAGCGCCCAGTGTTTTGTCAACACAGAAAAATTTAGCTTTGAACTTTTGAAGTCGACGATCTACGAAAACGATGTAGAAAACGCGCCGCCATGATGACCTGCAGTGACGTCATGAGTTTAGCCTATAGACGTCATGGATATTAATGGCCTAGCCTAGAATGATGACGTCGTCGGCTAGGCCATTAATATTCATGACCTATATGGGCTAGGGTCATGACGTCACCGCGGGCACTGATAGACTAGAATATTTCACATAACGTAACGTAGTGCTGCATTTCGTTTGAAATCACGCATTAATTTCATATATTTATGAAGCTCAAATTGACATATTATATATGCGAGGTTAAATGTCTAATTTAAATCTACAGAAATTGCGCGAGTGAGTTTGACCGTGGCCATGGACCTTTAAACAGCTGTTTGATGGCCAGTTATTGTCAGGAATATTCATACCATAAACTATTAAAATCTCATTATCCTTTACCAATTCACAATTCAAAATGTCACGGTAGTTTTTACCGTTACTGGTTCATTTCAATGCCTATTTCATGTGGTCTGATTTCCCTAGGTAGTGTAGAAGCACACGTTTGGTGAGGCGTAGACTTGAATAGTACTTTGATGGCTAGTTGTATCAGGAATATTCGCACCAAAATTTATTAAAATCTGGTAATCCACTTTCAAGTTACGATCGATTAATTTTCGTGTGTTTTTTAATGCCCCACAGTGTATACGTGTATGAGCAATAAGACATAGACCACTCACTGTATAGTCAGCACAATGTTTTGGACCCAAGCTGCACTATACATTGCCAACAAATTACTGGCGAGAACTCAAGGCCAGTAGTAATTTGGTTAGCATAGCGTCAATGTGCAAACTGGTGGTGACTGGTGATCACTGTGGGAAATGCATTATCAGCAAATCACCAAATCTGCATAACTGAGGCAAGTCATCCTGCATGTGAAATTATGTCAGGGGCAAGTAGGAAATGCAGACAAACCTCATTTTTTTATTATTATTAGGCAAAACAGCTCTAGTACAAGTGAATTTGCCTATAGCTATCGATTTGTGTATAACACGTCTGTCATCTGTCACGTACATTTGTGTACCCTGCTTAAACGTTTAGACGGTGAGTGAGTGAGTAAGGCTTAACGTCCCACTCGACACAGTATAGGTCATTTTGGGGACGGCCTTTGCAGGCAAAATTGCACATACACACAATAACGAAAAAAACAGATTAACTTTTACAGAAAGTTTAACCTTTGTGAAACACAAAGCACAAAAAACAACCTGAGCCTAGAAATTGTAAGAACTGCCAATTATAAATGTGCATATGTATTGATAATGGCAGTGTTAATAATCTTCCCTGGTATTCTCCAAACAGTCATCAATCTCCTAATGCTGTCTACTGGAGGATAGGGGGCCCGCCCGACACAATATAGGTCATTTCTGGAACGGCCTTTTCAGGCAATGCATGTACACATAATAATAAAACAAAAGTACTTTACAGAAAGTTTAACCTTTATGAAACACAAAACCTAAAAACAACCTAAACCTAAAATAGTAATTCTAAGTGTGCTTATGTAACTAACAGTAATGGCAGTTCTAATAATCTTCCCTCTTACCCTCCAGACAGTCATCAATGTCAGAATGCTGTCTATTAGTTTAGACAGACCTACAGGCCATTTGGCAGGTTCACTTGCAGGGTTAAACAAGGGTCCCTAATCCCCAGTCAACTTCCAACTGCGTATACCAACGATTCACCAGGGGCAGCAGCGATCAGCAATTTCGTGTTTAACCGCATTACTTCAGTCACTTGTTAAAACGTCAGCCAACGGTGGAAATTACAAACTAACAAAATACTACTTCATCCCTGCATCATCTATGTAACTGTTGTTCTGTAATAGACATCGACAGAATGTAGCAATCAAAAAAAACATTACAGGCCTATAGCCCTACACTGTTGACGCTATAACTCAGTCTCAAATAAACCTAAACACTGCACTTGATTGGTACACTGATGAACATGACTTAACACACCTGCAGGTTTGACACTAATGCATGACCAATATCAGCACCACAACCAACAGAAAGTGTGTGAGGAATAACTAAATAAAACTAAAATACAAATTCGTTGACAACAGCTTGGAAGCAAACCAACATACTAAAAACTGATAGCAACAGAGCAGTCTTCAACATCAATCAATCAATACGTCAATTTACGGGGTGCCTCTTAAGCAAAGTTCTCAGAGGCGCTGGTTACAAGCAGCTTGAAGTAGGCACAAACATAAAGCCATGTCTTGAGCTTTTGCTTGAAACACTGTCTGCCAATATCTCTGCTTTTCAGTTCTGATGGTAAATCGTTCCACACCGTTAATGCAGAAGCAGAAGCTGTGCTGACCGAACAGTTGTACGTGAGCCCAGAATGACAACGTTGCCTTGGTCTGCAGATCACAGTCTGGCCTGAGCTGCGACGGTGTGGACTGGTGTCATAACGCCGTCAAAGTAGCCAGGACCCTGACCACGAACGCAGTCAAACGCCATCAGCGCAATTTTGAACACTATGCGCTGAGGCACCGGCAGCCAATGTAACGTGTCACACAGTGTCGCAGTGATGTGCTGATTTTGGCGAACACAACACAGGAACGCCATTGACAATCAGCTGAACAGAGCTGACCTGCTGAAGCTGTCGAGGAAAACTGAGCCAAATAAACTGTGTCTTGTCGGCATTAAGTTTCAGCTGGTTGGAGCACGTCCACCGGTTGACGACATCGATACATAACCATCAGTTAGTCAGTCCAGATGCCCATTCTGAAGGCACAATACATTTGCTGAAATTTCGCCAACTCTTCTTGGCACTCTGACCATGCCATGCCACCAACTAACACTACGAACACTAAACGGTGCAATAACGAAATTAATAATGGTTAATGGTAATAACATTCTATTGAACTATGGTTTTTGCCTCGCATGTGAAATGAACAATAAATAGTTTTGTCAGACAAGACTTTCTTTCAGTCATTTCCCCAACAGTGGCAAAATTCTTGAACATTTCCATTTATTCTGCACAAGTGGTGACCCAGAATCCTGCATGCATAACAGTTATCAAGATGACAGTAAGAATAACAACCACAAATGTTGCTACCAGCGATACAGCCACAACCTTGCAAAAAAGATCTATACACCAACTGAAACTCATGTGATGGAAACTCAGTCATGTAATCTGCCAACACACTGGCAAACTAGTTTGCCTGTAACAACTTGCATGTAACAGATTTGTTGCATTGAGCTAAATGGTATGAAGGCTTTTTCAAAAACTTCCAAAAACAAACAAAAGCTAATGTTACAGACATCTGAATTCATTGAGGTTCATGTTTAGCATGGCATAACAAATTGAACGCAGAAAATAACATTACAGCACAGACAAGTTGCTTTTCATGATGTCCATGCAAGAAGCACATCAAGTCAACATTACGTCAAGCAAATGACTCAACAGAATGTACATGTCAGCCAAAAACTAAAAAAATCCCATCATAAATCTTGGATAAAATAATAACTAATCACTAAGCATCTGAGTTACATCAATACAATATGCATAAGGCAATCCACTGCTGAGAAATAAGTAAGCAGAAACCCAATCTTCTTATCAAGGAGCAGACACACAACCAAATGGAACCAGCATCAAATGCTAACATCTATGTTAATAGCAAGACTATGCCATAACTACGCCAGTAAAAGGTCAGTTTGAAAAATCACGCAAAAAAAGTACAAATGTATGCAGACAAAAACTGAACGAAAAATGTCATTCAGCAATAATGATGCAATAGCAGTTAGCTGTTATAACTATTTGACTAAAAAAACCGACCAGCTCAATAAGAGGTAGAAATGGCAAAAACCACATGCTGCAGTGACTAGGGAAGCCAACCCCGGGGCCCCGATCCCCGGACAGGCTGTCCCCGGATTTTACCACGGGGACGGATAGCAGATCCTCGGCCACCCCGGCACCATCTTTCTGCTTAGCAGCCAGCCGTGCTGCCTCTATTGTGAGCACTAAGCAGAGCCACTGTGATACAGCTGCAGACGTGGACTGCACTGCAGTCACTCTAGCAGCTGCAGCTGCTGAGACAGGTCCTGCAGTGCAGGTAATATCTGAGTTTGCTGCTTGTTGCCCAAGCCATGCTGTTAAGTTATCTGCCTGGTGACTCAACAACATGGCTTGGGCAGCATCCACAGACTGTCTGCTGTTAGTAGGCATGCTAGTGCGGAGACGGTGCCAGTGCCCAAGTAACTAAGACTTTTCGGCTAGTGCTTCATGGCGAGCAGCCGAAGGGAAGAACTGCTAACTTAGAATATTTTTCATCAGTGACACTGAGCACAGAGTTGCTTAAACATTTGCAGTTTTGGAAACTTGGCAGACAGGACTTTTAAAGAATTAAATTTCTAGCCTTCCATGTAGGCAAATCAGTTCTGCAGGCCAGCCGCCTGGCCTCTAGAACTGATTAGCCTACACAACAGGTGAAGCACATTAGCATACAGTTCGTCCCCAGGGATCCCCGGGGATGAACATTTTTTGTCCCTGTTTCCCCGGGGATAAAATTTATGCCCGGGGTTGGCTTCCCTAGCAGTGACTGTAAGGCCAAGAAATGCCAACATAATACAGCATTCCGAACTAACAACAATGCCGCTGAGGTCAAAGCTGCTAAAAAACAAAAACAATGTGTTAAGATGTGCTGATCATACCGCCTATGAAACCAGATTTTGAATATATAACACAATCAAAAAATATCCTTCAACTGCAGTACACATGATGCCATACTCCAATCTTATAACCTTAGTTTCATCAAAATCATACAAAGTTTCACTAGCAATAATTTTTGACGTACTCACAAAAATATATGTCAGTTAAGACTACCATCAGTACTGGTATTCATCATTCATCGGAGTAACAGTAGCTAATAACCCTAATTGTGGAAGTAACTCTTAATAATTCTAAAATTAGCAAATCAAATATCGTGATCAACTGAGCAAAACGAACACTATGATTAGCAATTCAACAGAAACAGTAATGATTCAACGCTCAACTAAAAAAATTCCTCATCATCGACACGACAAAAATGCTCACCCAGAATGCAAAGTATTTCGATTAAATTCAAAACAAGATTACACAGTCTGTCGACAATGCACATTCATCACCAAAGAACGAAATGAAGGCAACAAAAGATAAGTTACTCATAATGCACAAATCAGCAACAAATCAACATGGTCAAAAGTTATAAACTAAATGCTGCAACACATCAAACAAAACAGCACGTTTTACAGCTACAAAGACGGAAGCAATTGGCACAATAAATTAAAATATAACGCACTCTAAAACGAAAATATGTCACAGACTATGTTATCTTCTCTCTCTGAACACAAATCAGCAGAATGACGCCATTCTGCTTCAGAACAAAACAGCAAACACTATTACACTCACACATGAACGTGCAACGCTATTGGCGGTATTGGTAAATGCGGAAGGAAGAAGCAAACGTAATCCACACAAAAGCGAACACTGGCCATTAAACAGACAATACGACGACGGAACGTGGTCTATGAAGAAGGCCTGTTGGCATGCGTGTCATTCAGTTGCGGCTGCTGATACCGCTGCTGGGTGCTAGAAGACGACAACTGTGACTGCATCTGGACCATCATCTGCTGCATCTGCTTTATCTGATCACAACCAACGTTAGCTCACTTTACAAACAAACGTTAAACCAAAACTTACCAGAAAAAGAGAAATAACCAAGCCCATAAAGCAGATGACAGAATTGCAGCTGATATCAAAAACTGTGGCACAATTAATCACAGAATACGTCAGGCATTATGCCTATAACCTTTAAATAATATAACAGGTTGATAACTCGAAAAATACAATTAAATCAAAATCGAAATAATTATCAAAATAATAATTATTATCAACTGCACAGTCTACCTCTTCTTCCTTCTGGCGCAGTAGCATTTCCGTGCTATTCACGTTTGGCCTGCAGCAACAAAAACGACATTGCCTTTGACAACAATTACAACTGATAACAGGATACTAACTGAATAAGAACTGAAAACATAGCATATTATAGTACACTTTAAACACTAAGCTGTCTGTCCATGACATCTGGCAAAAGATTCTGCAGCATTTCAAGCATGGTGACCATTCTCCAGCAATGTGACATTTCCTGATACTTCCCTGAAGAAGATGGCACTCTTAACCATATTCTGATCTCTAATGTCATGCACACTGACAGAACTATAGAAACCATAAAAACCAGATAAACCACCACTAAAACAAAACGTGAGGCACCTTGATTCTGTCAAAAAATATCATGCTAATAATTCCTAATAAATACTGCCCTTGTCTGCAACATAAAGCTAACAATACTAGTTTTCCCTGAAAAGGTTTTTTTTCAACACTTTTTCAGATCTCCCAGAATTCTGCTCAATTCCCCAACTTTCCCCATTCCACTAAAATTCTCACATTTCCGGGTTTGTCCTAAAATTGGTCACTCTTTATGAGCAAAAACTTGATAGAAAGCACGGGATGAACAGAGTAAAGTGTGTTACTCTGCAGCGGCATATGCGGGATTCTGCTGCTGACGAATACGACCAATGCGGAAGTTCTCATAATGCACATCACACGTCACATCCTTCAGGTCATGCAGGTGCGTGCTGCCAATCACAAAAACAGTCTCACATGCTCACTGCATAGAAACATTCGAATAAACAATGCCTAGTGGCAACATAATACTAATATATGTAAAAAAACTTACCAGTTTACAACTGTGTGTAAGGACGATGTGATGATGTCAGTCCTCTAAAACGGCAAAAATCATTTGGGAAACCTTAGATGGGGCTATGCATATGGCGTCCTTACAAGCTGACTTTGGTTGGTAATCACTAAAAGTTCAGACAGTGAGTGAGTGAGTATGGGTTTAACGTCCCGCCCGACAAAGTATAGGTCATTTTGGGGACAGCCTTTTCAGGCAGAATGCACACAAATATCTAATAACGGAACAGTAAGTTTAACCTTCACAATAAAGAAACAGAAAGTTTAACCTTTACAAAAACACCAAACACGAGAACCTAAAATTGTAAGAACTCCATTATACGTGTGCATACGTAATTAACATAATGGTAGTTCTAATAATCTTCGCTGTTATCCTCCAGACAGTCAACAACCTTATAATGCTGTCTATTGGGGGACAGGGACATACTAATGATTTATGTAAAAAAGCTGTTCAGTTTATATACAGTGTAAAGGTGACATCGTGGTTGTAGATATAAAACAGCACAAATCACAATTTACAAATTCAAACTTTACCATTACACAGTAAGCAAAGTTCTTCTGACATTGTGTAATGGTGATGTTTGAATTTTTAAATTGTGATTTGTGCTGTTTTATATCTACAACCACGATGTCACCTTTACACTGTATATAAACTGAAC
>Ga0209671_1002844_pt1 | contig 16227 bp, 9 predicted proteins | sample WorMetHERISLAND2_2_FD_187401 | JGI IMG/M metagenome (GOLD analysis project Ga0209671, IMG submission 187401) | Marine gutless worms symbiont microbial communities from Max Planck institute for Marine Microbiology, Germany - Olavius geniculatus... | ecosystem: Host-associated > Annelida >...
GTGCGGGGATGGATGGGGTCGGGGACAGGGTTTAGCGGGGACGGTTGGGGATGGATTTCAAGTTCACAAGTATGGATGGAGATGGGGATAAATTGTCGTCCCCACGCAGCTCTTTAGTTCAGAGCAATCAAATGGAGACAGCGACAAACTGCAGTGGTACATACAGACACTTTGTGTGGTTGAAGTTGAAGAGAGAGAGAGAGCTCTAATAATGCTGACCCACAAAAATTGGGGGTAGACCTTAAGAGTACCCCTTTGGCAATATCTTTCTGAAAATTTCTATGTTGGATTGGGCTTAAATAAAACATACAGACAGGACAGACACAGAGACGTGTGAACGTACCTTCAGAATACTGGTATTTCAGCTCCGCCTGTTTCTGCTGTGCAGTAGCAGTGGTTGTAGAAGTTGCTGCTGGCTCAGGTGTCGTAGTATCCTCTACGACGCTGTCACTGTCGACTATTACAGCTGGTGTCGTAGTCATCGTAGTCGTTGTAGTCTCCGTGGCGACCGCATCACCTGTAGTAGTCGGCTCCACCACAACTGCTGTTGACCCTGCCTCGATAGTAGTAGTAGTAGTAGTAGTAGTAGTAACAGGTGTTGGCACATTCAGCTCGGAAGTAAAAGCAGCCATTTCTACTTCTGGTTTTGCATTATCAACATTACTGTCATTACTAACGTCCCCGGCAGGGAGTGTAGGCTGAGCTGTGGCTATCTGATTATCATCAGTAGTCACCGGTGGCTGTGGCTGTGAGGACTGAATTGGCTGTACTTCGCTAACTTGACTGACATCATCATTAACATCATCAGGAACTGTAGTAACAACATTCACATCATCGTCAACTCTCGGGCCATGAATAGTCTCTTCGGCTTCAACAAATTCCAGCTCAGCCTCGAGCTCAGGCTCCGTAGCAGCAGCAGCTGTAGTAGTATCAGCCAATGCTGCTATGGTAGCAGTTGGTGTGGTAGTTACGGCAGCTGCTGTAGCATGTGACTACAAACACACACATTCACACATACTAGCTAAGTTAAGCTAATTCATCAAAATACAATCTTCAATCTTCAGCTCCCCACCCAACAAATAGTCACTAACGTCTCCTCATCCAGAACGATCAAGGGACATGGGAGAGATGGATCAAACGTATTAATGTAAGTGAGCTGGTTATCAGCTTGCCGACTAGCCAACAGTCAACTGTTAGCAAGCCGCCACTAATGCACTGTATCTTAGCCTGTAGGAATGGGCTTGTCTGACTAGTAAAGCATGCTAGAATACACAGACAGACATAGAGACCTCTGCTTTTGCTCTCTCTCAGCTGTGTGCATGTGGTCGGTCAAAGTCTGTCAGACCAGCTTCTGAAGCAAGCTCTGTTATTGACAGTTAGTCAGTCTTAGCTGTAGCATATCTCTGTCTCCCTGCATTTTGCTAACTAAGCTACATAAAATGAAGAAATGCTACAGCAGCTATAAAGCAAGTCATCCTCAACGTTTTGGGCAACATACCAATAATTTTGCCCCCTCCATCCCAAAGTTGAAAGCTGCCCTATTCTCCCAATCATCAAAGGGGTCAACAAAATATTTTTTAAGACAAAAAAATTATTGTTTTCAATACCTGAAATACACCTAAATCATTTTCAGCTGGGGCTCTGCCCCAGACTCCACTGGGGCAGCTAACAATGCTCCCAACCATCTCTAGTCAGCTGGGGACCTCAGACCCTAATCCAGTGTTTTTCAACCTTTTTGCTGCAGCAGAACTCCACACAAGCATGAAGGTCACTCACGGAACCCCATGTATTGATCCGTGAGTCCAGCGACTCATTTTCCTAGCAGGGCAGAGCCCCCATGGGAAAGACATAGCAGACAAAAATGACCAATTATACCATGAAATTTGACCGTATTAGTAGGCAGCAGTACATTATTGTATTTAACCAAACATGACAGATGAAGAGGTCGTCGACGGCCACTTATACAGTCCCGCCACCATCTCAGAAAACTTATCATGTAGACACCCTCAAACAGATACGTTGTCTTTTTATTTTTTTAGCAAAACGTTTAAAGAATTGAATTAACTTATCAGACGATTTCGTAACCATAACCCTAATCAGTCGTTATTCTTTTCTTTTCCTTCATTTCTGATAATGCACTAATCCTCGGAGTTGAGTAATGCCGTGCATAGGGTGCCTATGTTATAACATACTTTATTATAGGCTTACAATCCAAATATTCCACGATTACTAACAACTAAAATTATTCAACACAGTAAGTTTATGCAAAAATAGACGCACAGAAACGCAATTTCAAACATAGGATTCAGTGCTAAATATTTCTACGACATTGTCTGGCATGATTTCGCACGCTAGGTTATTTGTTACTGGCCAGCTGCGGAACCCTTCGCAGATGCTCGCGGTTGAAAATCACTGCATTAGAGACAGTAGGAAATCATGGCAAAATAATGGTAAAAAAACACGGCAAACTTAGATGCGAAAATCACAAAAAAATCACGACATCAAATCAGAGACCCGAAGACCATTATACTGTCTATAATACTCAACATCTAGAATTGAAGACAATCATTACATGCAGTGCAAGTTTTCATTGGCGAAATTTCGTTGCAACAGAGCAGTAACTAAAGCATACTAAGCTACTAGCTGACACTGCGCTCCATGTCAATGGAATTCGGAATGGATAAGTATCGGAAAAGGAAAATCTTTTTGTGCTAAAATTACACAATAAACTTCAACTTCTGCTGAGTAAAAATCAAAAATTCTTGTAAAAAACATAAAAACATGACATTTTAGCAAAAAACAAGGCAAACACAGCTTTTTTGGCAAAATCACGGCATTTGATGAAAATCTCAAGTGTCCCTATTAATCATGCTTAGTTTAATTCTTCTATGATTTCAGTTACGAAACCGAGTTGGCTAGTTTAGCCAGAAACCACTGGGCAGACATGGAGAACAGAGTCTACTTCATTTAGCCTACTGTTAGTGATGCACCAATTACTCAGTACCTGGTACTCGCTCAGTGAGTGATTAGTGATGGTCCGAGTACTCACATCATCAATAAACACGTCCATGTCACTGCCCTGCCCGGCCTTAGTCCGAGTGTTGACATCTCGCTTCTTGTTCTTCCGCTTCTTGCTGTCCTTACCTGACACAATCAAACAATAAAATCGAAATTTATCAATCGATCAAACGATCAGTCATCACGATCAGCAGCATTATTGCTAAGGAGAGGTTTTGGCGGTTTAGACCCCACCCATTTTTGGCCAACCCTTTTTATTATCACATGGCAATCTACTCCTTAGAGGGGAGAGAAGTCACCGTCAACCCAACAGTAGCTTATTTAAGCCAGATTTGCATATTTTAAAGCAACAAATACGCGACACCTGCAGTAAAAAGTGTAAACATACAATTCATACAAGCCATGCCACAGGAGCAAGCAACGCAAGCATAGGAATAGTAGTAGTGGCAGTACCAGCGCTCTAAGGAGCAAGAAGTGAAATTTCAGACCCAATGTTTACAGAATTTCAGGACAATTTTAGGACATTTTTGACGGTTTCACAAGACTCAAAACACAAAAAATGCACATTTTTCTGTCCTCATAAATGTTATTCATTGAAGCAGATCAGTATTGCCGTCCTAAAAATGTTACTAAGGCACTGTTATGAACATACTAAGGCAAAACTGTAGTAATTAAGTAAGTAAGCCAAAAGTACTGACAGAGTCCTGTTAACTAAGTAAAGTACAAAATGAATGCAATGCCGTAACGACAGCATAACAAAGGTCCATATCAGAACACTGTGACCAAATGAGTAAAATTTCAGGACAACTGGGAGCCCTGCAGTATGTTAACGCTGGAGTCAGACTCACCCATGTCACGCGTCGAGTGACTTGCGGCTCGTTAGCAGCAGTGAATTTCAACTAATAAGAATTCAACTATCAATCTGCCAGTTCATCCGCATCATCAGCAGCCGTAGCAGTAACCCATCTACTACTACTATTGAGTATTGAAACGACTGAAAGCGGCTTCTTCTTATTTCATTCAGCAGTCTATCTACCTATCTACATATCTGTGCAGCGTTTGTGTACACTAATCTACTAGATGTTATAAGACGACGCGCTCGTATATACAGTACTATGTACAGTACGTAAACTACAACAGTCAACTATGCTGAGTATGCTATACAGCGCGCGCATAAGCTTAAGAAAGCAGCAGCAGCTACGGCTGGCCCGTAAGGGCGCATTCCCATCATACGCATACTCATTACCAATCACGGCTGTAAAACGTTTTTTATTTTCTCAACTTTTTTTAAAAAAAACGTTCTTCAAAAATTTCACCTATAACTTAAGAAGCATTTCTGAAACCATATAAACTAAAAATGGTGGTAGATTACTTAGTTAGTTTAGTGATACATAGGCTTACGACTTTACGGTTGATATGAAACTGAATAGCTCCTAAGTTCTCTCCGTCTCTTTCTAGTTCCAGCTACACTGCACCGACAGCATTAGGCATGAGGCAAATAATAAATTAAGGCTAACGTTTTTTATTCAACGTTTTTAAACGTTTTATTCTTGCCACGTTTTAACGTTTTTAAATAATTTTCCTGGAACGTTTGTTAGATCTATGCTAGATGCCACCAACGTAAATGTAGCAAACACAACGCAAATACAGACACTAACTATGCGCTCAGCTTGCGTTTGTTGCGTATTGTACCGCTGAATTTTAGCCTGTGGGAAAATTTTCTTCCAAAAATACAAAGTCTGAAATTAAAAATCTCCCATTTACGGCCGGGTGATTTAAGAGGCTAAATTGAAACTTCAAACACCCATAGATCTTCGGTCGAAAATCTGCAGCCGTCTGTCCAAAAATGCAACATCCTACTCCCCCCCAAACAGTTTCACCTAAAGACACCGCCGACTAGGTGTGGACCCAAACATTCTGCGTTGCCGGGGATGGAAACCGAGCTTTAGCTCAGCGCAAGAGCAGGGCAGGAGATAGGCCCGCAGTGCAGAAGTCTCTCTAGGCTGTTGGCCCAGTGCTAACTGCTGTCTGGCGGGCCGGCTAGCACTAGCAGGTAGTCTCAAGCAATTAAGCTATTTACATCTAGTGGCGGCAGTACCGGGCAGCAGACGGGGCCTGGCTAGTGGCTAGTAACTAGGCCAGGAGGCCGCCGCAGCGCTAGGTTTGTGTTGTGCCATAGCAGCCAGCAATGACCAGATACTGGCTGACGGACCACAGTCCAGACAGTGTTAGTGCCGTAGGCCGTCTAGGCTGTCACCCTATATATCACACATTAATAAATGCGACACACACGTGTCATGTGGCGTAATGCACGAGGGGTATCACGATGTTTCCAATGTTAGTGCAACCTTGGACGTTGACATTGTACCCGTTGGAATCAAGAATGCATCCACACAGAAGTTAGATCCGCCGTCCTAGCCTTGCGTGGTTAAAACACTACAGTTTTTTAAAAGAACAACCCAGTGGATTTTATTGGGGTTTCATGTTAAATCCGTTTTTAAACGCACAACTTGACGGGTTTTGGGGTTACTGTGGGTTTAAAGTTATAGAATTAGCACTGCCAGATAAAGTCCACATCAAATGAATACTGGTGTAATGTATAATAATGACTCTGCGCTGCAGCCGAAGATCGCAAAATCAATAAAACACCTTATTTTAAAAGTTCAGGGTCTTTCAAAGTCATTAACGTTGATACGCCTAAAAAGAACGTTACTAGTGCTTGTTGTGATAGGGAGCATGCCCACGGTGATCTTCAACCGTTTTCACAAAAGGCTGGCAAACAACGGCAAAATGATGACTTTTACGGGGGTAATGCTATTTGATGCCCTAGCGTGCAAGTTTCCTTAAACCCAGAAAATTAAAATGTGAACCGTCAAAATCTACATTCAATGCTGAAAATTTTACACGCAACTTGTCCATGTCTATCTCAATTGATTTTGGCGCAATTTGCACAGCCCAAAATCGCCAAAAAATCCATAAAACCCCTATTTTGGCGTTCAAGGTCATCCAAGGTCATTGCTCTAGGTGCCAATCGAGAGCCAGTGTACGACTTTCCTATTACTTAGGCCCTATCTCACACCGTTACTGAGACAGAGCGACTTATTGGCTAAAAATCACAAACCTTTCCTACCCCCTCTCTTTTAGCAGCCTTGTTCCGGGTGACCCCTTTCAAATTTATGGAAAAGCTTTATAGATCCTAAAACTAGAATTTTCCAGGCAGCCGAAGGTAAAGATTTGGTGATCCTAGCTTGCACAGTTTTTGACTGATCCACCCATGTGACAGACAAAGAGACGGACGAACAGAGACAGAAGACGGACAGACAGACAGAAGTGTGATGGCTATGACGCGCTTCGCGTGTAATAAAAATTTCCTCAAAAAAATGACAGATGCCTACCAAATTTTGCCTTGGTGCCTGAAATACATTTCACATTGTACGTGTAAAATTTTATGAAATCAGCATAGGTTTCCGCTTGTTACTGCAAAATGGGGCTCACTTTTCCGTGGACAATGTGTTGTAGATATCATTTAATGAAAAATCCTTCACTTATAGTCGTTAACCAAGCTTGCCATCCAAATTTGACAATATACACATTTACATGCAGACTGAAAACAACAAAACAAACAAAACAGGCCTTTGGCAAAAAATGACCCAATTTTCAACATCCTTTAACAGGTAAACTCAACAGACAATATGCAATAAAATAACTATCAACCAGCAGATGTAATAGACCACATTTGCCTGTTCACACATAGATCATGTACAGGCTACTAGAGAAAAAGCATAGAAGAACCAAAACTTGTGTAAATGTCCTCCAGCGCAGGAGTAACCGATGTACCGGTTTTTAGCACAAAAAAAATCTAAGATAAGATTAAGAGCTCTGCAGGTCTAGGCGGATGGGGATAAAATACACGTTTGAGCCCAATACTGGGCTGATGCATTCTTCTATGTTAAACATCCCACAGCAGCTTGAATGTGTCACTGATTGCAGCGATATAAGCAAAACAACTTACAGTGTTAGAATCAAGACATTCTTTGCATGACTTCAATTACTAAAGCCACTGGACTGACTGACTGATAGGTTGGGTTATGGTAAAGTCCACGACTCCACGCCTGAGAGAGAAGCTTGGCTTGATTGTGTAATGGTTAGATGCTGGACCAACAAATAACAAGATCACAATTTCGACTCCTCGTCACCTGGTCGATATTAAGTGCTTATTACTAAGATGAATAACTGTCTGCTGACAGTTCAACCATCGATGTTAACAAACAACACCAAGGCCAACTCAGCCGCTGCATAATTCCATCCCTCCAGGGTACGTAAATCAAGTACTGGCCCGGGAAATAAACAAATTCCACAGCTCCGCTCAAAAATTCCACGGCTCATGAAAAACTGTGGTTACTAGGCATATGAAAAATGAGACGATGTCTGAAAGAAACAGACAGCCATACTAACCTGTAGCTGACGGTTCGCTGATGACTTCACCGACTGCTCCCGCTGTAGGTGTCGTTTCACATTCAATGGCTGTCGTCTCCTCTCTGCTTTCGGTCATTACTACTGACGACGACACCTCACTGTCTGCCGGTGGTGCGCTGGCTGGTGTTACTACTACAGATTCTGTTGCAGAGGTTCCTGATGTTGTAGTGGGTCCATGACTCACCGCTGTGGGTGGTCCATAGTCAACTGTGGTGGATAAGAAGCTTGCTGATGTCACCACGGATCCTGTTGTACTGGGTGGTCCGTAGCTCACTGTGGGTCGTTCAGCTGTAGCTGTCACAGAACTTGTTGTAGTATCGGACACCATGGTTGCCGTTGCTGGCTGCTGTTGTGAGCTATTGACCACCCCGTCGTTGTCGTTATCGTCCGAGCCAAGGGTGGTCACATCAGTGGTGGTCGGCTCTTGCGCTGCCGTCTGCTCAATGATAAGCGCCGACACTGGTTGCAGCTGCGAAGGCTGGGACACAGACACTGGCACTGGTGGAGTTTGTATGATAGCCGCTGATGCGGGATGATGATAATGCAGCTGTTGATGTTTGGTGACCAAGTCGTCGGTGGTTAAGTGTTGAGGTGCTCCTGGAGGGTGCTGCGGAACATCCATACTGGAATCTCCCAGCCCTACAAGCAAGCGCGGAGTGTTGGAATTACACAGACAGACAGAAATACTGACAGCCACACAAACAAACAGACAGACGAGCTGTTAATGACGTTTGGTGATTGAATCGTCGACAGCTAAATGCCGAAGTGCTCCCAGCCTGGACTATAAGGTACTTGGCATTAGAAGCACATTTAACACAATGACTTACTAATCTAGAAAAAGATTTTGCATCAACAGCCAGTTCCAGACCACAGCATGGGAGCTCATCCTCTTCTTTGGCTCTTGGAGCCAGCAAGGGTTAAACCAAATTTAAAGAGCCAGCACCTTTTAACTGACCGAGTTAAGCCGATGTCAGACGAATGACAAAATCGGCCGACTTTTGTGGGCGTGGTCTAATTGCCCGACATAATCGGTGAACCATGACACACGGCCGATAGTTTTGTCTGCTACTTCATACGTTATCAGCTAGCACAACAGCCAAATGCAGATCGCAAAATAATACTTGCATCACTTTTTTTCTGCATCTAATGAACGAAAATAATAACAAACACAATAAATAACTAAAACATTCATCTTCCGTTGTAAACAATCACCATGGCAACATAAACAAAATTTGTAGTCCGATATACGAAAAGTCGGCCGACAAAATCGTCGAAGATAGAACATGCTCTATCTTGGCCAACAAAATTGGGCGATTTTGTCGGCCGACGAAATCGGGCAATTTTTGCATGACAAACGATAGATTATTGTCAGGCGATTTTGTCGGCAGATAAAATCGGCCGATTTTGTCATTCGTCTGACATCCCCTTTAGTATGCCACACCTAGTAACAGAGCCTACTGTTATGCAGAACTTGCGACTTCTTTACTTTACTTCTTTATGCAGAACTTGCGACTTCTTTACTAGCCGTGGCCACAACTATCGCCAGTACTCATTTTGCTTACCCAGGAAAGGATGGCCAGGCTGAGTTAACCTGGGTGACTTGGTTGAATACAAAGACAGTATAGTATACCCGTAAACAGTCACCCACCTCTGCACTAACCCAACTCGATGTCAAGTAACTTCACCAAGTTTCCTGATGTGTTAGCACGAGGCTAATCTGCCAGCTAGCAACCTAGTGACTAACTAAGACACTTACTTGTGTCATGCTGTTTGACTGCAGCCGTATCATCGCTGTCACTGCCACCAGTTGTCAATGGAGACACCGAATGCTGCTCGGATTTATCAGAAGCGGACTGCCGCGCCAGCGCAGCCACCTTGATAGCAAACTCAGCCGCTACCTGGTTAGTAGGAGATGACTACAACGCACAACATGCAAACAACTAATACACACACACAAGTTGTAGTTGCTGTCACCTGACACCAGTACAACAGCGACAACAGCAGGAACAACTACAACAAAAACAACCAGCAGCATTTACAACAAACAGCAACCAAAACTACAAGCAACAACTATACCTACTACGAAAACAACAAATGATGTACTAGTACTCTTGCTGCTGCTGCAGTCACTACTACTACTACTGCTACAAGTAGTGTATCCACTAAAGACCACTATCCACTATTAAGACTGCCAATGTGTGTACATGGTGCTGTTGGGTGTAGCCATAATTGCAGCAGGGTTGGTAGTAGCATTAAAGGTCCATGGCCACGGTCAAACTCACTCGTGCAATTTCTGTACATTTAAATTAGACATTTAACCTCGCATATATGATATGTCAATTTGAGCTTCATAAATATATGAAAGTAATGTGTGATTATGAACGAAATGCGGCATTATGCTACGTTATGCGAAATATTCTCATCTATCAGTGCCCGCGGTGACGTCATGACTCTAGCCCATATAAATCATGAATATTAATGGCCTAGCCGACGACGTCATCATTTTAGGCTAGGCCATTAATATTCATGACGTCTATAGGCTAAACTCATGATGTCACCGCAGGTCATCATGGCGGCACATTTTCTACGTCGTTTTCGTAGATCGTTGACTTCAAAGGTAAATTTTTCTGTGCTGACAAAACGCTAGGTGCCGATATTACTGTCAAAGTTATCAGAAAATTCTGCACTTTCAGGAAAATGGATAAAATGCGTATGTTAATTTTGGTGTCCATGGACCTTTAACAGGCAGACTATATGAATGTTCATTCCATATGAATGTTCAGTTCATTCCACTACCAATCCTAATACTACTACAAATGACTAACCCGGTGCACGTCAGTGGTGCTGATGAGTGTCGCAGTTGCAGAGAGCTGGTCTGTAGTAGCATCCGTGGCAGCTTCTCCTATAAGAACATTCTGTCCCGTGTTGGGGTCGACAATGCTAAGAGTATGTTTCTGTCTCCTGGCCTGCTGCTGGTGGCCCTGTAGTTGCGTGGCATCTGTGCTAGTTGTCGTAGTATTTGGGTGATGGTGTTGTAGTGGCTGATGAGGCATAGGTTGCTGGGTCATCATCGGACCACTACCACTGGTGCCACCTCCATAGCCGGCGTACATATCTACAAACACGGCAGTATCACCAGTAGCAGTAGTAATCCAATAGTAGTTGTATGCGCTATATATTATGTAAATTATGGTTCACTTGTTATTATTACCTCCGCCACGAAGGTTATGTTTTCGCCAGACTTTAGTTTGTTTGTTTGTGTGTCAGCAAGATAACTCAAAAAGTTATGGATGGATTTTTCTGAAATTTTTTGGGAATGTCCGGAATGGCAAAAACTACCAGTGGTTCAATTTTGGGGGTGATCCAGAAGGAATCCTGGATTCTGGATCACTTTGAAATTTTCATTACCATTGCTTTCAATGGGGCATAAGGGAAACCGCTGCTAAACCGAAGATAATGTGCCACCTGGCAAACAACATGGCCTTGGCGGAGGTGTGCAGGCTCTGACTGCTTTCTAGTTATAATAATAATTATTATTATCACTGCAGTAGTGTGAGTAGTACTAGCAGTACAAGACTACATGTGTACAGAATACACTATTATGCTATGAAACATCAGATTTGAGTTTTCTTGCCAACTTGAAAACCCAAACCCTACCCTAATCATGAATGCAAAAATTTTATAATCTAAACTCTAACCCTGAATCAAACTCTCATCCTATTAAGTCCCATCACCAGGCCATTGCACAGTGTTAAAATTTGCCGGCAACTAACAAGTTAGAGTTTGCCTGGAAAGATTTTTGCGAAATTTTCACACTTATACTGATACCCTCATATTTGACCAGGGTATCGGTACTCCTACTCTCCATGCACTAGTAATTATTGAGGTCCAATTTTTCTTATTTTTTACCTTCTAGCTACCTCATATTGAAACTTAGTGCACTGCCTTATCCCTGTGCTCTGATACTATCCCCACCTCAACATATTTAGGGTCAGTGTACTGTTAAAGCTCCCCATTGTGAGTCTGACCACACTGTGTGTTCGCCTAGAATCACTAGTGGACGGCGTGAATAGCACTTAGTAGAACTGCTCACTGGAGCCAGGGTGTCTAGGCTCATTGTTAGCCTTGTTGTAGTGTCCTGGTGTCTGCTGATATGGATGACCATGTGTAGTAGTATTATAACCCTGTTGCTGTTGTTGCTGTCCGATGGTCTGCTGAGGAGACGGTTGCCACGACGACTGCTGAGCTGCTCCGTACTGTAACGACTGCTGCTGCTGTTGACACATGCATACTGCCACGTTACTAACACACTGATACTAGTCATAAGTACTGGTGAGATGGTTACCACTGAGGACACTTCACAGTACTGACTGACGATGCCACAGTTCAATTCAATAGTCAACACGACAGATTAACATACTACTGTGATGTGTGTGGACTGATCAGCATTAGAGACAAAAGTATATGCAGGATAAACGTATAGATAGATAGACAGAGATGAACAGACAAACAAATGGACAGGCAGGCAAACACTCGTAATGTGGTCTAATGCGAACAGACAACAATGACTTTGCACACTTGTTTTTGAATACTACTACTACTAATACTACTACTACTACATTGACAGATTAACGTACCATGTGCTGTGGGTAGATCGGAGCCGGAGTAATCTGCATATACACCTGACACATCAGAACCACATAATTACAATAGTATAAGTAACATTATTTATACAGCAGTCACAGCACCAATGTTTTAAAGAAATGTGCCAGTTTGGTAAAAAATGTCAGTATATTCCACAAAACAAGTCAATTTTAAAACTGCATCGAAAAAAAAATTCAGTTTGCAGCAATTCCCACAATGCTTCATGAAAAGTGAGTTCCAGTTTCTAAATTTAGCCACTCATAAACACATGAATAATAATTCACGGCTATAAATTTACCAATCGAGTCTGTGACTATATTTAGAAAGTGAAATTCTGCGAAACACTCCAGTAAGAAAATGCAATAAACCAAATCGTGCTTTTTATAGTGCAGATGACAGGAAGAATCAAGATTTGAGCATGTGCAACAACATGTACACCAAAACAGAATACAACAAAATACATATTTCAAAAAATACAATATGGAGATGATATGTACGTCAACTACATACAATTAAACACAGAGATTAAGCTTAACATTATGCATTGTATAAATTTATGTTTTACTCACTTACTAACTAACTAATGATAAATCATTTATTTAGTTTGTCATGCGACATGAAAAAATCAACAAAACTTTTACAAAGTTGAAAACATATAAAAGTATAGTACAACAGCCTGGGTTACGATCACAAACCCTTCACTACGACAGCTATGTGACTCAAGTTTCTGTTATATAACAGCATCCAACACTTTGAGACGAGATAGCTGTGATGTATACCAAAAGATGAATAAATTCTGAGTGTAATTCAAGCCTCTATGCCAGGGATTAAAATCCAGGGCTGTTTTTCTCCGATTCTGTACTTCTGGATCAAAGAATTTATAATCTTGGGATTCTGAGATCCTGGCTTGAGTACAAATAAATCATAAAGACTTACGGCTTACTTTACTTGACCTCAAAATCCCGGGAATCAGGATGCTGGATTACAATTTACATACACCCAAAACACTCCAGCAGTACTATGACCATTACTACCATTGTACTACCCAGGACTACTAATACTACTACTAGCTACTATTACTACAAGTACACTGTAGTAGTTACCTGAGGCACAGTAGCTGATCGTTGTCCCTGCTGCATTGGTTGTGCTGCTAACATCATTCCAGCTGGTTGTCCGCCATACATAATAGTAGCCTCTCGGGGTCCTGGAACCCCAGGGTACCCCGCACTAGCAGCATACTGGGCATGATGGGGTGCTGTAGGGGGCTGATTCATTGCAGGGTGATTCACAGGCATCATTACAACGTGATTGTACTGTGCAGCTGCGGGCGCCCCGGGTTGTAAGTTCATATTGGCCCCAGGTCCAGCCGCATAGCCTGCGGCAGCTGCAGCATTCTGATAGGCTGCGGCTGCAGCGGCTGCAGGATGACCACCATAAAGAGGATGCTGTGATTGCATTGTGGCGACCGGAATTTACTTATTTTTTCGCTCTCTCCCTATCTCTCTCTCAGTGCCGCAGCAATGCAGCAAAAAACACTGACAACTCGAGCTGCAGCACAATTTACTTCTACACACAAAAATAGAGACAAACCACTACATACTAATACTACCACTACTACTACTACTACTGCTACCACTACTAGACAGGCTGCCAGGTTACAACTAAACACTGACTTTTATCTTGTTTACAAACAGGGCTGGTGTTACAAACAGCTAAGAGATTGTCCCAGACAGCAAATCAGTGTTTTGCCAGCTCATGAGTCTGCGACATAGTAGTCCAGTCTCACCTAGGTAAAAAAGGTAAAGGTCGTCAATTTGTATAGCGCATCGTCGCAAACATGCCTCTAATGCGCTCTTGTCACTAACCAGAGCCGCCTGCCGCACAGCCACTGTGTGCAGCCTGCAGACACAGGCTGGCGTAGCGGCCGGCTAGGCAACCCCAGTCAGCTGTACCAAGGTCCCCACCTTTTGTAACCCATGTAAATGAGTTACTACTCATTTTACCGTCCCACGGAGGGTGGAAGGCTGAGTCGACCTAGCTGGCAGGCTTCGCACCGAGATGGTTTACCTGCCCGCAGGCAGTCACCCATCGCAGTACTAACCGGGCCCGGCACAGAGAAACTTCATTTCAGCTGAAACGCGTTACCAACTACGCCATGCCACCAGCCACCTACTTTAAGCAAACCTACTTTATGTTCCACACTTGTGGGAAGTTGTGTCACTGTTTCAGGACCGAAAGACATGTTGGACCCAACTTTTTTGTTTATAGCAGCCGAAGCATCCTGTGGCTGAACCATACGTAAACCCTCTAACCTCAAACATCACCGTAAAAAACCATAACTCTAGATCAATATGACTAATTACCACAACGGACACAACAAACCACAATGAAGCACACACAAACTGACCATAACAGGTAAGTAAGCAAAGTGTAAATTTATATAGTGCATACTCAAAAAAGATCTCTAATGCACTTAATACATTTTGTCATCATTATTTCGCAAAAATGTATGTCTTCAGCTAACGTTTGAAAGTATCGAGACTCAGTTCTGAGCCACGAGGACTGTCTGGCAGCAAATTCCAAGTCGACGGGCCCACCACAGAAAAGCGCCGACGACCAAAACTGTTCAATCAATAGTGCGGTACGACCAACTTCCGCTGAGTGGCAGAACGCAGATGTTGACGGCCAGTGACTTCTGCTGTGAGTGTACAACTGTCCATCACGTACGGCGGAGCAGTTAAATGAAGACATCAATACATGAGCACTGCGAGCTTAAATCGTACTCGATCAGTGACATCAAGCCAGTGGAGCTCATCATGCATTAGTCGCAACAAACCACTGTCGTACTTCCGAGTGTTGGTGACGACGCGAGCAGCTGAATTCACCACTCTCTGCAACTTGTCTGTTATGACTCTCTGCAACTCAGCCAACCCAGCGTTACAGTAGTCGACACGAAATGTCACAAATGCTTGCACGAGGGTTTTAGCTGACTCGAAATCCAATGACTGCCGGACACGACGAATCGGTCTGTGATGAAAAAAGCAGGTAGCACTGACGGCTGAGACATGTTTCTCAGGACTCAAATCAGACGACATAACAACTCCTAGGACGTGTACGTGTCCACTGGGATGAAGAAAAGAGACATCTCCGTCCATTTCTGCCACTGTCTTCCCTGTTTACGACGGCTTCTCATTTGACTTCTGACGTCATCGTATATCGTTTTCGCGCGTCGTTGATATTCATCAGTCGTTGAGCAAAAATTAAGCAAAAACCCGCAAATTTTGTTTTAGATATCGACTATAAAAACGAAGTAGTATGCAAAAAAGTAATTTAAAACGCAGTAATCCGAGAACAGGCTGGTAACTCTTGGTCTCCACACTTAGCACCCGCAGATTTTATCCGCCTTTTACCCGTTGCCACATCCGCACATCCGCTTATTACCCATAGCCTTATTTTGTTTACAACTATAATGCGGACCTGCGGAGCGACCAACGGGTAAACTGCGGACCTGGTCCGCAGGTTTAGTCCGCAGTTTACCCGTTGATCGCTCCGCAGGTCCGCATTATACCCGTGCCCCTCAGAAAGATCGTCTCCAGTAGGTGAACGATACCAAACACATATGCTATCAGTCATATACACAATACCGCATGTAACAAAAAATATACTTCAGTGATATACAGAAAGATTCGTTAAATAGTACCTGTATAAGTGTTACAACAAAATACGATGGAAAAGTTACGATTAATGCGGATTACTCTCCATCAACGACCCCATCTTCCCCGCCGCCATGTTTACAAAGCCTAAAGGGCTAGGTTTAGAGCTGGGCGTAATCGATTGGAATCGATTCATTGTGTTCGAATAACTCACCGGATAACTCACCGGATGAGGCCTCCCCAGGGGAGCTGGCTCGGCCTGCGGAGTCAATAGGACAAATGTTGCCCAAAGAAAGACTCATTTTTGTCATGCAGTCTTTGTAATTTTGACTTGAAAATGTTCAATGACTCAGATTCAACCACTGATGACTCAAGCTGATTCCAGGTGTTAAAAACTCGTTCAGTGAAGAAGTGCTGTCTCAAGTCAGTGCTGACA
>Ga0209671_1002845_pt1 | contig 16226 bp, 7 predicted proteins | sample WorMetHERISLAND2_2_FD_187401 | JGI IMG/M metagenome (GOLD analysis project Ga0209671, IMG submission 187401) | Marine gutless worms symbiont microbial communities from Max Planck institute for Marine Microbiology, Germany - Olavius geniculatus... | ecosystem: Host-associated > Annelida >...
ATGTACTGCAGTGCAGTTGCCTCTACTGTTGGTGCCACAGGAAAACCTCAGCTGATACTCTGTTCTTAAAATTTCTCGCAAAGTAACATATGCTATTAAGTGCTGATTCTCTAACGATTATTTTTGCCAAAATCTATTGCTATTGAACCAGGACTGTTGGAGTTATTGTAAAAGGTAGCAGGGGTCCGGTTTTTTTTGAGACACAGTGTAGTACAGTAATAGCAAAATGTTTTTCATCTTCACAAATTTGTGCGCACACTATTTGCTATAACCAGAAAGTCTGTGCGTTATACAATCATATTGCCAATATTTCGCGGTGTAATTAATTTTCATCTTTAGTTTCCTCAGCTACGAGTACACTGCGATTTTGCAGAACGCCAGTTCCCTCTATTATCTCACATGCTAATTGAATGTTTCCTAGTGTAAACCGCACAGGATTTTTTCTTTGTAAATATTATCAAAATATGTTCGTAACTTTTTTGAATATTCTGCATAAAACAGTCATAGAGACAGCCTAAGACAGGCAGACAGACACACAAACCACTACGAAAGCATAACTTTTTTTATACAACTTTCTTATTCTTGTGTCTCAAAAAGTCCCAGTTGTTGTCATTATGCATATTATTGCCAACTATAAATACTAAGCAATTTTTCCAAATTCTTTCGCTAACACATTCCAGTGGAGTAATTATTAAATGTTTCACCACATCTTAACTGTGTCGCTACACTACCTCATAAAATATAAATTTTCAAAAATCGCTGAAACTTTTACAAAAGTTATTTGTCTCAACTTATTTCACGTCAAACTGTTACAACGCGTTGTGCAGTGAACATTTCGCAGATAATAATTACAGTAAATAGTTGCTGGCATTATTTGACAATCTTTATGGCGTTATTATCATAATATATTTATTATTTAGATTATTACAGACGAAGAACTGGACGAACCCATCACAGGCGTAGATGCCGTAATGTTTGCCTGAAGAATGATCGGCACAGACTTCGCACGGCACATCGGTCAACAATCGACCTGTCACACGCACGGTAAGTTTATGACAGTCACGTACATGAGATAGAAACAGCTATTCGAGTAAACAGCGCTTTCACGTTCACGTACGTGACAGAATTAACATCAAATCACAAAGAGAGTATCAAAATGACTCCGAACATGTGTCGTAATTCTGTGAGAGTATAGGCCTAATTTCGCGGCATCTGTTGGCCGTAGGGCGGTGACGCTGTGTGGTTGTAAAAGTAAACGCGGTATAACGGCGACTTAGCACCGATATTATTATACACGACCGTCCTCATTATGCCGTATTGCGGTCTTGCCCATCGATCCATCTGTCCGTTCGTGTTGAAACAAAAAAACGTAGGAGACAGACAGGCAGAGAGACAGACAGACAAACAAGGCCCGTATTGCGGCCTATTAGAACGGTCGCGGAGCAAATGATTAGAGACAGAGCGAGCGACTTGTCGCGGAGTGCTCAAAGCTAAGGTTGTTGGAGTGATGGTGCTCGTCGTTGTGCACTAACGAGAGTGCGGGTAGCGAGCGAAGCGCAAACAGTCACATGTCAAACACAGCGAAGACTTTTTGATTTACGTGTGTCCAGGGTTGTGCATATACCAGCATATAGCTTATGACGTATAATATGACAGCTAGGCGGACCTCGCAGCTTAGCAGTCCGTCACGTCACTGGTTGCCTATCTATCGGTGAAAAAAGTTAGTGGCGATGCGGCGTCTCGCGACCGACTAATTTGCCACGCGTTGACGCCGGGCGGGCAGGTGGAAGACCTTCAGTGTGCTCTTTGAACTGTCGCGGCGACGACTTCGCCGCTCGACGTCAAGTGTCTGTAGCCATCAAGTGGCGCGCGCGCCTTTCTCACGTCCTTACCGCGCTGTCATTAACTACCGGCCGTCGCCGGCGCCGCGCATTCTATCTACTGTAATGCTTTCTGATGACGACGCCTTTTACTTGCTATATGTTTATTGCTGTCAGCCCGTCCGTCGGTCGCGTTTTAGTCAAACGCGCAACCGTCGTGCGCCAGTTCTCGTCTCGTTGACTGTCTGTTATGACGTAGTTCTTCCTACGCCCGACGTATGAGAAACTAGCACGAACAATACCTTGATGCAATGCACGCATCGTCCGGTCGGACTAAAACGCACCGTTAAGTCTGTAATTAACGTCGCCGTAAAAAAGGTTATCTTTTCTGCACACTGCCAAAGCTTCATAGTGGACCTGTATATCAGCAGTTGCAACTCTGTTTGGTTAGATTAATTAATTAGCTACTTACTGATTGATTTATTTTGACAACAGTTAATGATGTTCGTCCGAAACAAGCTCCGTTGAATGGTTGCTCATTGTGCGTTTAATTTGCAATCAATTACTTGCTAAAAAATTATTGAACCGATTTTAAATTTTTCGCATCATTCGTGACCGCTGCAGTATTACAGCAACAAATAACGGAATAATGTACGTGGTAATATCTGATAACGACATTAAGTGTAGGCCTACTATTGTCGGCTGTTGTTGTCTATAGCGCTGGAGTATGCAGATTACCGGTGCTGCGAAACTACATGTATATACGTAGGCCTAATTGCCAGTCCACGTAATGCTCAACGAAGGCATTAAAACGCAGGCGGTGTGCACGAACGATGACAAGTAATGGGTGGTTGGTCTGGTGACAGTAGCTAACTACTTGTGTAGGCCTATAGATCAAGTCGTCGTCAAGTGATAGGGTACAATAAACGAATGGTGGCTGGCTGCTATACGCCGATTTCCCGCCATTGCGCGGCCAATGCCATACCGACGGCGCGGTTGTCGCGCTGCTGCTTGCTTTTCGCGTTAACCGTTTTAACCCCGATGACAGTCGAAGTTCGACGTCAGCACTAGTACATACTAAATTAATAGTCAGCGACGTGATATTCTTCATCGACATAATAGGCCTACGTCTCATAAACTTTAGCCCCAACTTAGGCCTAGCTACAGTCATTTTGTACTTTACATTTACCCGGTCAGATAACAGCTTCTATGAAAACTCCAACACATTTCGTGATATTGTTACAATTTTCAAGGTCAGTAGTAAGAGAACGTATCAGAATTATTCGCGCGAAAACCGTTAATTATTACATTTGTGACTTAAAAGTATTTGCTGTGTTCCAGTTCTGTCATTATTATGTACGTTTGCGACGTGGTTCGCTATTTTCCGGTCCACCGTTCACGACGTTCAGCATCGTCAGTTTCAGCATCTCTGTGAAGTCCACTCACAACCCATCCAAGCGGACCTCATGCTGAAGCGCCGTCCACCCCACGGAAAGTTCTATGACAGCACCACTGCTACTGTGCTATCAATGACGTGACATGTTGCCATCTAGCGACTGGCGTCATAATCTCACTCGTCAACTCGCAAATTGCTTGTCTGTCCATGTCCGTCGCTGTCCCTGCCGACGAGTGACACGGTACGAGTAAGGGGGTACGCGTGTGTACGAGTCCAAGCACCCAATCAGGACATATTATCCTTCAGTCCGTATAATCACGCTACAACTGACCTTGGCCTACAATAATCTTTAACTGTCATATTTTGATGATAACTCTAAAGCAAAATTATTTTTTAATCAGCGAAGTTCGATGTTCGTCGAGATATGTATTTTGTTGACAAGTTATTCCACATCAAGAAAAACCATTACAACGCGGTGTGGAAAGTTGCCGATGAAACGTCAGTGTTGATAGCTTGCAATAATGATCACTCACTACACAGTCGGCGTGTCGTCGATAGCGATCGAAGTGATTTAATTTCTTGCTTCGTTTCAAACGCACGCAAGCGCTTACGGCCATCTGAGAAGTAGGTCTATCCAAGCGATCGTAAAGACGTCTAGGTGGGTGGCAGGGTCAATGATGCAATGGACACTCGTACGAGACTGTGTCTTATCTGTTCGTCACGGACCACCGGGGATGTATGCGGAGGACCACCCTAGACGCCGGGCATAACTCGTTACGCAACGGTCTGACCAGCAGCTGCTGTGCGATCACATTAGTAACACGTTCAGCCAGTCACATTATGAGAGAAAGATGTCGGCCCGATGTCAGACATGATAGCACGATTGAATCACTCTTGAGCCGAGGTGCTAAATTTAATTCGAAATCATCTGTTGACAATTTAACGTCGTGAGCAAAATTAATGACACGTGACATGCCAGCTGTAGAATAAGCGCACACCACATCTTCCGTATGCCATACTTCTTAATAATTACCCCAGTTTTCTTCTATTATTATCAGCTATATGAAAATTCAGCCATTTGTAGCCGAATTTGATCAAAGCTGAAGAACTGATAGACTATCGTTAACATTACCCACATTTTTCGTACGTGATTGTTTTATCGTTGATCTTCGGATTGCCACTTTGGTCTGTGATAGTGAGGAACTGTGCATATCGAGATAGAAGAAACAATTCGCAGACCCGCATGAACTTGTCAAAAGCCTGCTCGAAAACTTCGGTTTTCGATCAAACTTTCGACTCGACAGACAAATGGAATTTTTATACCCCGTTTACACGATGAATCAAACATGAAGCAGACGTATTCAAAATACACGTGCTTCATGTTTGCTTTATCGTGTAAACGGGGTATTACTTAACGAAGTGGACAGCTCAGTATTATCAACGGTGAATCGAAGACTGAGGCTCAGTTAAATCAATCAATTGATCAGAGTTGCCTTGGCAGCAGGGCTACTTTAAGGTTAGTGGTGACGTGAGCAGGTTTAGATGACAACGTCCGCATAATGATTTCTGAACAGGTTGCACGGCAACACCTGCGAGAAAGCACACATGAACGACAAGGCCCAGAGTACATGTACGAGCATATGCATAAAACAGTCAGTCTTTTTGGCGATCCGAATTTCCTAAATACACGATGTCGGGTTACCAAATGATGGCCAAAAATTGTCTCGATTTATAAAGCCGTTTATGGTTATTCTAAGCGTAGCATACGAGTGTGTCGGAGCAAGCAGGCAAACGATCGACAACAGGCCCGTCGAGAAAGTGGGGTAGGGAATTAGCTACCCCGGGCCCCGCGACGTTTGGGGGGCCCCGCCGTCGGCCAGAAATATAAAGTACGCCACAATGTACCATTGTGAAAAAAGACTTCAAAAAAAATTCTCTCCAGAGGGGCCCCATGAAAATGTTTGGGGGCCCCGCGAGATTGTTTCCCCGGACCCCGCTGTGGCTCTCGACGGGCCTGACAATATTGATACAATATATAGGTTAGACCAACACACAATACTACGAATGCATACGTGTCGTCTTCTTGCACGCAACACGTCGCTAAGTAAAACATTAGGCCTATACCGGGTGCATGAGTCTTTCCGACCTATAGGCTTACAGCCGGGCAACATAACAGGTTATAATGATCATCTTTTATTCGTCATAAAACCGTAGACGCAATAATAAAACGCGCTATGATTTCTTGGTTATAGCCGTGCTTGCAGTTGTCACACAAACTTCCGTGCCACGTGGTCTCTTATGTTCAGTGTTTGCTATGTAAGTAGGCTTATATGCAACTACAAATGTGTGCCACTTATTCTAATCAAGAGAACGAGATTAGTGGAGCATATGCCCGCGTTGAACTCATCTTAGTAACGGCCTAAAAGATGAAGTCGCGATGAGCACATAGTAGAAGACAGATGTTAATATTCACTCTCTTATTTTTAGAGGTTAATTTTTAGGCACAGGATGTTTATCCGACAGCCGTATCAATAACATATTGGCCATTGATACGGCAATGCGGCGATTGTATATTAAATATCCGGTTCTACCGGGACCGGCTATTTACCCGGCCGACGTCTTGGACAACCAAGAGTGCTCGTACGTACCGGCTAAGGGTGTGCCTCAGCGGAGGTACCGCAGAGACACGATGGCAGCCGGCTATCTGGCAACCTCAACCCCAGAAACTAGGGGAATCACGGATTCGCCAGTCTGCAAGTTTAGTGCTTGCCTCCAGCAGGCTAGAAATTATCACCAATGTTACACGGTTACGATGATTAGTTAAGGTGTGCATTATCGTTATATAAATCTCTGAAATACGCTAACCCCAACCATAACGCTAACCCTGAACCCTAACCCGAAACCTTAACCATGCCATTAACCATAATTTGCTGAATGCTGATTCTTGCAACGCGCTACGCACTCTTCAGACTGAGATATACTTTTCATTGTAATTGGCGTACCAAAAATAACTATGTAATATTGTAATGCATCGCGAGTGTGTCGGCCTTTGAAACTTTCGCCTTTTTATACCATTGCCTGATGCAACAATACAGTAGCGACGTAGTGTCACAGCGGCGGTATTTCACCGTGCGATGTCGTTCGTCGTCATCTAATGAGACGGCAGCGGCAGCGGCGGCTTACAGTAAGTAGTCTTTGGTCGTACGGAGCGATGCCATGTCAGACGGTCCCAGTGACGTAACCGACGCACTGTTACGTCACACAGATTGCGTCTACAGGTAAGAACGTGACGTCATGCACACGAGACGTCATCCAGGTGATACCTGAACTATAAGCCCATAGGCTACGTAACAGCGCAACCTGACCCCGGCGACTTGAAAGCGGCGCGTAATGGACGCGAAAGCAATTAGTCCAACAACTCAACAGCAACGCGGTGGAAAAAGCTGCCCGGGGCCCTCGCCCCGTCGTCTTCATATGTCACAAGCAGACACATCCAACTTAAATCCCAATCCGCCAATCCGTTTCGACACCTCTAGCAGCAAATTCAATAATCAACTTTATTTATCGAAAAAAATTCGATAGCATCACAAACAAAACAAAAAAAGAAAGAAAAAACACTAATGCATACGCATGACAGACACACAGAGAGTTACCACAGTCTCAAATAGGATGCAACAAAAATATCGAGCAGTCAGAAAAAAATTGTGTGTGCTGTTTTAAGAAGTGAAAAAAGTGATGATTACGCAGTGGTAGCACACTTCAACTAATTTTTGCCGTATCTACAGTAGCAACAAAAAATTTGAGCTAATGCTCACGAGACGCGCGAAAGCCTATAGCATTTTCGGTTTAGTATTTTAGCTGAAAATTGGGGTGTTCACGCTAAGTTTATATACAAATACCAAAGTTTCTATCTGGATCGCATAACGATAGTAGCGCGGCGCCACCTTGTGAATAATATAGACTTATGTCGCAGCCCGAAATCGCCAAAAGAATCCATAAAACCCCATTTTGCGTTGAAGGTTATTCAAGGTCATCGAATTCGGCGCCAATAAAGAGCCAGTGTACGACTTCCTATTAGTGATTAATAGTAACTTAGGCCCTATCTTGCACCGTTACTGATATACAGCGATTTATTGGCCAAAAATCGCACATTTTGCCCACCTCCTCTCATTTAGCGCCCTCCTTCGGGGTGACCCTTTTCGAATTTATGGAAAAGCTTTACGGTTCCTGAAACTAGAGTTTTCCAGGCAGCCGAAGGTGAAGATTTGGTGATTCTAGCTTTTACCGTTTTTGACTGATCTACCCGTGTGACAGACAAACAGTCGGACAGAACTGCGATGCCTAAGACGCGCTGAAAGCAGTAGCTGCTTTCGCGCGTAAAAATGCTATAATTTGAGCGTGCCATCGCCTATTGAAAACGAAGCATCCAAAAACAAATGAACAAGTTTTTTTGCGTGAACAATATTTTTCTGTTTTCACCACGACATAGAAAATAAAAAAATACTGTTATAATATTTTCTGTATAGTTGATGATAAAGAGAAAATAAACATCAAAATGCTAATACAAACGTCGTTTTAATTGTGTTAGACTGAATCCGACTGCGATGTAGTTAGGCATCAATTTTGCATTATTATTATTAATTACAGCATGCACCAGAAATGGAATCGGGTCAAACTAATTGACTCATAACCCGACCGGATCCGGATGAATATAAAAGTATTTACATCTTACAAATACCGCGAAAACTTAACCTAAAAACATGCCTGCCTTGTGGCGACGATCAAGAGAGTCGTTTGGAAGCGGTAGCGGGAGGGGGTGCAATAAAACTTGGCAATTGCACTGATACAGAGACAAAAGCCATTGCATGGATGCAATGCATAATTTAACACACATTTACACGACGAAAAAGGCACCTGTTTATAGCTTTATGGCTTTGAAGAACGCCGCCATTGTGTTTTGCCATGAACTCGCTTTTAGCATCACGAGTCCATGCTTCCACGCAGAGAACTAACTGCTTTATGATGAACGAGTACATAAGTAAGTAAGTAAGTTAGATAAGCGTGAACTTATATAAAACATAACGTTAAAAATAATTTCTGTTAAGCTATCAAGAACCGGGTCACTACACCGGGTCTACTAATAGAAACTTAGACCCAAAATTCGACCCGACCCGGCCAAAACTGTTGACCTGGTGACCCGTGACCCGTTTTCATCTCTAGTATGCATTTTTGTAGCGAAAAAAAACAAAGCATTGTTTACGCGTAAACTTTTATATTTTTATCGTTTTTAAAGTATTTAATCATATTCTTCACAGGCCTGTCTGCTAACGCATTGACGGTTGGAATTTGGGCGGCAGAAAGCGAAAATTAAGTCGTGCAATAATTTCCGACAGTTAACATCTGCAGAATGTCCGTTATTGCCTCTGTGATGCATGTTTTCTCTTCTAAGGTAATATGAGCGTTTAAACTAAAAGAATCAAAAGTTTGATAAATTCTCGTGTTTTGTGTTAGAATTACTCACCGGAACCTGAGTTTGAGCTGGTCATCGATTTTTCCATGATCGATTGCTTACTTTTTAGTGCGCGTTTGCTTCGCAGGCTGCAGCAGATATCAACTGATTGTGCACGCAGTGAAAACAGTCACACCTCGGCGTGAAAATGTCGCCGCCGACAATGACAGATGTTTTAGTAGTGGTGTAGGCTACCAAAATGTCAGGAGCGAATGTCGACCAATGAATGACAAGTAACGAGGACACGCCCACCCACAAAGTGCAAGGTCACGCTCTGGGTGTGTTCAGTCAACCGTGTCGTCCGAAGATCTCGCCCAGCTCGTGATGCCTCTCCATCATGTTACGTCAGTCAGCAGTCTGCTGCTTTTACGGCATTCATCCGGAAACTTATATTACGCTTACGGCAACGTCTAGGCCATCTTAGTCCTATTACTCCGTCTTAATTCTCACCAGGAGAGGAAGAGTATTTGACCTGACGATTATCAGAAACTATTGCACTCGGATCAGTAAAGCACATATTGCAATAAACAGACGCCGCGCACAAAGCAATCTTTATATACCGGTACATATTTATTTCGCCGTAAAATAGCAGTTAAAACGTTTAATTAAACTTAAATAAACCCAGCTAAAAAAAGAAAATGTCACAAAAATCACGATGTAAAAACTAGCCTATATACAGCAACTTCATATTGCATTTTCTGGCAAGCTTGACCCAATTGTTAAGATGAGACTTCTCATATCTTATTGCTATAGTTTGTATGGTTCTGTGTTATGGAATCTGTCTAATCCTAATGTCTAGCGGGTCTGCAGCACTTGGGAGGGCTGGTCTACGTAGGGTGTGGGGCTTGCCTTGGACAACTCATAGTATGTTACTGCCTTTCTTGTTTTGTCAGCCGCCACTGTCTGATGCATTTGCCCAACGTTTCGTGATGTATGTTCAGCGACGTCTGGCTAGTGATTCTGAAATTGTAAAATGTGTTACACGCTATGCCGTGCACGCTATGGCTTATGGTTTGGTCATATGGCTTCCTCTATGGGATGCAGCGTTCAGTATTGTTGATGTAAATACGGGTTTACTGTTGATGATATGCCTAAAGTGTCTGGTAGCAGTATTGTTAAAGACTACACGGTGTTGCATAAAAAGGACCCCTTTTGTTTTTTTCATGATTCAGTCAAATGATGAGCAATTTGCATGAAATTTTTATCAGTTGTAGCTGAATAAATATAATTCAAAATGTTTTAACAAAACATGGCAGTTGATTAAATATTCGTTGCTAGTCGTGATGTAACGCTGACATTATAATGTGTCACTGGTACAAACAGGCTAATCCCAATTGGTGCTGCCAGTTGCTACCCTGCTTCAATGGTAAAAAATCTGGTTCGTTGGTGTCAAATATTTAAAGTTTTACAGTTGCAGCCACAAAAACGCGCAAAGCGATCGAATTTACGTGTCTTTGGGGATAGTTGAACTTTCACATGTTCGAGCAAGACAGTGCACTATCACACTGAGCTTGCAAGATGTTGAGTTTTTGGATCAAAAGATGCCCGATTTCATGTTTCCATGTTGCTCAGTGCTGACACGATAAGCATTTTCATTAGCGAACCAGATTAAGTTCACCATCGAAGCAGGGTAGCAACTGACAGCACCAGTTGAGACTAGCAAGTTTGTAGCTGTGACACATTATGACGTCAGCGTTACATCACGACTAGCAAACAATGTTTAATCAACTGCCATATTTTGTTCTAATATTTCGAATTAGTATTTCTTCAGCTACAACTGTTAAAAATTTTATGTAAATTGCTCGTAATTTGAGTAAAGTATAAAAAAACAAAAAGGGGTCTTTTTATGAAATACCGTGTATATTCATAGAGCAGATCCTATATAGTGTCATAGTTAGAATACGCATGTTGCTGGAACTGATTTATTCGAAATGGGTTATTTTATTTGAATCTGCCGAACTTTGGTATTCAGTTTTTAATCTCTCAGTTGTGTATTATGTGATATTTTTGTGTACCTCGTGTACGACGACATAATAAATATATATCATTCAAATCTTCAGCAGTGCTTCAATTTAAAACATGCTTTTTGGGCTAACCGTTAAGCTGTAAGTTTAAAGGTCCGGCCCTATTATGCTACGCCTATCTGTCTGTCCGTCGTCCGTCCGTGGGTAACGAATGTACCTTGGCTAACGGGTAGAACCGGTAGATCTTAGGCGAAAACTTTTTACACGATTAATTAACCATGTGTCGAAGCTTTGTGTGCAGGTCCCTACAAAATTTGGGGGATGCAGTGCAAAGAAAACATTTTAAAAGTTGCAGTTGAATGGAGAAGGGTAAGAAAAATGTGCGTTATCCAACGGAAAACTGGCCGTGTTTCAGAAAAGGTGAGCGATATGGCCAAGGTTCTTATTGAGCACTATAATGGGAAGTCGCATAAGCCCTTTCGCATGACACGAAAATCATTTGCTGGCATTCCGACACCCGTGTACGGTCGGCTTTTCTATAGAGACAGCTGAGCTTTTTGTTTCATTTAAACACAATTTCTTCAACTATAGACACGCCACAGGACGAGCATACTACTCTGCTGATGGTTGGCGCCCGTTGCGGCCGGTTAGCTTGCGTCTGAAGTTTCATCAGACTGCTGGTTGCAGCTGCGTGTGTGGTCTCTTCTTTACTCAGAACCCAGAAAAAATTCAAAGAAATAGCACTGTATGTTACACGATGGTAGCTCCTTCTTTCATAAGCTATTAGTTTCCACGAAATGTTACATGATTAAGCAAAACCCAAATTACATTTTAATCCGCTGAGAACTAAGGCCTACGATGCTCACGACCGACGGTCGAGTCCAATAGCTTCGTTGCGTGTTGCCGTTACTTTGTGCCGCCGTTTATCAGGAAGCTGAATCGCGCACCGTTTCCAGTAATATTACCACTGAGTATGTATATTAAATGACATTTTGTACATTAGGCTATCCGAGCACATTATGAATAGGATCAAGAGCGATTCTTTATTTACTGATGTTGCCACTGATAGAGTTAAAGACAGCCAAGCATAAACATGGCAATTCCCGGCGAATATATGCACTGTTCCACAGAACGCTGTGAATGCCCGAAAAAAATGCAAAACTTGAAGCGATCAGAGACCTCAAACCTCCGCGAAAAACAGTGCTGCCACGCACTATCTCCTAACGGTAAAGACTCCTGCATGACTTAAGAATAAAAATTCAAACCGCCAGCAAAATCTAATCGCTTTCGCTTTCATCTTGATTCATGCCGAATCTCTCCGAAAATTGATTTCGTCAAAATCTGTAATTAATTACTCAAATCGGATTGCAACCTTTCGACTTATTTTGCATACAAACGGACATACTCCAAAAACATAACCTGCGCTGTAACAAGGAGTTCTTAGAATGCCGTAAGTTGAGTTAAGGTCGTATAACTGAGTCGAAATGAACTGAAACATTTGTATCCGGCGCCAATATGATCGCCGAGCAGTGTAGCAGAAGCTCAGTGAAAACTGTTGCTAGCAGACTACATTGCGTGATGCTTTGCTCGCTCACGTTGCGAAGCCATACAAACGCCGATAATATATCTTGGCGCTATTAATCGAGGCTGGTGGCCCGGTGGTGGTGGCGATCGTAAGTCAGTAGTTGACGTGCCGAGAGAGAGTGGTGTGGTACCACTAGTAGTGATGTCCCGTCGACCGTGACCGCACATCACGCAGTGCCGTCATACACTTAGTAATTATATTACGAGAAGAGTCAGTCTGGCTGTCGGCTCACCGCAGTCACTGGGCTGTTATAGCGTCCATCAGGTTTGACTGCGATTGATGTCTGCCGTGCTCAGTCACCTTCGCTTGTCAACCGCGTTCTCCGTTCTGTCGTCGTTAGCGTCTCGGGGGCCACATTCTCAAAACATCTTGGGAAGATGTCAGTAAAACGGCTTCGATGGCTGGAGTGATGTATCCTAATTGGCAAGGTACCGAGGTGCTTGTCCATGCAGACAACGATACGTCATGAGGCCGAGCTTGAAGGTGACCCTCTCTGGCACTTCCAGCCAGTGCAGTTTGTCGTGCAGGAGTGTCGACAGACCACGATCAAACTTTCTTGTGTCGATGACTACTCGGGCGGCAACGTTAAGCACTCGTTGAAGCTTATCAGTGATCGTCTTCGGAGCTCCTGCATAAATACCGTTGCAATAATCAATCCGTGACGTCACGAAAGCTTGCCAATCCTTTGTCGAGTGACCGCCGGATGTGACGAAGTTGGCGCAGCCACTATAAACCAGTTGCACAGGTCTTCGAAATGTGCTTCTCGATAGTCAGATCTGAGTATCTGACAAATAATCACTCCGGCCAAGTACACTTACATGATCGCTGGCGGTCCGTAACTCCGTACCGAGCTGCAGGGCAGGAGCACAGCTACCAAGCATCGTGATGTTATGTTTAGAACAGGCAGATAGATACTGGATCTTGGTGGGATTCATCTGCAGACGATTTGCTGATGTCGGCAACACCAAGACAGACACACACCGGCTTCATTTTAATCTTGGACCCAATTGTAAAGTGCAACAGAAAATAAGGAAACTAATATTTGCAATGGCAGTGCTAGGAAAAAGCGTTGCCCATCATTGACACTTTTGAAATTATGTCTCGGATTCAGTCAGTTTTTGGCTTGTCTTTTACTCGCCAAACGCTGTTGCCTGCGGTAACTACATTGTCTGACGTCTGCGCCGATCAGCGTTTTACGGCGCAGCAGACACCGTCAGACACAATCGAGTGATGCTCTGTTTTGAGTCAACGATCAATAATCTCATGAAATTCGAACCTATTTAGACCCGTCGCTGTGTGCTCGTCTCTGTTAGCAGTAAAACTCCAACATTGCACTGTGCGCCTGAACGGTTTCGGACAGTGAGTCACGTAGACTATTACGCACATGCTTCGAGCTTTATTTCTCGGACGGGCAAGATGGCGTGAACTACATGTATGACGGCGATGTCCTCGATATTTTGTGACCATTCGCGTCTAATGTGTTTCTATTTAATTTCATTTCATTACCAGCGGCAGACTGGCCCAGATAAGTCTACCGGTAACCGATTCGTGGGCATTTTAAGATTACCCAACAGCACATAAATCTCTACGGTAAGGTCCCACTAAGCTGCGGCCGATGAAATATGCCAAGTCCGCTCTTATGGTCCTACAAACTAATTAATCGAAAACTTCATATGAGTGGAGCGGACGACCGCCAACCCGGAAATCGATCGATCTTGTGTGCAGTTAATCAAAACGACGAATAGCCTATAGGCCTGCATCAATATGATCGATCGTTGGCCAAAATTGTGAACTTGAAACAACACCAGTTACAAGCTGATTATTAAAAAAGATTTGCATAATTTACAAAATTGCAATAAAATCAAATGTTTGAATGTAAAAAATTAGCTGGGGTTGAACTTTTCGACAGTCGAAAACTCCATCGGAGCCCGACACGGTGTGTGTACACCGTGAGCCATTAAAAACGTGGCACTTTACTTTTGTCAATATCTTCGTCGATTATTGACCAATTTTCAAAATTCTTTCACTGGAAAAAGTGGTACACTCTGAAGACAATTTGCAATAATGTGATTATTATATATCCCAACACATGGTAAATGCATTTCTACACTACTTTGTGAAATAAGCAAAAAACTAACCACAGTAAAAAAAATTTAAGTAAAAGAAAAAAGACTTGAGACCAACATTGCGATGAATGATCTGTATGACAATAAAGTGTGTTAGACCCACACAGTCTAGTGTCATACAGACTATTCACTCCAATGTTGGTCTGAAGTGTTTTTCCCCAATTTTACCAAAATGTGTTATTATCGTTATGTATACATATTTCATTGATATTTCACAAGGTAGTGTAGAGATGCATTTACGGTATGGTGAGATATGTAATAATCACGTTATTGCAAATTGTCTGCAAAGTGTGCTAGTGAAAGAATTTTGAAAATCGATCAATAATTGATCAATAATTGATGAAGATATGGACAAAAGTAAAGTGCCACGTTTTTTGGCCCACCCTGTATATAGTATATAGCTGACCCCCACCCAGTAAGACTTACATAATTTGACAGTGTGTTAGGCGGGTTGAGAAAACAGTTCTGGTTCACCTCCAATCCTCTGGCAATTCAAACACTGATTAAAATTATTTAGGCTATATTATTTAATCATTTCTGTAAATACAATGATTGTTCGCAATGTGTGGTAACAAATGCGTAATAAATTCATCATGATGATAATATGTAATAAGCTTAATTCTGTCTCACTACAAACTCCAGGTAATACTCGATCCTCATCTGTCGTCATTCTTGCTCGCCCATCTCCTAAATCTTCCTTAAAATTACCAGTCGCTCCTTTTGCTAAGCATCACCTCACCCCTGGAATCAACTCTCTCACTCACTTTGTCAGCCACGTCTTGATCTGCATCTTCCTGATTTATCGTTCTTCCATTGTCGTCTCAGCTCACTAGTGTCACCAACAACACTCTTGCCGTCTCTCACCCCAGCACTTTGTCTTTCCAAAGTCAAATCCTACCCTCCATAGACATCCGGATTTTTAAAATGTTTTACTTAACAGTAGTATTTTTATTTCAGTTTCTCTCATTTCATTTTTATTTAAAACATTATCAACAGGGTTCCCACCGTGGTCAGGAAAATAAAATTCAAGAACTTTTCAAGGACTTTCAAGGACTGCTAACATTAATTTTCAAGAACTAAATGTTAACATCAGGATTCATCGCTTAATGAATTGTGGTTGTAACATAGCACAGCGAGCGAAAAAATTTTTAAAAGAAAATGTGAAATTAGACCGTATAGTGCAAATATGCTTAATGTTTATAATCTCACTTTTTCAGTTCTCCTGATTTTACCCAGGACTTTCAAGAACGCGAGGAAACCCTGTATCAGTTCCTTCTAGTTTATGTGCTAGATTAAAGTTGCAGCTTCCTGCCAGTTTTCCGGTGCAAATCATTCATTACATATCATATCTAACCTAATGCGAATCATGTCACACTACGATCAGAGGCAATAACGTTTGTATCCTGTTGGTGACTTTCTGTCGTTTACACTTGATCTACAGCACTTGTAGGCTATATAGGCCTAGTACATATACTCAATACATAAACCAGTTAGCAGCTATGATCAAGCGATGCCAACTTACAGTCTTGAGTCATTATGGAATACAATAAACAAACATCAGTGGATCCTTTCTCACGTAACTCAAATCACGACATGATAACCAGCCGTCCAAGGCAAGCTTAGTGTCTTAAATAGACAACGTCATTTGCGACCCGTCGTCCTATCACGCGTCTTCCCGGTCAGCTCGTCTTTCCCGTATATAAACGAAAAGAAGCCCAGCTGTCGCTGGAATAGCCGACCGTACTGGTTGTCAGTGACCTCCTGATTTTACCCAGGACTTTCAAGAACGCGAGGAAACCCTGTATCAGTTCCTTCTAGTTTATGTG
>Ga0209671_1002848_pt1 | contig 16223 bp, 9 predicted proteins | sample WorMetHERISLAND2_2_FD_187401 | JGI IMG/M metagenome (GOLD analysis project Ga0209671, IMG submission 187401) | Marine gutless worms symbiont microbial communities from Max Planck institute for Marine Microbiology, Germany - Olavius geniculatus... | ecosystem: Host-associated > Annelida >...
ATCATGATGCACATAATGTAAGAACTTTTAACTTTTTCTGTAAGGTTTTTTATAAGTAATGTAATTTTTTCGTAACCAGTAATTTTTACATTTCTCAAATCTTTAAAAATGCACTAGTAATACGTTTTCATCGGTACAGCGCTGGTTATTGTCACGTGTCACTAACACGCTTTGGTCTTGCATTTTCCGTTCCTGTATCCGTCTCAGCTTCAGTCCGTAATTTCAGTCGCGCGTTTCCAGTGCACCGAATGCCCTTGAAGGTAACACATCTTTCATAATTCACTATGTCCAGGATTAATTATGCTTTCCGCTCGCCGTCTTCGTGGAATATTCAGCGTTCCCGTTTCAAGCGCCAGAACACAGACTAAGGGAAATTAACGAAACGCGTGCTTCGGAAGTCGCGAACGCCCTGCACTCATCAGTTGCCCGTTGAACAGAAACAGGTGCATGTGCACTCTGAATACAGTACTGCACAAAAACCGTACAGAATTGGACAGTTTCGTAAACGAATAGTCTCGATCATTGCTGCAAAGAGTTCAGCATGACTACCCAGTACCCCTTACTGCGATGTTTGAGGCTAATCGCTTTCTGAAACTGTCAAACTGCTCGATCAGTGGTGTCATTTTAGTAAATCATGGGGGGGTCTAGGCAATCTTTGGGCGTTTCAGTTAACGTAACGTATTGTTATTGCAGCAGTAACACTGTTAAAAAAGTACGATATACAAAAAAAATAAAATTATAAATCTTTGGGGGATCCATAACCCCCCCCAGCCCCCTTTCCCATCGTAAATGACGCCCCTGTGCTTGATCTACATAAAGCAAGTATATTCCACTTTTTATGCGCCACCGCGGCACATGTTTGGCATCATAAAATATAACTTATCTGTGAAATAATGGTCTGAAATGGCTACCCTGTTCTGATGAAGTTGGTCCAGTAGCGGAGCATCATGGTGCAGATCACCTTCTGCCAGTGACTGTAAAGGCCGCTGACAGCAGCGAACGGACTCACGGCGCCGTCGACGAGCGGTGCTCCAAGCAGATACTCCAGCGGTCCGTCGTCAGAGTCCACCGGATCCACGGCGTCTGGCAGAGCGACCGGCCGACGAGGACCGAAGCCGTAGAGAAAGGTTGCGGATGCACGAGGGGCGGCGGCGTGATGTCGGGCCAGCTGGACGGTAGGTGATGTCAGCTGACCGTCGACGAGCAACTGTGCCAGGCTCTGACTGTCGAACCCGTCGTCTAGACTCAGCGCTCCACTCGACGCTGTACGCCCAGTCAACGACAAACAACCACTTACAACAATATCATCATTATCATCATCATCATCAGCAGCAGCAACAACAACAACATCAGCACCGTAAAGCTTATTGCTATTACTAAGCGACAATGACAGACTTCTTAATCTTCTAAATTTTTATAGGCTTATTCTACTATTCATTATACTACTACTCGCTGACGATTATTTTCTAAATAGTAATTGAAGGGCTTACTTTCAGTACCTGTTAAGTCCACTTTTGGTCAAAACTCTTTTTTCCAGTGCACGCAAAAGTGACTTAACAGGTATTGGAATTAAGCCCTTCAATTACGTTTCGTCATCTATTCTGCGATCGCTTACCTGGCTGGTTGACGGGATGCTCCCAGTCGGTGTAGTGGTAAGCGAGAACGTCGTAGATCTTCTGGCGGTGATAGCGGTAGACGTTCTGGACGTAGGTGCGAAGCAGCCGACGCCGGAAGCTCGCGTCTTCTACGGTCGACAGGCCGCCGTCGCCGTCATCGTCGTCTTTGTCGTCTTGCGTGTCATCGCTAGCATCGCCGGTCGTCAGTGTGTCGTCGGCTGTGACCCCGACTAGCACGGCACTGGACTCGAACACTGGGGCGACTGACGCAGCACGCGCCATGAGGTACGACGGCTCGTGGGGCACGGCGCTACGTCCGTCCAACACGGGACCGAACGCCGACCGATAGCGCGGCGGTCGCAGCGACGAAGCACCGACGACAACCCCGAGCAGCTCGGCAGGCACCCGCTTGAGACAGGCCAGCAGACGCGTGTGACGCTCGTTCGAGGGCGAGGACTGCGTGCGTCGTGGAGGGTGATCTCCGACGTGATGTCGACTGCTGGCGCTGGGACGATGGACGGTACAGTTGACGGCGTCGGCGACATCATAGGCATAGCGCAGAGGACGGCCGACCATAGCCCAGCTGGCTAGAGCCGAGCCGTCGTGTAGGATCGCTCGCTTGAATAACGCCTTACCCCCAGCACCTTCAAATTTCACACAGACAGACGTATGCAGCCTAACGCCGGATTATAAAATGCGACAGAACGAACAGAAATTTAAAAAATGAAAGAAATGAATTGAAAAAACAGAAATGAAAGCCAAAGCGAACGGCTCTAATTTCATTTGATTTTACTACGATTTATTTTATTTCATTTTATTACGCGCGATAGCAGAATGCTTCACGAGTCATATAGCCATGGCCTGGGCGTCCGTCCGCCTGTCTGTCCGTCACATCCTTGATCTGTATCAAAACGGTGTAAGCTAGGATCACGAAATCTTAACCATGGGCTACTCTAAAGACTGTAGTTTTTTGCGACAAAATTTCGTGCGGATAATGGCCCTGGGTGCGGGGGTTCCCCTCGAACGAGGGCATCAAATAGGGGTACCTCCTTCCTTAAAAAAACGTTATTTTGTTGCTATTAGCTCGCTTAGTGTAAAAACGGTTGCAGATAGGCACAGACACGCTGCTTATCATAACAAGCACTGGTGACAGGCTTTTAAGATTTATCAACACCGATGACCTTGAACGACAATGAACCCTCAAAAGAGGGGTTCTTAGTGAATTTTTCGCAATTTTCGGCTGCAACGCACATTCTACGAGTAAATAGCGACGAAATGCTTGAAGATAGACCAAGGTAACCTATGTATAAAATTTTTAGCATTAAACGCAAATTTTAGCATTTAAGTGCCGACTCCTTAGGTTCAAGGGGGTTTGCGCACGCGAGTGTCAAAAAAGGGACCTCTCTAAAAAGTGGTTATTTTACTGATACTGGCTCGTCTAACATGAAAACAGTTGCAGATAGGCACAGACATCCTACCTATCATAACATGCACTAGTGACGAACTTTTTAGGGGTGTCAACGTCGATGATTTTGAATGACCTCGAACTCCTAAAATAGGGGGTTTAGTGAATTTTTCGCGCTTTTGGGTTGTGAAACACATATTAACAATGAATTGCGCTGAAATAGCTGGCGATAGATCTGTACAACCTGCGTATAAAATTTTTAGCATAGAGCGTACATTTTTAACAATCTAAGTTTTGACCTCTTGAATTCAAGGAGTTTTCATTGACTCAAATTTGAGGCCTCAAATTTAAGTACTCTTTGAAAACGCACTATTATTTTATTGCTGTACACTAATTGCCTAGATGACAGGAACGCTGCTATCGCGCGTCACGTGTGCTTTGCTCAAATTTCTTGGTTTACTTTTTTTATTTTGTCGCTCTTACCGCACTTTTAAACATAACCAAAATATCAATAAACAAGCGAAAATGTAGGCCCATATTACATGAGATAGCACAATATGCGGCCATTCGTCCACTTACTTATTCTGAATTTCAACTGAAAGTCCACTTTTGCAGTAAACATTTACCTGACGTTTTGTGCTGAAAAAATGGCACACCGCTTACTGCTGTGAGAAAAACGTTCACGCCAATTTCGGTTGTTTGCCCCTTTTGTTTTCGAGTTAGGAGCCCGTATGTACGCAACGAACCGATGGAGAGACGGACGTCGAAGCAACATCCGTGACGCGGCCAATTAGGATGACCAAATTTTTAAGTGCCGCAACGTCATCGCTTCAGAGGGGTTAACAGTCAGATATGCAGATATGCAGAATTTTGGCAAATCCATAAACAAACGAAACTAATGACAAATTATAAAACAACATTTTTTTATTTAATTTTTTATAGTTCATGTTGTTTGATAATATAAATGATCGACTGATTAATAGATTCAACAAAAAGTATTGTGATCGGGAACAACATCAATATTTTATAAATAAGTGCACGAAAAAAACGCTGGTATAACAAAAAAAATTAGGCTAATTTCAAAACAGCTACAGTATACGAATAAAGAAAGCTTCTGAAAACAATTACGTAAAACAAGAAATAAAGTATTTAGCAGATTAGTGAATTGAATTACGTACAACGTAGAAGTGAGGCTTTAACAGTGTCCTCTGTAATCTGTGACCGTTCGCGTCTCTGATTCGTTCGCAATTTTTGGAGTTAAGTAAATGTGTGTTTTGGTTCATTTTATTTCATAATATAATCACTGAAACTTTGGAGCCTGCGGGAAAAGCATTCACACTGACAGTAATTCGAGTTGGCGGAATAGTGACAACTGCCCAAGGTAAGAGTCGATTCCAGAACCTTTCATAGCTGTCGGCTATGTTACCGCTAGGCCATTGCGACACCGCACTTACATCGATAGCCAGCATATAACTTGCTTGTTGACAGTGTACCTGCATAAATATATAATAATAGTTCGAAGAAATGTGTACTTTTATTTGCTTGTTTGTATAAATTACAATCAGACAATAAACACGGCGATGACATGGCTGATGGTCGACAAAGCGTTTCTGAATGCCCGTCAATCGCGGATGGACGCGTGTCGCCAATCTCATCGTCAGCAAATAAAAGCAATCCGAAAATTGCGGTTCAAAGCCGCGGCACGGGACAGGACGGGACAGCAGCGAGGCAGCATGGATGTAAGATGAGGAGGAACGAATGAAGAGAGAGGGGAGGGAGCGAGAGAGAAGGGGGGAGGTCTGTCATGCGAGCTGTTGGCATTACAACAACAACGACGTCGTCAGCCAACGTCTTAACGCCTCCTCCTCACTCGTCGTTTTTGTAGCCGTCATGCTATCGATTTGCGATAAAGCACGGCGGCGACAGAATGAAGGAATTGCGTCGTCGATGGACACCCTCACGAGTGGATGGGTGGCCCGAGCTGTCGCTGAAGGGGTAGGTAAGTGGGTGACTGGGCGCTTCAGATTGGCCGACGACAGACCCATGTCCACTCCGATGCTTCTGCTGCCCGGACGACTCATTCGAGTACTGTCTGATGACAGACTACTTGTGGAAGGCCGATCGGTCTGGATGCCGGAAGACGACTGCATTAGTCCGTCGCATCGCATGTGTGGACCGGGCACGAGATAACGAGCTGATGACTAGCTGCTAGCGACGTGCGCATATCATTGAACAAACGACGAACGCTGTTTGCGCTGGACATTGACGCTCATCATAGCTCGCTCTCCACTCGACCATGGAACCAGTCAGCTGCATTCGTCAGTGCTTTGAACACCCAAGTCCTTGTCAGTCCTCACACCCGAGTTGATTCTCTCCTAGTCCGCACCGATTCACGCTATAGGGACTGCTGCAGCTCCGTTCATCTAATGATGACATCTCTCTGTGCAAAGATTCTTTTCAAACTCACGTGACATGCAGCTGTTAATGACTGCGATGAAAGAAACTCGGGAAAGCAAAAGCATATCGTGTACAAACTAACACTGAGCCATCTCATATCATAATCATAATAGCATATCATAATAATCTTCGACAAAGAGCAGTTGTTTTTATTCCGGCAAATGTTCGTGACGATTCAACGTTTAAACTCCGTGCTTATGAGCGACACATTCTGCATCGATCGACTGCCCGGATCAGTAGCCATCCAAGCTCTGTTCTTACTTTTAGTTTTAAAAAACATCAAATGACAAAAATAAAATAAATGATAATTCTGTTTTAGTGAACAACAAAATGTTTGTGACGCTATTAATTTGTGGACTAACATTACTTATGCGACTTCATTCATAATTCAGCGCTCACGTTGGCGTTGCTGCTGCACCAAGGCTGAGTGCAACGTTTCTGACCGCGAAGACACCGACCAGGTCGACCGATTCAACGTTGAACCGAGAAGCCCGCATGCAGTTAACAAAACTGCATTTAGATGCTGAGCACTTGAGGGACCAAAGAGCTGACTGACTGTCTGCCTGAAGCAAGTTATCAGCCGGCAGAGATCCACAAGGACCCAGCGACTGATGGACAGACCGACCGTTCTGCCTGGACGTCGTCTACGCTTCTACTTATAATCAATTTCAACGACATTCACGCATCGGATCCAGTTATGCTTTGAGCCTCTGACTCAACTAATCTGCGTTTCTTTCTGCTTCAAACTTCGAGCTTTACTTTCTAGTGCTAGCAGCTTAAAGACATCCGATCTCGATCGATCCAGTTTTAGCAAAGCTACTGCAAAGTTAAATCGTTTTTACAGAAAAATAAAGCAGTTAAGGCTAAACAGTCTGGCACATTGTTGTTCAAATTACAAAGTCTGAATAAGACTTTCTTGACGTCAGATAAGCGCGTAAACTATAGACTGGAGCTAAAGCACTGCTTGCTGAACTCGCCAGAGACTGGGCGTATGACAGGCAACAACTTAGCAGAAGCAATCTACAGTAACATATTTCATTAATTTTGACTCTGGAATCAATATTATATTAAAGCAGTGCAGTCAAATTCTGACGCGCCGACAGCAACTACTGAACTTAATTTTTGTGTGCTGCTCCAAAGTCTTCGTCTTTGCTGCAGCAGCAAGTGCAGTCGGTCAGTTATGATATTAATTACTGTTCTGTGCGGCTAATGTGAAAAATTTCTGTGAATGAACCAACTGAAAAAAACATCGTTCAGCAATTGCTTTAAGCAGCCAATTCTTGAATAATTAATTCGTTTATCCAGTCCAGATCGCCGTGAAAAAAATGATCCGCATGACAGCAGAGTGAGCGAACAGGTCTAACGGGCATATTAAACAATAAATTTGTTGTCCCATCTTCTTGGCACAGTTCCACCTCATCTGTTACAGCTACGTTCTCTTCAGTACTGTAGGTTCAGATGTGCGCACGATCTGCAGTTGCGTGACTGTTATCGATGCAAATTTCAAAAAAAATTATATTACACGAATCTTTAATAACCAATGTGCAGAATTTTTTTGGTTAACTGAGCCAGTAAAAGAATTATGAAAATCGGTTAATCTAGGCTTTACTACGCCGTAATGCGACCAGCCTCATAATTAGCCTCATAATTAGAGTGATCAAGGTGACGCTGACGGAATGAATAAAGACGGACCTCATTTTACACACTCCATTCGTCATTTTCATTCTCACCGTTTTCATCATCCATCATTCCTTTACTCTGTCGTTCGAGGACTCCACAGTACAGAACGATCCGACATTGCTGTACGATGCATTATACATGAGCCTTTGCAGTAATTGTTCAGCTACTTACTATAAATCTTTTCAACAGACTTGCATGTTGATCCATGAGTTGTACACGTTAACGTTAGGTCTAGGGTCCGATTTAAACACAACATCACGTTCAAGCGAACACGGAGTCTGTCCAATGCGTCTGGATAATTTACAGTAAAGTCCGTATAAATAAAATCAGTGATCTGTGTAAACCAATCGTAAGAATTAAAAATAAAACATAATTTCAAATTGTACAGCAGCAATGTTATTGTCATCCTTTGCTATTATTATAATTAAACAATTAACATCGTCGGTCACGATGCAATCAGGCTAACAATAAGCGGTTTCCTAGATGGTCAATAAGTCGAAAACTAAAGATATTCGGGTTGTGACTTTAACTGTTGGAGTCTCGCAACTTCACATACGCGTATGCTTTGTGCGTTTAAACTATAGAGATAGAAATACTTTAAAAATTTATAAACTATGACCTTGAGCTTGTGAAATCACGTGACGTCAACGGCCATGCAAAATGTGGTTTCCTTTAAGTGGTCAGTTATGGCCATGTGCCAATCTTGCACGGTTAGAGAGGTATAAAGTTTCAAACATTTCGGGGTCACGATTTCAATCTTTTGGGGTCACGTAACGTTATCGGTCACGTGACCATTTGACTCGCAGTGGGCCATTTCCTATGGGTGCTCCATTGTGACCATTCGTCTGTCTTGCACCGTTATGAAGATATGAAAAGCCTCACAGGTTGGACAGACGCACAAACGCACGGACGGACGCTCGGGTGATTTTATACTCTGTCCAATGCTATGCTATGCGTCCTGTTGACCTAGCTATTCGCGGTAAGATGTGGGGCCTTCGCATAAATTTTCTCTTTAAAATATAAATAAGTAAGTATCGTCGTAAAATTAAAATTCTGCATTACAGTGTACAATGTACAGAGCCCCCTGCAGGCCAGATAATGTCTTGCTGCACTAAGTGAACTTACGACTAACGTAAGAGGCCCCAGAAAGTATCGCGCTGCTAGCATGTCAGCCTCCTTTTACGGGGGGTCCTGTTCGGCTGAACAGTTAGGCTTTAGAAAGATGACCTCCACCACAAACTCAAGGCTAAAATCTTGTATTGAAAAATGTTGTAAAATCTTGCAAGCCTAAAAAACATTTGCATCCATTGGGTGAATATTTCAAAATTCACCTTTGTTACTCACAACAAGTAGCCTACTCTTTCGTGATTCAAAAGCACAAATGAAATCATATGTCAGTCAATTCAAAAAACAAAAGAAGTTCATACACACAGTAAAGTTTAAGATGCCCACTACTGTCGTTATGATGGTATTCTACTTACTTCAATGCAGCCAACTTCTAACTCATTTCTGTTATCAGCTTCATCGATCTCTTTCACACGCGCATCATTCGTTTCACACACCACACTTCAGTTCACCATTTCGAGTTTTCACCATTTTCACCGTCACTCTCTTTGTCGTTGGTTCTCGCGGTAAGCAGTGAGCTCTGTGGCTAAGTCAAGTCTCACAATCGTTGAAGAAACCTTTCCAACTGAACCTCTTTAATAATCGAACGATCTCGTAACCTAATGTTTTTTCCAGATTTTTTGTTCCGTCGGGTTCAGATTGACTAAATTCAAGCCACTGCTAAACATATTTGTTTCGACTTTAAACAACTGTTGAGCGGTAATGGCGTTCTGGTTTATTTGTGTACCGTGCGTAAATACTTTATCTTCTTACTAATAGAGAACACAAGCGTATACAGTATTCGTTGAAAAATCCCAGATCTGTCAATGCTCATCGCATGCACAGTGGCGGAGATCTTTTTGGTTGCGTATATAGCGTGACGAATGAAAATGAGCACATCTCACCTTTGGCGACGGGTGATATCAGTAGTAGGTTGAGCAGGGCGGCGGCGTGACCTTGACCCATGACCGTGACCTCATCGGCGTCACCGCCGAACGCGGCAATGTTTTCTCGGATGTAGTGTAGGGCGGCGACAAGGTCGAATAGGGCGTAGTTCCCCGGAGCAATGTGATCAGACAGACTCAGAAAACCTGAAACAACGACGCCACCGAAATGAACAACGCATTTTGATTAGGCCTATCTGTTAGACCCTAAATCAAAGCCTGTTAATAGCTGTCTTACTTACTTACTTTTTAGTATGTTAATAAGTCATTTGTGCAGCGAAGACGAACGTGTGCACGGACTGTAGATAGTACGACGCACGTCGGCAACATTAATGTCTCTAGGCCTACCGTCTCCTACGTATCAGTATTGTGAAATAAGATGAAAGTAAGTGAAAAGTGTTGTGAACATGGCTGGCTTAAAGTGGCATACATACAGCGTAATGAACGCTAACTAGAACGCGGACATTGCGAACGACTTGTTCTACACGGAGGGGGCGTCTGATGTGGGAAGCGCGTGCGTCTATATGCATCGTTCTCCGAGGAATTTCTGCCGAGCGAGCAACCAGCAAGCAAGCCAATCTGTATTCGATATCCGTCGAGACGAACAACGCGCTCGGCGAGGCGTGTGCACCGTTTATTAGCGTCAGTAAATTCATCGTCGTCGTCGTCGTCGTCGTGTCCGCTTCGTGGTCAGAACAACGATCTGCGTACGAAACGCTGCGCACGATGTTGCCGTGACATAACTCAGGGACACCGGCCGACTGCCCGGCCAGTGGGCAAATGGCGTCTCATAATTGTCGTCTGCGAATCGGAAGTGGTCGGGTACCAGCCCAGTGCATGCAGCATGCAGTGTTTCCGGTCGGTCGCTGATTGTGTTATGCAGCGGCGCGATTGCGCGTAATTGTTTCACCGACCGGGGATCGTGCCGTGCGAGCACCGCCGATGCCGTTCGCGGCTTAATTTATGGATCGGTTTGAGCGTCCGACGGCCGGACGCGCTGCACGACATGCCTTGAGTCAGTCGGCCAGGTGTACGGAGCTGACTATCTGTCGGGCGGCACGACAGATAGAAGCGTCGGTGGCACTGGAGAAAATCGATTTCAGAGCGAGTGTCGCATCGCTGGAGGCAGTTCATCGAAATGACGCCTATATTCGCACGCACGCACTTCAACAGCAGCGGCGGCGGCTCCGGCCATTTCATCAATATCTGGCGAGTTCGTCTTGGCATTGGCTGGGCGGCCGCTTCGTACGGTGCAGGTCCGTTTTTTTTCGCAGGTCCACCAACACGCCTCAACTCTTCGCACTCTCTGAGCTGAGTTCGTCATCGGCGGCCATGGATCGGCGATGAATGCAACACTGTCCAGCTTTCGTTTAATGCTCATTTCTGCGGTTTAATTTGCTGACGGAAGACACATGTTTGACTGAGCTCTTTCGCAGCAAATCTCGGTAATTGTGATGATCTACGTTAACATACTGCCATTTCCATTAGTTCTAAGTAAATAGACATCAACGTATAAATTACTTGTGAACTTGGGAAATAATTTGATATATCGTAGCATTGCCTTTCAAAACAGTCGCAAAATATAATTCTCGAAACTTAATAACTTTAAGTTGATTAAATGGTGTTGAGTTTTTGCTCACCTCACATTGGTTACTTTTCACGTTTATTGTGTAATTTATTCCGATTAACCACAATCACACTAGTACAAATGCATGCAGCATCTGAGTCACATCTAATCAGCCATACTTTACTTGTATTTATTTATTCGTCGAGAGAAAAACAAATCGTCGCAGCACATAAAATATAGTACGCGAGACAGTAATATTTCGCAATGAGTGCATCAAAATGACCATTTTTGATCAGAAAGAAAATTCAGAAATTGATCCAATTTCATCGACTGACAACCGACGGACCGGCGGACAATGCTCATGGCAATAACGTCTCATTGCTGCGAGGACAAAGCTTATAGGAGATGAGAAACGACGAACAATAATGACGACGTGGAATTGCTAGCAGAGCCTGCCCAATTTCTGCATTATCAGCGACTGAATGTCACAGGTATTGAGCGCGGGTCAGCTTCCGCAATCGTGGCCGGCTTTCAGTCGAATCTTGAGCGCAGTGAGGGAGAGCCTTGCCCAGTGTATTGGTGACGTCCGAGCGACGAGAAAATCGATCACGTCACCTCGTCGTCGAGTCGAGAAAGCTGCATCATGCACGTTCCTCCTCGCAGCCGTTGGTTTCATGGTCGTGTCGCGGCGCCCATTGTCGCCAGAACGAGACTAGACGAGACGGTCGTGCGACGTAATTCAGACGACGCCGCGAGCAGAGAATCGTTTCCCATTCCAATCGTCGTCGTCATCCTTCGTCCGTCCGCATCAGCAGCAGCTGCAGCCAGCCGAGACGAGCGCGCAGGGCGAGAAGATCGTTTTCAGGCGACGAACACGTGACCGTGGGCAGTGGCCACGTGACCGTGGACGTCACGTGACCGTGGATCGGTCGTCGGTCGCACATGCAGCTGCGTGCTCATGCGAACTTGCTCGGGGTCAGTCGATCATGCTAGCGAGCTATTGACCATGTATACATGCTCCGTTCTAGCAGCAAACCGCAGGGCAATCATTGCTGCTGTGTTTGATAGTGTGCCGCTGCGTGAGCGGCTGGCACCTTGAGGCGCTGTGACCTAGTCAATTAACGCGCGCTGTGAAGACGCTGGCTGCACTGCCAGTCACCAGAGAGACATGGCACCGGGCACCGACACCGACCGCCGCCGACGCCGCCGCCGCCCCGCCGCCGTCGTGTTAAACAGACTTCTCCACCTCTGCACTGTGCGTCATCGAAATCACCAAAATCACCACTGACCCACAAGTCGTGGTTGCAAAGACGTAGCGACTTACCGCGTCAACGGATAAACGAAACTACTTTCAGTTTCAGTTTCTTGTGCAGCCTAGAATCGTACTTGTGATCACAGCTTCGCGAACCACCAAGACGGGGTTGCAGTAAATTTACAGCAGAACCGCCGATTTCCTCTTTAACGGTAACAGTGTTTTTCGAGATACTGCATTTTGTGCGGACGTGACTTTCAGCGTTGTGGTAGGTCTCAGAAGCATCACGGAAACCAAAATGCAAAGAAATATCTACTCGAATGTGTAATGATTTCAATCCGGTAGCATTATGTTGGCACGCACAACTCCACTTAACCAACATGTCATAACGTACAACTCGGTATAATGATCTTACAACAACCACACACAATCCGTCTACCTTTTGATGCCATCTCAAACATTATTACTTTTTTATTTACTAACACACCGAGCGCGTTTGACGTTTTTCTTGCCGTTAGCGCGTTATACAAATTACGTGCTTACTTACTTACTGCCGGTAGACGATTTTCTCGTTTAGCTGCTCAGACAACGCTTTGCGTGGCTTGGCCGTTGCCGGGCTTTTAATGTGAATCTCGGCACAGATTAACGGCTGAGATTAAGACGCAATAGACCTAGCAGTGAAGCGGGAAAGAACGCGCTCTGCTCACTCCAGCAGTGATGCGATCCTATCTTAATGAGCAACCGTCCAGCTATAACGTTATACCATTCAGATCGTGCTAAATACTCGAATATAGCCCGACTTTGAAAAAAGCCAGCACATGTAGTCCTATACTCGTTAACATTGCGTTGTCTTGACTAATATACTCGTACACGCTATCATTAAATGCTGCATATCCACTGTAGTTCATATCGTTGCATGTAATTCTGCAGACCTGATGCACATTTAGCTTTAATCCCCGGATACGTCTGCGTTGCAGTGTGCCGGATTTCACCGCAAATCCCACAGTGACACAGGCGCATGGATTGCAAATTGCAATCGTATCGTCAGACGACTATAGTTTCATCTACCGGCTCGGCGGCATCCATATAGCAACGTGTAATAGCAGTGCGACACGGACACGCGTTTTACACCCGTCGTGCCTTTGCGCACACAGACGCCGTCCAAGAACTATACATTGCACTTTTTCAGTTTTTATTCGATATCGTTTACAAGCATCATTTGCACAGATGATAATGTAATAATATGACTTATCTCTACTACACGAGACAAAACAGCTAGCTAATGAAAACATTTAAAAAAATCCGGCGAGCATAAAAATCCAGAAAAGTGAAATTTAAAAACAGAAACAAACATTCGTATTTTTTGTTGCTACACTGACAATGTGCATAATCATAATACAGTCATGTTGCAAACTGTATTATAATTTGCCAAAACAACTTTATGACACAGTCATTAATTCTTACCCAGAACTCCGAGCCGAAAGTTTACGGTGACGACAATCACGTGGCCGAAGGCAGCAAGAACGCTTCCGTCGTAGGCATTACCGGTGCCGGTGGTGTAAGACTCGCAGTGCACAAACATGACGACCGGGAGTGCGGAGCTGCTGTTATTACTATCTGTCAACAAACAACACAAAATTTCCCTCGTTACTTTCTTACACTACAGAAACATTTTAGACAACGATATCGAGTTTGAAATAATTTCTAATCTTTCACACAAAGCGACAGTATAAAAAACTGTAGAAAATGTCAGAAACTCGAGAAATAAAAATGGCACAATAGGCCAGCTCAAATACACAGTATAACGTACACGTTTCGACACCGACAAGTCGCTATACTCGTCTTATATGCGATTTGCTAACAGCATAAATAAAACATAGTAATAATAATTGAATATAAACGAAAAACAACACATCCCATTTTGAGGGTCGTATTAATGTCATTCTATACGACCAGGATTATGACAAGCAACATGGAAAGTACAAATGAATACAACAGGTGCGTTATATAAACTTATGACGGGGTTGTAAATCGCGGATTACATCAGCGGGAACGAAATATATTGGTGGCGTTATTGTGACGAATGGGACACATCAATCTTCGTCGATCGGTCGCCAATTGTTCGCCGCCGAATCGGTCACTCCGTCACCGTCTGCAAGCGTGATGTCGACATCAGAATCGTGCTTTGCCGGGCCCGGTGGGTGGTAGCGCCGGGCGAGTAGACACTGACATCACGGACTCGAATCACGGATCGGCATTTGTCGCTAGCTGCTGCCTACCGCTACTGTGGTCCGTCCGTCCGTCCGTCTGTCTGTTCTGATTGTAGTCGTTGCAGATCGACGCGCCGCTTGTATGTATCGTGCTTCGTCGTCGTCGTGCCTGGTCGAACGTTTGGTCGTTGGTCGGTCATTCGTCAACGTCGACGTCCAGCCATCACGCTGCGTGTCTACTCTGTCTACGTGCCGACTCCGCGTCTTTCTGAACCGCGGCTGACGTCGTCTAATGCTGACATGATGGTCCCATGTCGGCAATGTAGACCCGGCCGCCCGGCCGCCTGTCCACTCTCTCTGAGTCCCGCCCGGTCCGTCCATCAATCCATCCAGCCCGATCTGTCCGCACTGTCCGCTAATGGCCGTGTCCTTCACTCACAAGTCATAACATCAGCTGGCTGCTGGCCACGACGCTTTTACCGCTTCCCAGCAGCCATTTCGCGTTACTTTCTTCCCCGCAAACGCATCGCCGTCGACGACGTCCAAGCAGCGGCTGGTAATTAGCGCTAAATTACTATAAATTGCGGTCCTCGCAAGCAGTTATATTAATACGTTTAAAAGGTTTAGCCCGTCTTATTTTATATCGCATGCAGTCTTCGCACAGATAGTTAGTCCGTAGAGGGTAGCCTACATCTAAAACATTTTCCGCGGAAACATATAAGAGCTCTGTGCGTGTTGAAATATTCTGTCGGCATCCACCGACGTATTAGTCTGTAAGGCGTGCGTAGTCTGTGACAAAAAGAGAAGTCTCGTCACAAACAACCTTCCATGGAAGTGTATGATGTTGAATCACAGTCTGGAGTGAGCACAATCAAAGTTGCTTTTATGCGTGACAACACGTGTACTAGCTATCGTAACTCTGTCAGTCTGTCTGTTCGTCCTTCTGTCATAACCTGGTACCAAACCAAGATTAGGTGGAAAAAAATTGGGGTTTTCACCACATAACAGTGTAAAGTCTAGTTTTTTTCATAAGAAAATTTCGTGTTGCTGGGTGAGGGCATTAAAGAGAAATACCCTTAAGAAATCGTTATTTTACCGGCATTGGCTTGTTTAGCGTGAGAACGGTTGCAGATATACACAGATTTGCTACTTGTTATAACAAGCACTGCTGACGAGTTTTAGGGGGGGGGGGGGTACAATTAGACCAAAACAACCTGCATACAAAATTTTTAGCACTAAACGTAGATTTTAACGGTCTGCGTTTCTACTCTTTAAATTCATGCAGTCCTTTGTACGGGTGCACCTTCAAAAATGAGCGATTTCTGCTACTTTCGACTAATTTGCAGATAGACACAGACTTGCTGCTTATTGTCTGTCCAATGCTATACATACAGTGTAGCATTGGACAGAGTATAAAATCACCTGAGTGTCCGTGCGTCGGTGCGTGCGTCGGTGCGTCCAACTTTTCTTAAGCTATCTTTCTTCCGCCTTACCTTTTCCTTTTCCTTTCCCTTCCCCTTCTCCATCCCCTTTTCCTTTCCCTTCCGCTTTCACTTACCCTCTCCTCTTCCCCTTTTTCCTTTCCCTTCCCCTTTCCTTTCCCCTTTCTCGTCCGCTTTCCCATCCTTTTACCTTCCACTTCCCTTTCTCTTTACCTTCTCTTTCCTCTTTTCTTCCCCTTTCTTTTCCTTTTCCCCTTCCTCTTTTTCTTTTCCTATACCTTTCCCCTATTCCTTTTCCTTCCCTTTCTCCTTACCATTTCCTTTCCCCTCCCTTTCCCTTCCCCTCCCCCTTCCTCTTTTTTTCTTTCCCTTCTTCCATCTTTCTTTTCGTGTTCACGTCTGTGCGTCCAATATTTGAAGCGCCATATCTCCATAACGGTGCAAAATAGACGCATGGTGACGATGGACCTTTTATAGTAAAGCGCTGGTGACGAATCGAATGGTATCGTGACTGACTATGTTTATTGTTTAGTTAAAATAATACAA
>Ga0209671_1002849_pt1 | contig 16223 bp, 6 predicted proteins | sample WorMetHERISLAND2_2_FD_187401 | JGI IMG/M metagenome (GOLD analysis project Ga0209671, IMG submission 187401) | Marine gutless worms symbiont microbial communities from Max Planck institute for Marine Microbiology, Germany - Olavius geniculatus... | ecosystem: Host-associated > Annelida >...
CAGTATCTCTCATTTCATTTTTCTTTTAAACAATTCAGTTCTTTTTAGTTTATGTGCTAGATTAAACTGACAGTGTGTTTGTCAGTTTTTGAGTGCAAATTTTTCATTGTATTGTATTGTATTGTATTGTCCTAGTGTCACGTCCCGGTACCGTTCCAAGGCCAGGTGAGATAGAGACTTCGGGTTTAGCCTTGAGTCTCTAGTATTTTGTTACGAAATTTCGTGTTCCTAGCTGAAGAGAGTCTCCACGAACAAGAGGGCGAAAGAGAGGCACCCCCCTTAAAAAGACGTTATTTAACCGATATTTGGTCGTTTAACGTAAAAATGGTTGCAGATAGGCACAGACATGCTGCTCATCATAACAAGCACTGGCGACGAGCTTTTTAGAAATGTCAACATCGATGACCTTAAATGACTTTAAACCCCTAAAATAAGAGGTTTTATTAAATTTTTCGCGATTTTGGGCTGCGAGGCGCATTTCAAGAGTGAATTGCGCCAAAATGGCTGGAGATAGACCAAAACAACCTGCGTATGAAATTTTTAGCATTAAATGTAAATTTTAGCACTTTAAGTTCAAACGCTCTAAATTCAAGGAGGCCTGCGCAGGCGGGTGTCAAATAGGGGCACCCCTTTAAAAAGTGGTTATTTTCTGCTGTTGGCCTGAAAACGGTTGCAGATAGGCACAGACATGTTACTAACCATAACAAGCACCAATGGCGTGCTTTTTAATGGTATCAACATTGATGACCTTGAACCTTAAAATAAGGGTTTTTAGTCATTTTTTTCGATTTTCGCTTGCAAAATAGTGAACTGCGACGAAACGGGTGGAGATAGACCAAGATTACCTGCGAACATTAACTGCTATAGGCTCTGGCGCGTTTTATGAGCATTAGCTCAGATTTCTTGTCACTCAACTAAGGCATGAAATCGGCTGACCGCCGACTGACAGTGATAGGCCTAATCTCTTAGATGTTTGCTCAGCTCCTGTGCTCGTGTGCACGTTCGAAAAGTTACTGCTGTGAAGGGACATTAGCAATTTTTTCTGCAAGGTAGGCTTATGAATGTTTTTTTTGCAAAAACTACTAAAAATATAGCGAATCTGATCTGGCTTTGCAGGTGACGAGAAACACACCGAATAACAAAACCATTTACGTTTGACACTAGTTGCAACAACCCTTCGTTCGTGGGCAGCAGATTTTATGGTATAATTTATAATATAAGTCGCCGAACCCTTAACACATTTTGCCGAAAGTGAGAAGTAAGGTGATAAGGGAATTTCAGCTGCTCAGCCGATTGGGGTCATGTGGTCTGTCGTTATCGTGGTCTGGGGCGGAGGCGTATAGCCCCAGTTGTTAGCAGATTTTGAGCATTCGAAGCAAAACACTATTTTAAACTATTTTTATTCATGCAAATGTTGCAAGATCTTGAAACTTAACTTGAAATTGAATATTATTTTTGATTGTTAACTCAAAGTCAGGACAAGATTTACTCTTGGTTGTTGCCCTATATATTGTGATCGGGCAGCAAATTGTTACCCCTGTTGTATAGGTATTCGTTGTCTTGTCGGTGATCAGGACAATTTTAACACTTCGCCCGGTGTGATAACTGTTGACCTCGATGGACGCACGACGAGCAGAAATGCGTTAGTCAACGTGTGTTCAGAGCGATAGAAATGAAATAAAATGAAATGGCATAGTTTATTTTATTTTAGTTGATTGCATTTCGTTCGCGCTGTACCGTTTTTAAAGTGGAAGCGTATTAATGTTTTTCGCCAACGTTAGCGCTCGGCGTTAATTTATCAGTTGGTTTGTCAGCAGAATTACTTAAAAATTGCAGACGCAAATGTGGGTCGTGGAGCGACTGCATAAAACGCGAGACCAGACATCGCAAGACCAGCAAAATTGCACTGGCTGACACCCCGAACTGGTTTAAATGTGCGAGTATCTGTTCATGTAAAGCTTTTTGCTACAAGCGATATTATATAAACTGTATCATTCTGTTGGCTTGTAATTGTGTTCTTCTGATTCTGACGCCGCTGACGTCGTCACTGCTGGCGCCTGACTGGCCTCGTCTCGTCCTCTGGAGAAGCAGAATTTGCTGCGTTTGTCTTTTAGCATATTTGACTTCTTTTTTGGCCGATGGATGTTCAACCCTAAGACTACTCTGCTCAAACGTGCTTGAAGGCCTCCGTTTGATCTGGTGCCGCGTTGTCATGTTTCGCGATATCGGGTCTCGCGATTTCAGCGCCCCAGTGATTTGGTTACAATGTCCGAAGACCATGCAGAACTGTGAGTTTCGGTCCTCGAAGCTTTTCAGCTGCCGGTCTGCCGTTAAAAAACAGTTTGTCGCAAAACGTCACTGACATGTGGTTGGACAGTTCTCCAATGCAGTTCCAAAAGTCTTTTGCTGCCAGAACTGAGTGGAATTCACTACCAGACTCCATCACCGCGTTGGATTCAGTATCATCCTTCAGAAGCCAGCTGTCTGCTCTCTTATACACCCAGGCGTGCACATCCCATTGCCGCAATATCCAGCAAAAGTTTCGCAATTATTATCCAGATATACACATACCCGTCTAGTGATTGCAATCCCAGAATTAAATTCTCTATCCCGGGATTTAGGATTGAGAAATTCGTAATCCCGGAATCCCGTTCCGGGATTAGGCTAACAAATTGGTTATCATTTTGGTATCCTCAGTTGACTTATTTCATGCATAGGATGATGTGTAGGCCTCTACGGAAGGTATGTCCGAACTGTAGGCACGCAGTGACAATGACTGTCAAAATACAAATTACAGTACGCAGCACAAAGTAGTACACTGGCGCTCATAAAACATTTTATTCATCTAACTGCTAAAATTCTTATTTCCATCATTATTTTGACACGCAAAAAACTAGAATTTTAACACATTTTGTAATCCCAAAATCCCGGGATTGGGACGCTGCCAATCCCGGGATTCGAGATCTCGGGATTGCAATCTCTACATCCGACCAAAAACGGAGACGTGTTAACGCGGTTAATACGCATCGGCGGCGCGCAACCGTCATAATGCAGTGTGTATTATTAATGGACTGTGTGAGAGATAAATATTGCAACTAAACTGATCTTTATATACTGGCGTTACTGTGCCTACGTACCAGTGCGTCAACCGCTACCATCGCGTGAGAAAAGCGAGCGTGAAAAGATGTATACAACAGATAGATATTAAGATGAACGCCACGCCAGACGATCCTCTATAAACTAATTACAGGTTGTACAATCGTGCCTACGGCACTATGTACTGTCAATGCCGTGTTCAATTGTCACATGAGGTTGAATGTACACTGGTACATTATTTTTGAAGCGTGTCAGCACAGATTATTATTGTCATGCAGATGGGTCTGAAGCCAGAGTTTTCAAGGCCAAGGTTAAGGCCAGTTGTCTTCGAGGCCAAGGCCACCAAGTAAGTAAGTAAATAAAGTAAGTATTTGTGCTAATTGTATAGTCCGCATCGAAACCCAGCTTAATCTTATTCAACCGCAATGTGCACTACAGGTATGCTCAAACATGGTTCTCGGCGGTTTCAAGTCTGTTATATCTCCGCTAATTCTTCGTTGTTTAACGAGCACATAACGGGCCAGAGCAACGGAAAGCGATACTGTAATGTGTGAGACAGACAGACGGACAGACGCGCTCCTGTAATAAACGCAATACGCAACCCATTATGAGACGCGAAGCAGCTAGGGTCGGCCACTTGCAGTTGAACCCGTTGTTTAGTTGCGTTGTTGTATTTCCGCCACTCGTCAGTAACAGCAATATATGCCTATCTCTCTCTCTCTCCTTCTCTGTCTTTGCAGCGTACTTCGTACCAGTTGGTGCGACTGTCTTGTGTTCTTTTAAGTCGACCGACCATTTGTCCGTCCGTCCGTCCGTTCGTCCGCCTGACCACCACCTCACCTGTGCACTGTGCACGCCACTTACCTTGTGAGACGATGCTGAGTCGTACGGGCTGCGGCCATGACTCGCGTTTGTGCCCGGCATCATTAGACTTTTATTAATAAAGCACGCTCGTCAATAGTGTGTATCTTAGCTAGCGGCGAATGAAATAATTTTTGAAAGCACTACTTCGGACATAGCAACTTTTTGTCAGAGCAAAACCATTTATTCAGTGACGTATTAGCTAAAGGGGCAAGGAAAGGGGGTCTGAAAATTGTCCAAAAAAATTTTGGTCGAAAAATTGTCGTTTAGAAATGCCTGAAAAATCGCATTTTGGGGAAGCTTTTGGGCAGAATTAAATTTTCAGCATCAATTATCTTTTCTGTCAAAAAATTGCAGTTAATGTCAAAAAATTGCAGTTAATGTCAAAAAATTGCAATTTTTGTTGTTCGGCATTAAAAGTTTATTTTGACGTTATGCCCTATATAAATTTATTATTCATTCACTTATTTAATTATTTATTTAATTTATATATAGTTGTTTAACCGACGACTCCGCTGAGTTTGCTCGTTACATTTGCAGCGGAAATGGTTAAAATGCATGCAACACTTGCACAGAATAGTTCTGGTCAGAGTCAGAATGCGCGCTGCCAATGAATTAACAACGGCAAACGCATTCATTACCAGTAAGTAGCATGAATGCTGTTTTTATACAGTCAGTAATTAGACCGAATTTTAAGCGTTGTCGACGACTGCGGCCATTATATGCACTCTAACAGTCAGCGAGAGAAACGGCAAGAAAAAAAATTATGCAAGCGAGTGGTCAGCATTTTTGCATAAAACTGGAAAATCGAGAATTCGAATCCAACTTTTGCTGAATTGTGCGTGCGATTTTCTAGCACGTTGATGTTTTGGTTTCACTTGACCTTATTAAACAGAATTATGAAAAAATAATCGTAACATTGCTGACTAAAATTGCACTTTGTTTAATATTACGTTAAGCTGTTTCTTCGTGCTAATTCGGTACAGTTTTTTTTTCAAAACGACACTGATTGATAGATCGATCGTTTCTTGTAAACTTTGCGCGGTATATTATAAGTAAAATATTGTGGTGTTTACACGATCCAACAAGCGTCCAGCAAACTTCCAGCAAATGTATTCAAAGTACACGTAGTAATGCTGAACGTTTGCTGGATCGTGTAAACACCCTCTGTTACGCCAGATTGTCGTCTGTTTGCTCACAGTGTGCGCTTATAGTCAGTTGCTATTTATTGTAAAAAAACTACATTCGTTTGTAACTTTTTTCTGTTATGCGTTTTCATTTAATTTTCGCTTAATTATTGTTATTTAATTGTATTTAATTGCACGCAGCTTACAAAAATGTTTCTCGTACATGTCCTAACTGCGTATGCAGTATTAAACTCTGTTTATTTGTACCGCCTGACCGTAACCATTGCGCTACAACCTCGTCGTTACGGACGTAGGCATATAAAGAAGGATATTTGTGTGGCGCAGTAGACTAATTGTTCACTCGTCTGCGAGTTTCGAATGCTGAAGATGCTTAGTTTATATACGGCTCGGCAGTGGAGAGCTATGGAGAGCATTAGCCTTTGGGTCGGTCGGCAGGCGGGCACGACGCGTGCGGTCTGTTTAAGCATTGTTTTGACACATCATGTTGTGAATGTGATTGACGCACCAGGCAGTACTCGATGCTCTCTATCTTTCGGCGTTGGCGTCAGTGGCGCTGCCAGCCAGCTAAACTCCGAGAATTTACCAGGGTCTTCGAAGGAAGTACACTCCTGAAAATATTTGCCAGGTTCTTATAAGTACTAAATTAGTAGTTATAGTCGTCGTCGTCGTCGTTAACGCGTAGTCGGCGAGTACCGTAGCGTCACCACCGAGTGATTGATGAACCAAAAGTGAATATTGTAAATATTGAGACTGAGTAAAATAACTAAATTGTTGGCACTAGATCTTATATTTTACGGTCAGGCTGGAGGAGAATTCACAGCGCTCCCCAAGTCCTCTAGCTTCTAAGGGGAGGGAATGGGGCGACTGCAGTCGTGTATACGTGTTGCTGTAATTTTTGACATTTATGCTGTAAAGCGTCTTCGGCACTCTTCTGTCGTCTGTCGGTCTGTCGCCAATCGTCTGTAACAAATGTATTGTGGCTAGCCGTTAAGGTTAGGGGAAAAACTTTTTGCACGAATAATTAGCCCTATGTCTTATACTTAGACATGGAATTTTTCGGTTATTTAGCGCAAGTAAAATTTTTTAAAGTTGGAGTTGAACAGAGGGTGTAGGAAAAATGTGCGTTTTTCAACGGCAAACTAGCTATATCTTGGAAACGGTGAGAAATAGAGCCAAGGTTACTATATTCACTAACAAAAATTGCATATTGGTTTTTGAATGACATAAAATGATAAAAAATTATTAACTTTGGATGACCTTGAAGGTCAGTACTGCAACAAAAACTGTATAGGCTGTAGCGAGCGGTCTTTCCTAGCGACAGCTGGGCTGTCTTGCTACAAGTTATTATTCGTGGAAGGAAAGAGAAGGGAAGAGGGAAGGAAAGGGGAAAAATGAAAAGCCCCAATTCACATTTTTGGCTATGCCAACGCTTGCCAGGACCGCGGGTAGAGACGCCCTTGGTGTGCTTCAGCAGCTGAGGCTGGGAGCGAGGAGCGAACGCAGCAACCAGTGGCACTAAACAGGCGCCGAGCTGCTCAGAGTTGCTGGGCTGCTGTCAGCAGGTGACAGGTGTGGGCGTTTCATCCTCACACGCCCCGCTCACGCCTTCTTCTAATACCGACCATAGCTTCTCCCTGGCACTCTCGCTAGCTGTCTCGTTACACTCGGTCGTTGCGCCTAAAAGTGTGTTCAAACCGACAGAAATGCACCGAACTAAAATGAATTAAATTGAAATGAAAGCCATTCGCTCCCATAACTTTAACCACAACTCTATCCCTAACCGTAACCGTAGCCGTAGGCGAAATACAGCATTAAGCTTCGGCGAAGTTAGACAAGCAATTTGAGCTAATGCTCACGAAACGCGCGAAAGCCTATAACAGTTCCGGTTCAGTAGTTTAGCTGAAAATTGGGGTGTTCAAGCTAAGTTAATATACAAATACCAAATTCTCTATCTGGATCCCATAACGGTAGTTCCGTGGCGTCACCTTGTAAATGATATAGACTTGCGTCGCAGCCCGAAATCGCCAAAAAATCCACAAAACCTCCTATTTAGCGTTCAAGGTCATTCAAGGTCATTGAATTCGGCGCCAATCAAGAGCCAATGTACGACTTCCTATTAGTGATTGATAGTAACCTAGGCCCTGTTTCGCACCGTTACTGAGATACAGCGACTTATTGGCCAAAAATCGCAAATTTTGTCCACTGCCCTTTCATTTAGCGCCCTCTTTAGGGGTGACCCCCTTCGAATTTATGGATAAGCTTTACAGTTTCTGAAACTAAAGTCTTCCAGGCAGCCGACGGTGAAGATTTGGTGATCCTAGCTTGAACCGTTTTTGACTGATCCACCCGTGTGACAGACAGATGGACAGACAGACGGACGGACAGAATTGCGATGGCTAAGACGCGCTGAAAGCAGTAGCTGCTTTTGCGCATAAAAACGCTCAATGTTCGTACCGTACGTGTAACTGCTAATCGGTTTGGTGAATAAAGTTGTAGGTTCTGCGTGATAATAAGCAAAACGTAAAAGCGTATGGCGTTCGCAGCAGTGGTCCATGATGCGCAGGTCGCACATCGTCACAGTGTCACTGGAGCACTTAAGTTAATTCACTTCCCTGCAGTCTGCAGCGAAGCTTCTCGTTCCGTTGGACGCTCTTGCGGTGTCAATTTCGCGCGTGGTCGAGTTTGACTCGGGAGCAAATCCTCACGGGTGCAGGGCGAACATTAGCGGCGCTTTCGACGCGGTTCGTTAATCGAATCTTTCTCGTTCGATCCCGTGCACTGTCCTGCTGCGGCGGCTCGAGGTGTCATAACGGTGTCCGGACATAACCCCTCTACCCCCGAACATAACCCCTTTTAAGACAGATCCTCTCTCCGTGCTTACATTGCTGATGACTACTTGCATTTAGGACGTGGCAGAATGCGGTCGGCCAGTTACGCGTCTTAAGGGGGGGATTGTGACCTTTGGTGTTACGTTTCACCCCGGCAATGAAGAGGGCGAAGGGGGAAGAATTCTGCGCTATAGGAGTTATGTCCGGGGGGTTATGTTCTACTTTCGTCATCAATGGCCTGATGGTTGCGTTTGAGTTCACTGCGCAGATCTATGCCGAGCATGCATATATGCGCGTCGATTCCCATGCGACAGGGGAGGGGATAACGTTCTACTAATATTTGGACTGGGGACTCTTTCACGAATGCCCGTTCTTCGAATATTTGAAGAGTAATAGCAGTAACTTAGGCCTACAGAGATTTTTTGTCCGTGATGCCCGAAACTTGGTCGGTCGATTCTCAGGAAAATTATTAAACCTGTAGCGACCAGATGTCTAAAGCTAAAAAGACACCAAATTCGATATCACTACCAGACCCCGTAGCCGGATTTCAAGCGGCCTACTTTAAAGAAGAAAAAAGAAACGCAGGAGAAAGAAAAAACGGGAGGAGAAAAGGAAAAATAAGAAGAAAGGAGCATTCGTCACTGTATGACCCCCAACCGTGGAAAGAGACGGACGCCTAGAAGCATGCATGCAAGTATTCAATGATTCATGGGCATGTGCTCCTTGGGACATGTCACTCGCAGCGCACGCGTGCATCGGCGACCATTTTGTGCGCCGCGTGTCTGCAAATCCACCATACTCACTTACCGGGTCTGCGCACATATAAGATATAGGCTACGTCTTACTCTAAGTTATAATACACAGAAAGATGTAGGCCTGCTTATTTTGCTGATATTTTATTTCCGAGAAGATACTGGTTTTCCAATGCGTGTTGACGAGCTACGCAAACTTACGACGCAAGTGTGTCTGTGTCTGGAATGCTTTTTTATCGTGTTTTTAGCTACCTAGCTTTAGTTTCTCTTTGTACATATATTATTCTGTCTTCTCTGCTTTATGTTACACTGTACTGTGTGAATTGAAATAAATATAAAAATGCTGCTGCGTTTTTTTCTTCACAGGCCTTCATCTGACGAAGCTCGGCTTTCGACGCTGTCGATTCGGCTGCACGGTGATCTGAGCAATAACTGAACGTGATAGAAAAGTTTCAACTATAATGCTAACTGTCAGTCTGTCATGTGTCTGAACAGTCAAAAGCCACGACTGTGGAGTGTGGAGAGTATATGGTCTTTTGCAGAGCCGAACGTGGAAATTTTGTGATCTTAGTTTGTGTCGTTTTGATAGAATCGCAAAATTTGACAGACACACAGCCGGGCGGACGGACGCCTCGACGATAGCTAAAACAGGGCATCTGCATAGTAAGATACACTGAGTTGCTGACGCCGTGTGAAAACATTGCATAGCTTCTGACTGCAGAGAGCGGACTATCTCGTAAGTTTTACGCACGAGTGGCTGGTACTTTTGAGACGGTTTTCAAACGCTTGCGAACAAACGGAAGCGTCGACAAGTGTAGATGGATAAAAGCGTCCCGAGCGTAGGTCGGTGTCGGCATTTACTTACCAATGAGACACAGTCAGTCAGGCGGTCAGCCAGTCGTTTTCAAGTTCCGCTCCGGCTGATACTCACTTTGATGCTGTTATCTTTGCCGTCCAGCAGGCAGTGCTCACTCTCCAGTCTCGCTGGCGCTGCATCAACTTTCCCCGCAGGTCGTGCGTCGATGCGCCTAACGAACTGAGCGATCGCTTGGCTTCAATGCAATGATGGCCCCGTAGGGCGGACGACGGCGAATGGATGGATTCTATAGGCGTCAAGTAATTGCTACTAGCGACCTGGCCTATGTAACAACGTAAGAACGTCGAATTTCTTGGAAGTCACGTCTCACGCGTTCTTTTCTTCTGTTCTTGACGACTGAAATTCGATCGAATTCGATCATTGACAGACCTCTGCAAGTTTTTTCTCTACCAATACGTAGGCCCTACCGTACGTAATACCCCGTTTACACGATGAAGCTGGCTAGATGAGCTGGCTCGTCCAGCTAACATATATAATTGCTCGATGTTTGCTTGATCGTGTAAACGAAGTATAACTGTTTACTCTATAGATGCACAGTCAATATAGCACATGTCGGGTGTGTGGGTCAAACGTGACGACTGTGACTAAACGACATCAACTATTGACTGGTTTGATGTGAAATGACAAATCTTCTGATTGACTTCAAACGTGTCAGAGACAGGCTGGCGGCTTGCTGCATTCGTTGCCGTCGACATCTTTATAGTTATTGTGTCAGGAAATTCGCTGCATTCTATATGCGGTTCGCAGTTTTCGCACAAATGCCGTCATTGTTAATTGTGTTGATAGCCTTTTTTGCGCACGCATCTTAAGTAAAAATGTTCTTTGTTTAGCGTTCTTCGGTATTGCAGTTGTACTACTGCAATAAGCTTAGACAACAAGTAATTTGAGCAAAGCTCGTGAGACGCGCAACAGTCTTAGCAGTTTTTATTCGCAGGTTGTCTTGAGTCTATCTCCAGATATTTCTACGCAATAACTCTTTATGCGTACCTCGCAGCCGATAATCGCAAAAAAACATTAAATCCCTATTTTTAGGGGGGGGGTTCAGGGTCATTCAAGGTTATCGATGTTGACGCCATTAAAAAGTCGTCGCTAGTGCTTTAAGTTTGCTTCAAGTTTGCTTCAAGATGTGCTTCATGTATGCTTCATGTACAGTATGCTTCCTCGTGTAAACGGGGTATTAATGACAGAATATAACATGATTATTGCATGTTTCATACGTGGCCGTGTACAGGTAGCCTGCCACGGCAAAGAGGCCGCGGCACGCTGTGACAGTAAGTGGCAGGGGTAAGTAGTTGATGGAGCAATGCTGACGTCGACTTAGCACAACTCCAGTCTACAGCTCACCAGCAGCTGTACCATGATGACGTGCAACGTGCGACGTCCGATGCTGGTCGCTGTCCTACTGGCGTTGTCTGCTTGTCCCGTCTCCGCTTCGCTCTCGCCCTTTAGTGAGTACCAGATCGCAAATTCGACGACTTTTTACGCGCGACAGCACCTAATGCTAAGCGCGTACTAGCTGTCGTAATTCTGTACGTCCGTCCGTTTCTTTGTTTTAATATATTCAAACTGAGAGAAAATAGAGACTCCCGGTTTTCGCCGTATGATAGCGTGGAGTTTCTCTCTGACAAAATTTCGTGCTCTTTGACCTGTGACCTTGACATTCAATAGATTTTCTTGCGGTTATTACGATACATGGTGGTGCAAAATTCCAACTTGCTAACTGCAGCGGTTTATGAGTTATCCTGCTGACAGTAAAACAGACAAACAAATGTAAAAACATTGCCTTGATGCTGAAAACAATATCGCAGTCGTCGCTACCGCGGACAGTAATGATGATGATGATGATGTGTAGAGTCCGGCTGTGCTGACGGCAGTACGGAGGGTCTTCAGTCTGTTCAACAGGTTGGCGTAGGGGGCGTGGCTAGGTCATTGGGGGGCGTCGCCGCATGTGACGGTCAATGGAGTGGACACATCGACAACGCGTCATCTCTGTGTTCCCGTGACTGGACCGTCTGTGGCTGGAACACGCTGGACAACCTGCGCACGTTAACGCGCGATCAGCTGACGTCGTTGAACGGATGTTACGCGCTCAATGCTGCACAGTATGACGGACAGTGTTATCCCTGCCGCGACCAGGTAACTGTACAGTGTGGGCCAAAAAAGTTGCACCCTTTTGGTAGTTTAGTTTTCTCCATTCTTTTTGGATGCATTGTACATTTTCTTTTTACGTTGTATTTGTCTTTTATGATGCATGACTGCAGCCGAAAGTTGTGAAAGCAGTACCTGTGCGAGGTACGTGTAATTTAAAAAATTTTGTGACTTTTTTGCGATTGTTCCAAGATGTTGGATGTCGTTTTCAGGGCTGAAAAACCTACATTTTTAACGAAAATATGTAAGTTTTCGTTTTTTAGGTTTTAAGGTGTTTTATATTGGGGGACTTTTCTGTCCAATTAACACCGTGCGCAAAATTACGACCCAGGAAAAAACATTTTATAACCTTGTCCGTCACATAATCACATTTTTTCTATGAATTAAAGCAAAATGGAATAATTAAAAATCACGATTAAAATAGTAAATAAAATATGATATGTTATGAATTTCATAACAAGCAAATCTTTTTCTTAAGCAACGTAGAAATTAGGCTTCTGAATTTCTAAAAGTTTTTCGAAACCTTTTTGTTGAAAAACCTTTGAAAACCCTAGGTTTCTGCACCTATTTTCCAGCCCTAATCGTCTCCTGTGCAGGATCGTCTGGTAGCGGTCGGATCAGGCTGTGTGCATGGGACGTCGTCATCTGCGGCGTGTGTAAGTGACGGACAGCGTACAAATGTTGCGTGCTGTGCGGCCATTGGGTCAAACAATCGTTCATCGTCGTCACCGTCGTGTGTCTATCGACCCGGGCTTGTCAATGGCGTACTGTGCTGTCAGCAGTCTGGTACACAACTCGTCTTCATTTCCTGTTAGATTCGCGCAAATAACATCGTGAGCTAGTGCAGTTCAAAAACAAGAAAAGCCCTGCTACCGCAATGGGGAACGCCCAACAGCTGTGCATGTTTAAAAGCCCAGTAAAACAAGATCTAAGTCAGTCGCCAGAGGGCGCCAGAAGACCGGCGGCTAAATTATCTATAATGTTTTACTCGTACTCACCAGAGTGAGCGACCTCGGTCGCGCAGCCAATGCCGTATCGGCTGAAAATCGCAAATTTTTCTTACTCTCTCTTATTTAGCGCCTTCGTTCGGGTTAACCCCCTTCGAATTTATGGAAAAGCTTTACGGTTTCTGAAACTAGAGTCTTCCGGGCAGCCGACGGTGAAGATTTGGTGATTTTAGCTTGCACAGTTTTACTGATCCACCCGTGTGACGGAAGGACAGACAGAATTGCGATGGCTAAGACGCGCTATAGCATGAGTAGCTGCTGTTGAACACACTATTAGCACACTGCATTTTCTAACATGGTCAGGAGCATTGCTGGTACTCATTGCGGCCACTTATGGTTGGATGTCCACGTTAAGGCGCCACAGGAAAAAAACTGGTAGGACTAGTCTGTTCTAACTATTTTTTACAAAATGAACTATGATTGTTGGGGTCATTTGAAACTGTAGCAGGTGTACAGTTTTTTTGAGACACGGTGTAGTACTGTAGGGCCTATGTAGCATAATCTACACTGTCCGAAAAAAGTAACCCCTAGACATCGTACAATAGTAATGTCAAATTTAAACGAATCTGAATAAAATTTAGTATGCCCAATTTCCAATAAGTTGCTGAAATGATCACCGAATTACGTTAAAAAATATTAGTTCGTACGGAAGTTATTAATTGTTGAATATCGATAACAAAATATCTCCGTTTTTACGGTGCGGTCGTGTTGTCTGACATGCATACTGCAGGTGAGTTGCCTCGTATTGTGATCGAGCCGGTTGCGTTGACTCATGTGCGGGCCGGTGAAATGTTCGTACTGTCATGTCAAGCAGTCGGTCGGCCAATACCTCGTGTCTACTGGTTGGTAGATGGTCAGCGGCTTCCCCGCGACTACAGCGTGCCGCGCCGTGTCGCTGCCTTCCAGTCAGGTACGACTAACCTACACTGTGAGGCATAAAAAACACACTGTTTTTTTTACCATAACTTGAAGAAAGGTTATCCAATTTTAATAATGTTTGGTACGCATATTCATGACACAACTGGCCATTTAATGGCCGTTCACTTTCCCACCTCACCCAACATCTGCTTTTGCACTACCTGGGAAAAACAACACAAGCAAACTATTACATTTTTATTTAATGCAATATCATTATTTGATTAAAATAATGCACATTTGGCACATTTTCCCCAAATTTCTAGCACTTTAATTGGGAGTTTATCGAATTGTTTAGTTGTGCAACTGCTGACAGTAAATATTCGAAATATCGGTCATTTGTGCAAACACAGGCATGGAGATGCATTCTCTATTCGTTGATAGCAGTGTTGATAATGTTCTGCTTCGGACTTCAACCAGTCGCTTTTTGAGTTCGTTGATATTTTTAAACAGCATCCCATAAACTTGCTGCTGCATAACACTGCAAATACTGTCGAATGGACTGATCGGAGCTGTTACGTGTCTGTAATGATTAAATTTACTGATGTTTTTCTCTTTTTTATCTCATGTTGCACTTGTTCTGTTTCCGCAGGTAATGCAGCAACAGACGTTAGGTGAGCTGAGAATTTGAACGGCCATTTAATGGCCAGTTACGTCAGAAATGTTTATACCAAAAACTATAAAAAAAATTTCTTTATCCTTCTCCAAGTTCTTATCGGTAATGTCACGGATGGTTTTCGGCGTTTTTTGTTCATTTTAACGCTGATTTTATGTGTTTAAATTTTCCCAGGTAGTGCAGAAACATGTGTTGGGTGAGATGAAAACTTGAATAACCGTTTGATTGCAAGTTGTGTCTAGAATAGTTGTACCAAAAATTATTAAAATCCGATAATCCGCCTTTATGTTATGATCGATAAATTTTTTGTGTGTTTTTATGCCTCACAGTGTAGTGGTCAAAGTGGCAGTAAAGTTGAATGAGGCCAAATTCCCGAGACCGAAGACGAAGCCAAGGCCAGTTGTTCAAAACCGAGTCCAAGACCGAGGTCAAAGATAGAACTATAAAAGTAACACTGACATCGTAAGCTCAACGTCTTTTTAAAGTGTTGATTAATGATGTCGAGGCAATCACTTTTTAACGTCGTTATTTTTTAACTCATGCGTTAACGCGTTAATTAACGCATCGGCATCATTGTATTGCTCATATTGGAGTAGATGGACTACGTCAAGAGGGTGGTTGGTGGCGTAGCGTAGTTGGTAACACGTTTCAGCTGAAACGAAGTTACTCTACGCCGGGCCCGGTTAAGTACTGCGATGGGTGACTGCCTGCAGGCAGGTAAACCATCTCGGTGCGAAGCCCGCCAGCTAGGTAGACTCAGCCTTCTACTTTCCATGGGACGGTAAAATGAGTAGTAACTGATTTATATGGGTTACGGAAGGTGGGGACCTAGGTACAGCTGACTGGGGTTGCCTAGCCGGCCGCTGCGCCAGCCTGTGTCTGCAGGCTGCACACGGTGGCCGTGCGGCAGGCGGCTCTGGTTAGTGACGAAAGCGCATTAGAGGCGTGCACATGTTCGCGACGATGCGCTATACAAATTGACTACCTTTACCTTTATTTTTACTGAAAATGACGACCGACGAACTCGTGGCTATGTCGCAGAACCGTGACAGTAACGATGGAACGGCAACAAAACATTTTTTAATTACTTGAATAATATTTGATTGTCAAAAATAACCTCAGTTTAATAAAATACTAGAACTCTTGCTTTACAGAATTTAGTAAATTTACGTATGAGCGTTAATTTTTTAACGCGTGTTATCTGTAAGGCGTTAACGCGTTATCGCGTTAATTTAGCATCTCTATAAGTGTTAACATCACATATTTCTAGTGATGCTCCCCAAAACATCTAGTTCAGTTGGCAGCAATATAAGTACAGTGTGCTTTTAGCCTAATTGTCTGCATTTTCGCGAAATAAACTCATATATACCGTGCTTATTCGTTGACATTATTACACTTTCGTTTCTCTCACATCATTTCGATTTAGCAAAAACTGTTGTCTGGCCACGCGACTGGTCGCGTTAGCTGAGAAACTTCAGGGCTTGACTGTATGTTTGTTTTCATTCAGTTGTTGAGTCATGACGCGGATTGATATTACTGGCATAACATTTGTGTATGTGTAGGTTATCTGGTGGTGTCAAAAGCACAGACGTCCGACAGTGGCGTATACAAGTGTCTCGCGAGTAACGCGCTTGGTAACGCCACTGCTCCTGCTCGCGTCATAGTCACAGGTGCGTTGTCAAACATTGGTAGCTGCAGAATGTTTTTGAACATCTTTATTCACCACAACAGACGGTAGCAATTACAACGTATTTACAATACAAACAATGAGAGAAAAGAAAAGAAAAAAAGAACACATATCAATAAACTGACAAATACTGAGTGATCAAACGTCCATTTCAAATTGACCGGTTTAAATTTATAACAACGTTTCTCTATCAGAACACTGGGTAACATACCTTAACTAACGAGTGAAAAGCCTGAAACTCAGTTCAAACTTTGCCGATCTATTACCCAGGACAACGCTGGGTAAGGA
>Ga0209671_1002850_pt1 | contig 16222 bp, 5 predicted proteins | sample WorMetHERISLAND2_2_FD_187401 | JGI IMG/M metagenome (GOLD analysis project Ga0209671, IMG submission 187401) | Marine gutless worms symbiont microbial communities from Max Planck institute for Marine Microbiology, Germany - Olavius geniculatus... | ecosystem: Host-associated > Annelida >...
CAGAGAAGTAGAAAGTGCGAAACGCGCCTCGGGTCTCTATGGAGGAGCGCGTAAACTTCCCCAGCGGAGTCGAGGGCAGTCCCGGCTGCAAAAGAATTTTCGGCGTAGAAGAGTTATAAAGTGTCATAAAACTCATTTAGTGCGTGCAAAATGTCGTTTAATATTATTCAATTTTACTGCAAAAATGCGCAGTTAATTACGCAGTTACAAGGTTCCTTAATCCCAAAATTATGGACCACTATCGGGCCCTTCGGAGGGCTCATACGCCACTGTGTATAAGATAGGGCTAACGCTGCCATTGCTCACATATAGGATTGGAAGTCACGAATCAGCTTACGATTTGCACCGAAATCAACGGTCAGTGGCAGAAATGTACATGTAGCTCATTGATGCTTTTGATACGTATTCTCGGACTATCGCTTTAAACCGACTGTGTCGCGCTGTGTCGTTGCGATAGCACGGCTTTCTGTCGACCATATTCTGTCGCCGTGAGTTACTTAAGACGTCGCGTATACGTGCTGACACGTGATTACAGGTCTGTACAGAGTCGTTAGTTCATGAGAGGACGTTTGAAACAATGACAAGACGACTGTGACAACACATGATAACTATATCGGCCTTGTTCGGCGGCCTCAGTTAGTGACTGGCATGAGACCGAATGCTGGCCAGCCTGTCAGACACGATCATAGTAAGGGCATGGCCCGAACTGCGACACTACGGATATTGGTAGAGAACCAGGTATAGCGGTCAATGGTAATCCCACAAACTTAGATCTCATCCCGGATTTTATAGCAGTTAGTTATGCATGTGACTCGATCACAGGCCTAAACGCTAAAACTTTTCCCTAGGCCTCTCAGCCGCTTATGTCCTCTCAGCTACAGAACTTAACCAGAGCCACTTGCTTGTGACAGCTTGTCCATGCAGCAGCAGTTGAAATGGCATACACACTTTCCCCGTCCCCTGCCAATGACCGAAGTGTCCAATTCACCACCGTATCAAAAGTAACTACTGGAATGGAGTGCTCGTCGTTCATTTTTTACTGCAATATGTATGTTTACGAGCAGGTGCCCGACGTGTCACGTGACGGGGTCGGTCGGTCTATTCGTCGGGAGTGACCGGCGGACAGGACGGCGCGACGACCGTTCTCCTGACCGATGCGCCGCCGCCCTTGCGCTCGGCGCCGTTGTTGCCGCCGCCACTGCGCATGAAGTGCGTCAGCATCTCGATCGGCAGCGGGAAGATGATGGTCGAGTTCTTCTCGGCCGAGATGCCGTTGAGCGTCTGTAGGTAGCGAAGCTGCAGCGCCGACGACGATTCGTTAATGATGTCGGACGCCTCGCGCAGCGCCTGCGCCGCTCTGTTCTCACCCTCCGCAGCGATCACCTACAGTACACCGCACTCCGCTTGCACCGGTAGGCCTACCCTTTTCACAACTTTCAGCAGCAGTCGTGCGTCATACAGCAAACGACGACGATGTGGTCTAAGCCATGTGAACCTACGTCACAGCACTGTCTGGGGTGGTATAAGCTGGTACTACGTAAACTTACTTACCCACTCCAGCAGTGGGATGTCTATTACGAACCACACACGCGCACGCCGCGGCCGTGTAAAACTGCATTTTACAATGTAAACTGTGCGATCATCGGACAAAACTCTCAAAACTCAATGTCATAATTTTTAACACTATTTTTGGGAAACTACTGGCTCTCACTTAACTGAATAAAAGGTGATAAATGCATATTGCTGCAATTTTCAAGACGATGAACTGGGATTTGAGTGATATACGTATCTAAGCAATGTGTGTGTCACACGGAAGAAAGGGTTTAAGCGTGTGATGTCATTGTAGCATTGTTAGTTATTTGTCTAGATATGCAATGTCGCATGTTAGATTATTTTAATTGACGTGGAAATAGAATATGATTGCTGGTACGTAGCCATACCTTTGCCTTGGCTTCTCTCGTTGCTTCGGCTTCGGCCGCCATAGCTCTCTGCAGTTGGATCGGCAACCTCACGTCCTTACTGCGTACAACGCACACACACAGACAATATCTCTAACTACTGTCATACAGCGGACCAAAAAAAGTTCACGGCGTAAAAGCAGAACAAAATAATTACTAGGCTTATCCAAATTTCTTCAATCCGAAATCAGAGACAGTGAAATGAACCTTACTTTTCTATCTGCTAGGCCCTATATATGTAGGCCTACAGAACATGCACCACTCACTTGTAGACTAGTGCACATAGTCTACTCGTGATCGAATTTACGGAACCAGCAGCATACACACAGGGGGGTTTGTGTGCGACCGTAGCACAGCACATGGCAATGAACCTCAAAATTCACCAAAATGAACTTTTGGGGCCAAACGTTTGAACCCTTGATGCAATATCCCGCATGCGTATACGCTAATGTACAGAGCTCTAGATTAGTTGGCGCGTGCAAACTGTGAAGTCGCGACGGAATCGTACGTCATATTCTCAGACACGCGGGACGCGGAGCGCGGGCGTGGCAGACCGACCGACCTCGCCTCCCCCAGTCTCTGCGGCCGTGACGGCCAGTCTGTCCAGTCCACTCTGCTGTGGAATAGCTCTGCAGTAGTAGGCCTATAACGATCGCCCGTCGGCTGCTCACGTCTTTATTTATACGGCTAATCCGCGGCGCTGATCTACGTCATTTTCCGTCCGGAGAGCGAGCGGCGGCGGCTCTTCGGCTGTCGTATACAGTTTGTCGACAGCGGTTTTATTGCGCGGACGACGACTATGCCGGTGTCCGGCGTCTAGCTGTGGACAGCGCGCGCTTAATTCTGCTCGTGACGATGACTACATGACGCAGTGGGTGGTAACTTGGATGTGCCGGCGAGACTGATTGGTACTTAGCACCGTATAGTGCAGTGCGCGGTGGGACTTTGGCTTGAAGAAAGACTACGTTTTTTTTGTTTTTAGTAAAAGTCCGAAACTGTCAAATTTTACGTTTTTAGCTATTTATTTGTTGAGCAAGTTTAATAGATAAGGTTATGTAACTTTGAAAAACCGAAAACGTTTGCGTAAAAAACTAATTTTAAGCCTAGTTCAGCCATGGCGTAGTGTACTGCAGTAGTTGGTTAAATGGTGCATGAACACCGTGTCCGTTAATTTTTTAGAGCCGGATCATGGTTCCTTCGGAACCCGAGGCTTGAAAGCGACTACGGGCTGCTCGTACATATATGTGCAATATTGGCTTTATTTTAGTTCTACTTGTACTGTTACCTTCTTTGTTTAAACAATAAAAGCAAACAAAAAACGAAACAAATTTAAAAGTGGAGGCACAAAGTCTGCGAACCAAGCGTGAACTGTTGAACTGTTGCATGCAGAATTGGCAAAAGTTTTAGTCTAGAAGAACACAAATTTTCTTCCTAGAAATATCTGGGCCCGGGCTTTGAGGCTTCAGCCTCACCAGCCTCATGGATGATCCGGCCCTGTCATTTTGATGGTGTAAATGGTGGTAGATGAGCCTGAGTACCAAGCTGGTCAGCGAAAGTCTGATCAAGCAAGCTACTGTATACCAAGAGAGCTGCGGAAGCCCGGCGTCAGCTAGCGAGTGACATCTGCGTCGCCAGTCAATCGTGTCCCAACAGTCAACAACCGCAGCAGCATCGCAGACGCGGCTGCTGCAGCAGCAGATATTGATAATCGACCAAAGGCCTTCATCGAATCGCACATGAATTACGAAGCCGCTTAAACTGTCAGCATCACTCTCTAGCTCTAGCTCTATGTGCGCCACTTAAATTTTCACACGTTATCCTGCCAAAAATGAAAGCTGCTTGCAGCACTAAATGCGTTTTCTGAATGTAGGCCTACCTTAGCTGTGTTAATCTGCGGACGAAGATTTGCTATACGGACCCCAGTGCGCTTCCAAACTTCTTATTTCAGGGGCTGTTTCCCGGAAGGGAAAAATTTTAAAAAAGTAAAAAAAGGGCAAGGGAAAAGGGAAAAGTGCTTGCTGCTCTTAGCCCATCACCAGAAAGTAAAAAATCGGTATAAATCGCTTCCGGTCACAGAACAGTGCGTCGGAACAGCAGTGATAGCTGCGGACGGCAGGGACGACTGATGGCCTATCTCCACGTTCTGTTGCCTGCCGCACTGATACCAGCATGGCCAATCCATCTGTCAGCCAGTCAGTCAGTTCAGTGCGGCGGAAGACTGTTGGAATGAATTCGGTTTGCAGTTCCATACACACGGTGAGCGTGAGTCTGTGGCTGATGATCGTGACTCGGACACGGTCCGTCGACATGTCTAGACATGTCCAGACATGTTTCAGACGTGTCCAGACGGTCAATGACTGGCGGCAGTGAAGCGCCGTCTTCGGTCATCATTGCAGATGCATGATTTAGCAGCTCATCGAGCGAGCGACGCATATGCTTGTATAACACATCTGATGTGATGTGATGTATCTCCGCCAAGGTGAACGTAGTGAACATTGGAGGAGATTAAGACATTGGTCGTTCTGTCCGTCGTTGTGTGTGTGTGTGTGTGTGTGTGTGTGTGTGTGTACACGATGACTCATCTCTATATGTCATTCACTTGGCGGATATATGCACTCTTACGAACGCCTTCTAGTTTAAAGTTTTGATGGATGGGAATAATTTTCGGCTTACCGGTATATCCGGATTAGAATAAATAATTAGATCAAAGCTCATGAGACGCGCGACAGCCTAGCAGTTCCTGTTTGCAGGTTGTCTTGGTCTATCTCCATCCATTTCGTAGCAATTCACTTTTGAAATCTGCATGCGCCGCAGCCACAAATTGCAAAAATAACACTAAAAACCCATCTATTTTAGGGGTTCAAGATCATTCAAGGTCATCGATGTTGACACCACTAAAAGCTTGGCACTATTGCTTATTATGACAACCAGACGTCTATGCCTATCTGCAACCGTTTTCACGCTACACCAGCCAATAGCGGTAAAATAACCACTTTTTAGGAGAAGGGGGGTAGCCGTCTTTAACGCAAACCTGCGCAGGCCTCCTTGAACCTAAGGGGTTGGGACTTTAACAGCTAAAATCTATGTTTAATGTTAAAAATTACATATGCAGGTTGTCTTGGTCTGTCTCCAGCCATTTCGCAGCAATTCACTGTTGAAATGTGCTCTGCAGCCAGAAATTGCGAAAAATTCAACAACACCCCTCTTTTGGGGATTCGAGGTCGTTCAAGATCATCGATTTTGACAAATCTAAAAAGCCCGTCACCAGTGCTTGCTATATGACATGCAGCAAGTCTGTACTTACCTGCAACCGTTTTCACCCTATAAAAGCCAATAGCTGCAAAATAACGTCTTTTTAGAGGGGGTATCTTTTTGACGCTCTCGTTCTAGGGGAATCCTCTTATCCACCGGCGCAAATTTTTGTCGCTATAAACTACAGTCCTTGGGACAGCCCGCAGTAAAGATCTCGTGATCCTAGCTTGCATCGTTTTGACACAATACCGCCGTGTGACGGACGGACGGACAGGCGGACGAACGCCTAAACGATGGTAAAGACGCGCTTAGCACTACGTGCTGTCGCGCGTAAACATTATCGTAAAACAGAACCGTCAGTAATTCTGCTAGAAATGCACGCAGCAAACTGTTCATGCATAATCACAACTGTTCGAAAAGATTTTCGGCATACAAAAATGCGGCGACGAATTCGGCTATTGGCTATACGGCTTGGGGGTTTTAACAATAACCGATTGGGATTGAACAAAGACTGGAACACGCAAACGCCGACGTCATTCGACAGGCTGCAGTTACGTACGTGAACGCTGTTCCTTAGAGCTCTTTAAGGATATAAGCATTAAAGCTATCCGGTGATTAATTTTTAAAGGAGTTAATCGAGCGCTCGCTTTTTCAGTTTAATCGCGCATTAATCGTAGTTTATGTGGTTTGCGTTGCAAGTGGGCGTCATCAACGAGAGGCCGTCTTGCAGCTAGACATAGCTTAAATAACGCCAGAGAAGTTCAACTTCTGCTGGATCCTGATGCCATAGTTATACATTTTGCCAATGTTCTATAAGCACTGGGGATAGTGGTAAAAAAAGAAAACTGCTACTACAAAGTAGTTGTTGCAATGTCACTGCGTCAAAATTTTTAACGGCGTCAGTTTTTTTTAATTATGCCAAATTTATTAACAGATTTATTGGACAGTTCTGTTTTAAACTGAAACGTCTGATAGTGTTCATTCATTTTGACAATACATCAGCTATGGATCTACGGGGCTGCAGTTATCCATGCAAGGGTTACGGAAAATAATTCGCAACTCGCCAGATAGTTCGATATGCATTGTTAAGTGCGGCCTTTTGATATTAGCATGTAATAAATTTGCCGGATGCGCATCGGACTGCATGAAAGCGTAATGCAGTGTTGAGACGTGCTCGGACTTGTCCATCAGGTCGGGGTGGAAAATATCACGACCCTCGAAATCTACATGTCCGAGTTATTTTCGAAATAAACTACATTTCGACGACTAAGCAATGTTTCAACTTCAATTTCAAGTTCAAATTTAAAGACACAATGTCTTGGTATTGGATGCAGAAGCACTCCTCGCGATGTAACATCTGCACTGCCGAGTGCGGCAATCACTTCAGTTCATGTGCAGACTCCATTACTACGATTTCTCGTGGACTTGCTGTAAGCCTGCAGAATGTTGTTGAACATTATCTACAACAAGTCGCAGCAACAATTTGTCCCCTGAGCTACACGTCATTTCCATTTATTGTAGATCCTTTGTACATCTTGTTGTACTAAATACCGTACCACAGTAAATCGAAGTAAATAGAGTTGGGGGTTTTAAGAGCGATTGAACGTTGTGCAGGAGGGATGTTGGATGTAGCAAACAGCCGAGTCGCTGAAGCTGAAGCAACGTCAACAATGACGTCAACAATGACCTGATGTACCGCGCGGCCTCTCCACTCCAGTCAGCCGAATGGCACTAAAACGCAACTATCTGAAGCCATTTGATTCGCGGAATACTTACGTCACGGCATATCTCTCCGTGCAACTCCCCCTCCTACCCCCGTCGGGCGGAGCTGTCGGTCGGCAGCGGCAAGGCAGTGCTCGTCGACGTCGTCGGCACGGCAATTCGTGGACGCGGCGTCGAATGGCTGCGTTCATTGGTAGTCGAACGGCGTCACGAGCGTCAATTGACCGCGCACCCACCATAATAAACCGGTGCCAAGCGACAGAAGCGCCAGCTCCCAAGTGACCGTAAATCTTCACCCCTCCACCAACAACGCACGAAGCCTCCCGACCACCGGCATTCGGCGGCAGTGCGCGCGCCCTATAGCAGCCGACGCCGCCACCGACGCATATTCCTAAGTGAAACGGACTGGATGCGTTACTACACGCGAAAAGCTCTAAATAACATGCGGGACGTGTGTGTCACAAAAATTAGCCGAGCATTCAGCGGCATCGGTCCGTTCTCCTGCTGCTGCCGAGTTTTTTACTTGGCGCTTATAAACGGCAGCGTCGCGGCGCACAATCCTACAACGAGGGACACATTTATTCATTCGCGGTTTCTCCGTACACCGGACTACAACGTCTATATGCAATGCACATTGCACAATGAGTTCAGTTGCCAGATGGAATCCGTGCGACTACCGCATTTGAAGTGTTCTTGCGCATAAAATCAACCATTAGAAGTTGGCATTACGTCATAAAATTGTATACATTGCATACTATTTTTATCTCCGAGAATGGAACAGAGTGAATTGAAAGAGATTATGAGATTGGCCGTTCTGTCCGCGTGTGTATGTGTCTGTCTGTCTGTTTTTTCTGTCTGTCTGTGTACACAAATTGGCGGAGATATGCACTCTAATGAGCGCCTTCTAGTTTTCCCTGTTTTCGATCTTCATACCGAGTAGGCTAACCTTGAATGATCTTGAAAATAATACACTAAAGACTACAAACTATAAATGTCTGCTAAAAAATTTTGACAATCAATAACTCAGTACATTTGATGGAGCTATATATGAGTGTGACGAAAGCTTTATGGTTTCGTTTAATGCATCACTGTGGATTATAAGCTTCCGTAACGTAGGTCTAGTCTGACATTAAGGTTAGCAAATGTTATCGTCACGTGCGCGCACCGGGCCACACGCCACACCCAGCTAGGGGAGAAAAACTGATAAGTAGGTCAAAGTAAGCAAAGTTATGGAGCGCAGAATATCAGCGAGACTTGCCGAGTCTGAGCCGAAAACAGCTGATCAAAAATCTGGCGCAAATTCCTAATAAGCTGCATAATTGCTCAAAACCTGAACAGCTAGCAATGCTAGCAATGCAATCTGATTGCTAAGCGGCTCTTTGGCGTAAATTCAGCGTCGACTTGATAGAATACGCTAGCAAGGCTTATGCAAATTTCTGTCTTAAAACCCAAACTGCAGGTCTGCAGTTGGTTGTTGCTGAGATCTTTTGCACAAGTACAGCAAGTGTGTAACAGATCAGTTGAGTCTCATTTCCATTCGGCCGGAAGAAACTTCGTCTGTGGTCCGTACAGTCAGCTGATTGACCGTTACACTAATGCCAACTGATCCCGCAGCTTGGCTTGTCGTTCAATCGCTGCACACACTGATTGCTCTAGATAGGTTTAGCTATCACGCGTGTATCCTTAGATACTGTTAAGTAGCACAGGAAATTAGGAATAGCACGCAGCGTCTGCGAGATTGCACAGATGCATAAGTAGTTCCACGGTGCTAGTTGAAAGCAATCTAGTCGGGCTTTTATTACTTCTATTAAGGATTTCACATGACAGTGTGTCATGACTAATGAAGGCAAAAAGTTGGGTCGTAGATAAACCCCTGAATCTATAATTAAACAGCCGCCAATTCTCCGTCTGAAATAAACCTGAACATCTATATTACTGCGCAACAAAGACTGAATATATTTGATTACCAATATTATACCTCCGCCGAAGGAAAGAGATTATGTTTTTATCTTGTCTGTCTAATTACTCAGAAGTTTAAACGTTATAAACAGATTTTGACTGACGAACTTTCGGACAGTCACACTACGCCAACAGCGTTTGAACAAAAGTTTGAACAAAAGTTTGTATTCTCCGAATGCCTCTTGAAAAAGAATAAAAAAGAAAAAGTGACAAAAACCCAGCTGATAGCCGACGTACTGGTTGGCAGTGACTTTCAAGGTCATTCAAGATCAGTAATTTTTATTTCATCTGGAATGGCGTATGCCACTTTTTATTAGTGAATTATAGTAACCATAATCCCATCTCTCACCGTTTCCGAGATACGGCCACTTATAGCTTGAAACTTTTCTTTAAAAATTGGGGCCAAACCGCTGCAGATGAAAAACATAATCACTATTAACAGCCTATAGGAAGTCACCAGCGCCTTATCGCTGACCCCCTACTACTAACCGTTTAGCGACAATACATCTGTGACGGACGACGGGCGAAGGACGGACGACAAACCGTACCATAAGGCTGACAGTTACGTAAGTACGGTCGGCTAAAAATAAACAATATTTAAGCCCCATTTCTAAACAGCACTGCATGCTGTCATGCATGGGCACATTAGATCGCAAGCCATGAATATACCGTCAGAGATGATTATAGTTGCTCTACCGCTGACTGACCAATCATGTGGTCGGTGATCGTTTATGAGTTCGCTGAACGTATACAGGCCATAATACAGTGCACGGTTATACAGCATGGTTAGCGTTCAATTGCTCGTTCATCGACGGCCAGGCGATGGTGGACGCTTCTATGCTGAAGAAACAAATGATGTGCACTGACCAAAATGACGACAGTATTAAGGAACAAAAACTCATCTCTTCGCCCCTGCCCACACAGACGTCTGCCAGCGCCTCTTAAGCTATGGCGCTATGGCACAAAGCATTCAGAATTTCATTAATATTATTATTTATTTATTTGTATCAGGCAACAAGGCCCATAAACATCATAAACACGAACAGAAAAAGACAGACAGACACAGAGATATTATTTCTTCAATGCAGTTTATTGTTATTATTAAAGCTATACAGAAAGCCAAAAATGCCAGAAGCTATTGGAAAAACCTAAGGTCCGATGCGCCACTTGTGACAAAAATGTCGAGATGGAAAAAGGTCCAGAGGATGCAAAAAGTTGACAGCCGATGGAATAGAAAAAAATAGCTTCGCGTTTCAGTCACACGGTTCAACTCTGACAGTGAATGGCTAACTCAGTAACTCAATGACTGAAACAGCGTTTCAACGGGGGCGCTGAAAATGATGGACATGAAAATGGCGGACCATCAGAATGTCCAGGCATGAATTTGACGGACGTGAAATTGACCGACCAAGTGTCCAGACATGAAATTAACGGACATGAAAATAAAGGACAAATTTAGACAAATTGGAAAAACATAAAGTAGCCCGACATGAAATTAATGGACATAAAGTTAACGGACATAAAATGCAAAACATGTTTCAAGCGGCTGAATATACGGGCCTATATTTAGTAGACTTCGATTTGTTATTGCTCACCTGTAGCTAATTTTAGATAAATGTTTTCGTAATATTTTATGCATTTCAACATATTATGGGCCTACATATGCATATTATGCAACTTACTTTGCTGTTGTGACTTGTGTTCTGCCTTTGTTTTAAAAAGAATTGCACACTGCATTGTAATGTAATTTATTTACAAACGATATAATATCTTGTTCTCCAATGTCATGTCCGCCAATTTCATGCCTGGACACTTGGTCCATCAATTCACGTCCGTCAAATTCGTGTCCGGCATTTTCAGTCAATCCGTTCCTACAGTGAATGTTTGGGACGTGTAGGATAATAATTAAAATACTTAATATAATAATAATAATAATTAATATTATTACTAATACGATTTTTCATACCCCCGGTAGTAAAGGTTCCCGGAAGTTAACGTTATCGTGATTATGGACGTGCGATGAAATGGTAAGACTGGGACCTTGGTTTGATGTGGCGGAGATGTAAAATCCGTAATGTCTGTGACAATCCGTATCATCATCACATTGACAAGCGCAAGTTCTTTAACAATAAAAACATGAAAATGCGTTTTAAAATATTTAAACATTAGCATAAAAACGTCTCATGGTGTGTTGTGTCCGTCCGTAAGTTAACAACTGACTTTCAACAACAATTCTTCATCATCATCATTATTAACAAGAAATTTGAGCTAATGCTAACGAGACGCGCGAAAGCCTATAGCAGTTCCGGTTCAGTAATGTAGCTAAAAATTGGAATGTTCACGCTAAGTTAATATACAAATACCAAATTCTGTATCTAGATCGCGTAACGATAGAAGCGTGGCGCCACCTAGTGAATGATATAGACTTGTGTTGTAGCCCGAAATCGCCAAAAATCCATAAAATCCCTTATTTTGGCGTTCAAGGTCATTCAAGGTCATTGAATTCGGCGCCAATCGAGAGCCAGTGTACGACTTTCTATTAGTGATTAATAGTAACCTAGGCCCCATCTCGAACCGTTACTGAGATACAGCGACTTATTGGCCAAAAATCGCAAATTTTGCCCACCCCCTCTCATTTAGTGCTCTCGTTCGGGGTGACCCTCTTCGAATTTATAAAAAAAATTACGGATCCTGAAACTAGAGTCTTCCAGACAGCCTAAGGTGATGATTTGGTGATCCTAGCTTGCACCGTTTTGACTGATCTACCCGTGTGACGGACAGACAGACAGACGGACGAACGGACGGACGGACAGACAGAATTGCGATGGCTAAGATGCGCTGAAAGCAGTAGCTGCTTTCGCGCGTAAAAAGCGTTTCGTCTCTTACAATCAGTCTGTAGAATTTGTATCTATGTGTCATGATTTCGATGTTATGATTGACATTTGTACTGAACAGGACATTCGTCACAAAATATTTAAACATTTTAGTTGTGTAGAAAAAATGTAACTAGTTCTTAAGTAGTAGTTAGTTTTTTTCACTGTCGTGTATCTGGACTTATTGATTTGTATTTTGTTATATTGTCTTGCACGGCTTTTTTCTGTATTGTTTTAACTGCCTGTTATAACGAATAATCTTCATCATTATCAAAATTCGTCTCAGACATCTGCACCCTCTGTGACATTGCTTTGCTCACATTACAGCTGTTTTGGGTAGCCCAGCTACTAGTTATTTCCTTATCTGTATGTTCGTATTTTAAAGCGCAGCATTGCCATCGTAAGTTGTCCGTACAGCGTTGATGTACGGTGGGCATATATTTTAAGCTACAAAACGTAAAAAGTAATAATTACACGAATACCTAGCTTAAGGTATTCGCTCATTAGAACTCCAACATTGACGACCTAGTGCTAGAAGAACTTTCCCCAAATTTCAAGCTTAATTTGGTCGCTTACTTACGTATAGCTTGCATAGCTCGCGTAACGCGTGAAGTCATCGGGAAGCGCAGTTGTAAGCATAAGTAACATCGCGCAGTGTACCATGCGATCATAGGATTCTTGATCTGTTGTATCGTCACAGATCAAACGAATGCACCAATCCGTGCCTAATCACGACCACCCTGCGACTGCCAACCCATAAGGGGTTTCCCTGCGCCTTTCCCCATCCACGCTCCCGATTTCCCCTCACATCCCCGGTCTGGGAACACGGCGGGCAGCAGTTGGAGCGACGACGTCGGGTGGAGTCGAGCTGAGCATATGCTGCCCGCGGGAACAACTTCGATCGACGATGCGAGGAGGTCAAGCTGCCATGCAGTCGGAATGGTTTAAATGAATCACGCACTTCGCGTGTGTATGTGAGTGTGTGGTCCAACACAAGCTTCCCTACGTCATCGCTGCTATTCCTCCCACAGTGACGACAACTGACCAACACTGACCAACATCGTCCAACTACAGACAAACTGGCTGACCGTGCCACATTTCTTCAAGCTATACTGACACTGCCGGATTAACCAATGGCCAGTGAACAGTGGGTCCTCGATCCGCCACTTTTGGGGGTTCATGGGATGAGTTATTACATTTTCAGTAAGAAAGTAAGTAAACAGACCTATTAAACATGTGCAAGTTGCGAGTGCCCAGCAAAAGGCTAATCATGAAAGAAAGTATAGATACCGTGAGAGAATGATAGCATAAAAAATGTCTGCAGAAGTTGGAAAAGATAAAGAGGTTTTGCCAAAGCCCTTAAAAAATTATTTTTGCAAGTACTCTTTTCTGAGAAACCTGCAGTCTTGGTTCCAGGTTTAAACCTGTACAGCAGATCCGATCCATGTGAATGTTTGCCTTTACGTGATGTGCAATATGTTCTATAGACTTACGATATAAAATTAAGGTGTATCAAAACTTCGAACGCTCGTTACAGCCGAAAATCCGCTTAGGCCTACTACGATCTGTTGTAAACTTTACAACAAGTCGCAGACAGACAACACGCTGTATAACTAATTCACAACAAGCTGTACAGGTCCATAGCACGTCGCAAACCTTCAACCAATCTACTATAACTGTTGTCTAACAAGTTCGCTTCACAAATCGAAGCAGTGGAGTACGGACCAGAGCTTAATCACCAAGTTGTCCGGTTCCAAGCCACACACTCGCGTCACTATTGGACAAGGGGCGGGACTGAACGAACAAGCTGGAGGAGCAGCCGAAGCAAGCACGAAGCCGAGTTATCGATCCGCGCCCGGGTGCTATAGCCGCTGCCGTCGCAGCTGAAAACACGCGTCGAAAACATCGATTGAGCGAAAAGAAAGCCGCGGGCGGGCGAGCATCATAATGTTGTTGCAGCAGTAGCGGCGACGACCGTTAAGTCCAGAACACACACAGCAAGCGGACACCAGCAGCGCAGGTGATGTAAAGTCTTGTTAAACTGACAGGCGTCCATTCAACCGGCACCAACCAGGATAACGCTTTACATGAACCACCATCCTCGCCGTCATAGAGGTGAACATCACACGATGCGTGCGCGCGTGCGAAAATTAGGGCTGTGCCCATCGGCTGATTCGTTATCGGAGTAAAGCATCGAAATGAATACCTGCGTAATTCTTTAAAAACGATTATATGTAGTCGTAATTTAACCGGGACATTGGTTACCGTGGGTACCTATTAAATGTTGTAGTTTAAACAATGAGATAGACCGACGTTACCTTTTTTCAAAGTAAGATAAAACAAAACATTTTGACATTCAACAGTCACCAAAGTCATATTCAAAATTTATTTTCTTGGCACTGTAGAAAATGCCCATAGCTTTTGCCGCGCCATGCTATAGCAACATAAGTTAACGTGACGCTAATACGGACTGTTTCTCACTGCAGTGCTTAATGTGGTTGAGTGACAGATTGGTCAGTGAAGCTTCTGATCCTCGAACTGTTTCTGGCTTTGCTGCTGCATTCTGTCGTGCATGGGAGTCTAATTGACTTCTCGAGTCGCATTTGAGACTGATTGACCGTATAAGCTACAGATTCTGCGAGCGCCGTGAGAAATAGCATCAACCACAGTGTAGATAAAACGGTATAGTGCATAACGCAGAAAGCGCGACGATAAAAATCAATGAAAACACAAATTTTAGACACAGGCATCGGCCTATTATAGTCCTGTACAATCATCTTAAAATCTGCACCATTGATAACGTTGCGGAAACTGACGCAAAAATGGAGAAATAATTAGGCCTGACAGTAATTTTATAAGGTCGCAGCGCCGAGAAGCTTACATGTACGTCGCAGGCAGCAAAGTGATAGAATCTGCATGCGTAGTTTAAAAGTCAGTCTGGGTGTCAATAATATTAACGTACAAAAATATAGGTAATGGCCTGGTGGGAACGGCTGGACAAAGGCAGAGTGGTAAAATATTGCAATGTCTGCTATTTCTGTAGTTATAAAGCTGATAATTACGTGTGGGCGGGAGTTGTTTCATCTGTGCGTCCGTACGACATCCAATGATGACAGCGTTTTTCCTGCTGGGACTCCGAGCAGTGCATTCATTCATCTCTATCTGTGTCCGAGGCAGATAACCGACTGTCTCTAGCAGAAGATGCATTGCGTGGTCGCAGATGGCCGATCCGATACAAGAGACTCTCCCGGCCGATGTCGCAAGATAACAGTCGTGCGTCGTCTAGGCGGCGCTCCGTTATTACGCCTGTCCGCGAATTACACATCAGTCGAGAGTCGACGTACGAGTTCTTCGGGTGTCCCAGTTCTTCGTCGCTTCCTTTCCCGACCGGTCCGCAATTACCGCGCCACCTAGCGGATCAGACGATAGTCAACTGGCTTGGGGCCACAATAACCAAAGCACTCGCTAACTGAATCAGCTGCATTAGACATCTCTCTACAGGCCTCCGCTGTGGTCGGTCGAGGAGAAATACGATATCACCTTTTTATGATTGCAATAAGGTTATTATCTACTGCCAACCAATTTTCGTAATTTTCTGATCAGACATATATGCACTAGAAAAAATTGAAACGAAAAAGTTACAAGAGAATATTAGCTCACCTAACGCGGTTTGGAGGGAAGCTAATTTGATGCATAGCTAACTGAATTGTCAACATTTGGAAAAGTGGGTTTAAAGGTCACTTGGTTTTAGACGTTTTGCATAACTTAACGTGCTGGCCAGTAGAACGTCAGTTACTTATAAAAAAAACTGTAAACATTGGGTTTTTCATAGCTGTCTGAGCCTTGCTAAGGTGAAGGTCATGGCTAAACTTATTCCTGGATAATAGCCTGGGGAAGAAATTGAATATTAAGTAGCAGTAGGCTAAGGCTACGAACGGTATCGTCGTAGCTTCTTAAAAGGCTTTCTCTGAGTCTCGTGTTGGCTTGGAGGTGGAGCCTAAGAATGTGTTTACATTTCTCGGCTACAGCCCATAGCCAGGAAATCACTATGACCTAAGTTCAGTTAGGCCCGAGAGATCCACGCCTCTTGGCGTCACTTCTAGGCTACTAGGCCTTTTGACAGTTGATTGACGCATTCGTTTTTACGCGCGAAAGCAGAATGCTTCGCGCGTCTTAGCCATCGTCTGGGCGTCTGTCCGTCTGTCCGTCCGTCCGTCACACTCGTGATCTGTATCAAAACGGTGCAAGCTAGGATCACGAAATCTTCACTGTGGGCTAGTTTATCGTGACAAAATTTCGTGCCACTGGGTGCAGGGGTTCACCTCGAACGAGGGCGTCGAAGAGGGGTACCCCCTTAAAAAGACGTCATTTTGCCGTTATTGGCTCGAATAATGTGAAAACGGTTGCAGATAGGTGCATACATGCTGCTTATCATAACAAGCACTAGTGACAGGCTTT
>Ga0209671_1002851_pt1 | contig 16222 bp, 13 predicted proteins | sample WorMetHERISLAND2_2_FD_187401 | JGI IMG/M metagenome (GOLD analysis project Ga0209671, IMG submission 187401) | Marine gutless worms symbiont microbial communities from Max Planck institute for Marine Microbiology, Germany - Olavius geniculatus... | ecosystem: Host-associated > Annelida >...
TTATAGCCGTTACTTGTAACCTGTGGTTACTTTTGGGGACGCACATTGGGCCGAACTGATACGGCCTCAGCGCTGGGCAGGTGTAAGAGCCTGCCCACCCCGAAGGCAAGGCAAGGCACATCTCGAGCTAACATCTTTATGGCACTTTGTGAATTCATATATGTGTAGTTGGATGTTTATCATTTGTGAATCTTCACATACAGCAAGTTGGTAAATGATTCATTTCAGAGAGCTCAGAACAGAGCTGGAGAGTGAAAGAGACGCAAGTAATTCTCAGCTGGAGAGACAATCGTGTGAAATGTCTTCGGCTTCCCACACTTTGTCTCAGTTGACTGGCTTCGTCCAGAATTTACACAAGTCCTTGTCTGAACAGTCTGACTGTTGGCAACAGGTGCACTTTTGTTCTCTTTTGTATCATACATTACACACAATAACAGATTGATGATTGGTTTTCTGTATAGCAGTGTAATGGCAGTGTCTCAAGACTTTCTCTGTTTTCATTTGTATTGGATGCTTCACTATCGTGGTCCTAAAATGAATTCTTATTACGCAGACCACATTAAACCTCTCTAATGATGGTGATGATAATGCCTGGAATAGATGACTGTCATGGTCTAAGTTTGACTGACTGAAAGTTGAAAGCAGTATAATTCTCACCCACTGAAGGTGACAAAATGGGATTTGATAGGATTGGTATTTTTGCTGTTTATGCAAAACTGTGTTTTTGGCATTCAGCACAGTTGGCAGTCATTATATACTTGAATTTTGTACCGTTGAGTTATGATAAACACTGTGATTGGGTCTTATCATCTCCTAGACTCAGTGCTAGCTGTAAATCCTGGCATATGGAGATCTGAAGTCTTGTCTGTCATTAAATATTTATTGATGTATTTTTGTAAGTGTCTATTGACTCTAATTAATTTACTGATTTTTAGGGCCCACAGTTTTTCACGGAAAATTTTACCAAATTCTGCGGACCAGTTTGCAAAATTCCGCGGCTGACCGTGGCAAAATTGTCCAAATTCCGCAGCTTACTGCGGTCTTCCATTTGGGAATAAACTGAGCTCTATCCTGTTAAGAAACCAGTTTTTAAGGGTGACATCATTATTATTATTATTAATGACATTTATATGGCGCAAGTTCGAAAAAAAGAAATGCAGCAAATGCACCAGTGTGCTCAGTTATGCTACCAATATACAAAAATAATTACTAAGCTTTTTTCTTTTCAAAAGTGCAATCTGTCAGTTAGTTGCATTGTATTTATTTACGATTGTGCGTATTACGATGGTAATTATTAGTAAGGCCCTCAGTTTTATGCAGTTTAGTTTGATTTTTAGGCAGCCCGGAACGATAGTTTGGGAAGGCCTTGTGTTTTGCAAAAGTTTTTATTATTTATTTTTTTTCACCACCAGATCTCCGAGCTCCATCAGCCAATCACCGCGAAATTTTGCCACATGACGGAAAGTATGTTCAATTTTATAATCTCGGTCCAAAAATTTTGGGGGCCAAAAACATTCTAAATTTAGCCCGATTCCACACGACTTCAGACTTTGATCGCAAATATCTGCAGAAGGGATGGAGATATTCAAAATCAGTTAACTAAGGTATCTACTACTATTCCTCCTGCATTAGATGGAAGACATCCGGTGAACTTTCATCTACTTACCACAGCATGTATGCGGCTGATGTTTACCCACTAAATCGACTTTTTCTTAAGACCATATTTTGGCCCCTAAGGGGTGCTATGCCCTGAAATTTGTACATGCACCACAGAATGGCCATCTTGCTAGTCCATACCCCACAGGGGATGGGGGTTTCCCCAACAATTTTTCAATGGGGGGTCAAAAATTGGCTTAATGTAGTGTATGCATGCCTATAACTTTGGAGCTAAGGGATTAGCCCCACGAAACTTTACCATGTAATGTGCTGCTAGGCAGGCATGTTAACGTGGGTACAACTTTAGGGGGGCATTGCCCCCTTAAAATTTTGGGAAGGCAAAAACGTCCAAAATTTGGCGTGAAGTAGAACAACTTTTGGCTTTGACCACAAATATCTCTGGAACGAACTGAGATGTCAACAAGCGGTCAATGGCGTTATCAAGCAGGATCACCCTGGTGTTAAACAAGAAAATTTGGTGAACTTTGGTCACTGAAAAAAAGTTATAGGCGCGCATGTTGACCCACCTTAAATCGCCATTGTGCATTCTGCATATGCTAACTTCAGAGTTTGACCGTGAATATTTCTGGAATGGATACAGTTATGGACAAGCGGTAAACGGTGTTATCAACTGTGATCACTTCCGTGTTGAATAAAAGAAATCTGGTGAAATTTAGGCCACTAACAACGACGATTAGCACGCGTTTGTTGACCCACCCTAAATCCACAGTGCACATTTTGTGTATGCTAACATATTTGAGTTCGTGCCACGTGACTTTGTTACGAGGGAAATTTTAACCCCCTAAACTTTTTCACGCATTGGACTTGTGGTGCCAGGCGGCCTCACGTTGGGTTCTGCCCCATATTTCTAGTTCTCTGTGATATAGTTAGTTTAATTATGTTATCAAACGGATGATCGTACTAATCATTGGTCATTTCTCAACTTTTGTCAAATTTTGCAGAAATATTAAAATTCCACGGAATAGGGCGAATTCCACAGCTCAGTCGAAATTGCACGGCCCACAGAAAACTGTGGGTCCTACTGATTTTTTTGTTTTTGCCATGTTGTCGAAAGTTCGTGTGTTACTTTTATGTACTATGAATACACCTCTGATTTTCTTTTGTAGCATATGGCAGTATATGAGTGATTCAATTGATTGTTATGACTGATTCATTTATCAATTAATTAATCTTGATCAATTGATTGATGCCTAGAAGAGAGGTGACTATTATACTGACTAAGGTGCATTACATCACTCAGTGTCACAGTGTTTTTACGCGCGAAAGCAGCTACTGCTTTCAGCGCATCTTAGCCATCACAATTCTGGCTGTCCGTTCGTCCATCTGTCACACGGGTGGATCAGTCAAAAATGGTGCAAGCTAGGATCACCAATTCTTCACCACGGCTGTCTGGAAACTCTAGTTTCAGGAATCGTAACGCTTTTCCATAAATTCGAAAGGGGTCACCTCGAACGAGGGCGCTAACTAAGGGGGGGGTGGAAAAATTTCCAATTTTTAGCCAATAAGTCGCTGTATCTCAATAACGGTGCAAGATAGGGCCTAGGTTACTATTAATCACTAATAGGAAGTCGTACACTGGCTCTTGATTGCCACCGAATTCAATGACCTTGAACGTTAAAATAGGGGATTTTATGGATTTTTTGGCGATTTCAGGCTGCGAGACACATTTCAAGAGGGAATTGCACCGAAACCAATTGAGATAGACATAGACAAGCTGCATATGAAATTTTCAGTGTTGAACGCAGATTTCAACGGTCCAAGTCTCGATTTTCTAGGTTCAAGGAAACCTGTGCACGAGGGCATCAAATTGCGGTACCCCCATAAAAGTCACGACGAAATGGCTGGAGATAGACTGTCAGTTTGCGAACAGGAAATGCTATAGGCTTTCGCGCATCTCGTGAGCATTAGCTCAAATTTTTTGACTCTATTGTCACGACTGCATTGTTACCTGCTGTTGGCTGTAGAAACTGAGTGAGTTGGAAGCGACTGAGCTGTCACGTGATAACAAACTAGTCTCAAGTCTAGCTGCTGCTGCCAATTCTGGAGCTGCAGCTTCTTGCCAGTCAGGTTATATATCATCTCTCGTGCCTGACCATTTATCTTACATAGTGCCGAGTGTTTGCCACTAGTTATCTAGTAGCCCGATACATGCTGCTGTATCATTATTTCTGCTGTGTCAGTCGGAACATTAAATCCTGCTCGCTCACTCAATTGCTGTTAAAGGCATCAGTGTTTTTGTTTATCAGTGCAATAAACTTAGTTGAAGCAGAAGTTTTTTCTTTTGCTTTTGTTGTTGGTTTTGCTAATAAAAGTTTATCAGTTTGAGTGTTTGAAAGTTGTTAAAGGCTTCAGATCTTGATAGTGGGGAATCATAAACACTTAATACTGTAAATATACAGCATATATCAGGTTACTAGATAACTAGTGGCAAACACTTGGCACTATGTAAGATGTAAATGTGTGTGGCTTGATAATGTAACAGCAGTGGACCAGACTGGTGACCGAAAGGTCCCCGGATCGACTCGGGCCCGTTGCACTGTCAGGTAACAATCTTGGGCAAGTTGTTCACACACATGTGCCTCTGTTCACCAAGCAGTATTATTCAGTACTGGCCAAAGGGCAGTGATGCCTCGTGGCTGGGAAGGTAACCGTAGGTCTGGCGTCACACTGGCCATGTGTCACGGACTTAGTGGTTTATCCACCTACGGGCTCAGTGGCCACAGAAAGGGAGATGAGCACTTCGCCTACACCCCAGAGGGGCACAGCATGCTTTACCTTTACCTTTTACTGCAAATGTAATTCGTCTGCTTTTTTATCGGCCTGTAGTTGTGTCTTGTACAATTCACTTCTGCTAGAATACACTAACATAATGTTGTTGGAAATAACTTATTCAGGTTGTTGTTATTACACAGTACTGGGGTAATGGGAGCATATTGCTCAAGTTTATGTTAGGCACTCAAGTTCATGTTAGGCTATGTTGGTAAGGATTTTCGATGTTGCTTGTGTTGCTCAGATCTATCATGCAACAGCTACAGAGACAGTCCACAGACTTCGTTTGACCCCCACTTGCATCTGGATGATACTCCAAACTGCCCAGTGCCGACATTCAACACACCCGACCTCGATGCTGGGATGTGTTTGACGCCCGTTACATGCCAAGTGCCGCCTGAGTCGATGGCTGAAACTATCGCACCATGTATGCCGTCGATATCAGCAACTCCTGGATTTAGCGCATTCAAACAAGTTGTCAACAAACCGGTTCACATGCAGTCTGAGGCACCCAGTTCTGACTCCAGTATGTCACCACAGAAGGTGAGTGTTGTTCCGATATAACTGGATTATGCAATTTTCCATTTCTTTGTTGTTGACGTTTTAAGTGTAACATATCATTAAAACGATTTAACTTGTGTTGAGCTTGGAATAATCGGTTGGTTTAACAGAAGCTGTATGTGTAATATAAAAATTTTATTCTTGTTATTTTATCTTTTTTATCTCTCTTTCTCTCTATTTTGTGACAGAACTTAAATCTCTAACCAGCTCATATCGTCCTTGATCAACATTTGATGTTCAATGGACACTCCTCTGCAGTTGCTCGTGCAGCAGTTGCTCATGCTTGCAACCATTATGCACAAGCTATTCACCACATGTGACACCTGCTGACAACTGATCTGGCACAGACATTGGCTTGCAGTCTGATACTGTCATGGGTGGATTACTGCAATGCGCTGTTGTATGGCGCCCCAGCCAGCAGCATCCAAAAGCTGCAGCGTGTCCAGAATAATGCTGCTCAGATTGTGATGCAGGCATCTAGGAGATCCGACGCCAGACCCTTACTGCATCAGTTATACTGGCTACCTATTCATCAATGTGTTCAGTACAAGCTGGCAACCTTATCCTTCAAGATCTGTGTGACGTCAACACCAACGTACCTCAGCTGTCGCTAGGGCTGTACCGAATATTCTATAGTGTATTCGTATTTGGCTGAATAGTTGTGCCAAAACAAGCTGAATACAAATAATAAGCACTCTGCTATCATCGCTTGTTTTTCCTGCATTTAGCTTCAAAGATAGTTGCTGTCAGCCCAGCTAAATGCTCTCACATGATGCTTTATGACATTTTTAACCATTTACTTTTTAGTTTGCTGACAGTTATAAGCTTGTCTTGAATTACTGTCAAGTTTCGTTAATCGTTAGTGTCAGTAATCTTAGTTGTTCAACAATGTTCGATTTGGGAATTTTTCACCACTCCGCAATGAAACCAGGTCACTGGGCATTGTGTTTGAACTTGCGTCAGCTATTCGTATTTTGTTCATATTCAGCCGAATAATATAATAAATTATTCTTATTTGGCCGAATAGTAAAAATCTACTATTCGGTACAGCCCTAGCTGTCACCTACATACTTGGAACTGTTTGCAAACTTTGCGCTTCTCTGACACTGCATTACTTAGTATTCCGTTCGTTAGAATTAACTTTGCCAAACGTGTTTATCATTGTGCTGCGCCTTCTCTCTAACTCTGTACCTACCTCTCTAACTCAATCTTTCTTTCTCGCATTTTTTAAAGTTAATCTCGGAACTTGTCTCTTTAGGCAAGCCTATTTCCAGTAACACACCACCTGGTGCTAGCACCTCTGAAGCTACGGCCATATGGCACTTTACAAATATGTGTGTTATTATTATTATATATGTATGTTTCAAGTACCAGCTTGTGTCTTGGAAGTCTGTTGCGAGTGTAACTTACGTATGACAGATTAAACCATCTCAGCTGGCTTTTACTGAACTGCAAATTTATGTTTTTTTTCGTTAGTTCCAGGTACTTGGATGCCATTAATTCTGCCAGGACTGTGCTTGTGTGTGTGTTTTCAGTCGGATGACACAGACTCGGATGCTGCATCTGATGGTGTAGTCAGTCTTCACTACACGGAGTCCGGTGAACGTTCGTTGATGAGCTATGTCGATGAGACTTATTCTGCTTACCGTGACTTGCAGTGGGTCATCGGTGGTCTTAGAAGAACTCTTTGCCAGATCGTCAACTGCTACGACTCAAAATTGTACGTTTGTTTTCTACGAGTAGCGTGGTTATTTTTCATACAGCATATAGGTCGTTTAACTTTGTAACACATTTCCTTATTTGAAGTGCCTTGCTTTTCCAACAATCAAAAATTTTGTAATTCTTACAAACCGAATTGTGTGCCTGTTACTACCTGTAAATTTTTGATAAAAGTTGTTGTCTGAAATTTGTTTGATGACATAAAAACATTTTTAATTGCATTTAGCCTGGAGTGCTATTGAGTGATGGTGATATGTTAGTTTGCCTGCAGACCACTGGATATCATATTGTGTAAAGAGTGCAGCACAACTCTAATGGAAAATGAAACTTTGAATTGTGTGCCTGTCGATAGGGTCAATACGTGTATTTGAATATTTACCAGCTGTATTGACTCCCAGTTTTAATCTCTTACAAAGTATGAGCTTGCAGACAATTTAGCCCTGATCTCTTCCAGAATGTTGCTTGACTTTATTCTGTTATAGGACGCTTTTACGGGATGTATTTTTTCTGAAAATTGGAAGAACAAGAAAAGCCCAGCTTATGCAAAGGGCAACGTGTGACAGCAGTGCTTGTTTGAAATTGAAGGCTCAGTGCGAATGAAATCTAAGCTCACCGATCCCAGCAATTGACAAAGCGTTTCATTCACACTGGCCAGAAGGCCTGACCAGTCTTGCACAGCCATATTGGCTGAAAATCACAAATTTTCCCTACCCACTGTCATTCAGCACTCTTGTTCTGGGTGACCTCTTTCGAAAGCAAAAGCTCTGTGGATTCTGAAACTAGTGTCTTCCAGGCAGCCGATGATGAAGATTTGGTGATTCTAGCTTGCACCGTTTTTGACTGATCTATCCATGTGACGGACGGACAGACAGATGGATAGAATTGCAATGGCTGACATGCGCTACAGCAGTAGCTGCTGTCTCACATAAAATTGTCATCTGAAACAGGTGCACTATTGGAGTGTAAAGGTTAAAGTGCCCAATATCAAGTGCTTGGACACGAAATGGTTTGTAACTTGAGCACTGAGCTTACATTGCAATATCGTATTGTATTGCATGAACGTTGCCGCAGGCGTGCAGCACATGACAGATCCCGGAGTTACAGTGCTGAACTGATGCGATCACGCCAGCTGATGTACGACGCCAAGTCGGCCGCTCGTGTCGCAACACAGGAAATCAACTCCTTGACTGTCAAGTTGTCGGCAGAGAAACAGTCACGTGGTAGAACTGAAGAGGATCTTAACGTCGCACGTCAGTTGCTGCGAGAACACACTGAGTCTAGGATGCAGCATTTTGACCAGTCCGTTGCTGTAGAGGTTAGCACTGCTGTGTTTGTTACATTTTACCTTTTGCTTGTTTTATGTAATTACTTGACCAATATCTCGGGCTTGAGGTGATAAGGTGGTAGTTGTTCAGCACTCAGAGTGAAAGAATGGTATGTAACTCCAGCATCAATGATGCAGTATCTATATCTTTAAAATAGGGATGTTTTAGTTTCGACTATGATTGGCTGTGACGTCATATAGATGTCATCACCACGGTGACGCATCACGAGCATCGTTATAGCTACGCTGCAGCAATGTGCTACGCTGCAGCATTGTGTGTTGAGGCCACAGGCTGAGTTAAGGGCAGAAAATGGAAGCCGCAGACCACTACTATGGACAAGCGGAAGGGAGCATAGCAACTTGCTCGCATGTAATGTTTTCAAAACAGAGATGTATTGTACGAGTGTTCGGATGTACTGGTTGTCATACTTGGGTCACTCAAGCAGGAAATGTTTGCCAGAATACGTAGTGCACATTTTCAGAAAATGCACTTGCAGTTTTTAGTGTGTTTTGCTAAAACTGCTGTAAGTTGTACATTCTGCTGCTCCATTTTAAAGGAGCTGCAGAATGGTAAAGATTTTCATGCTGCTGGTGCTTTTTGATATCTTTTAGCAGTATTTGTCTACAAAACATAAACCGCACAGCATTCACTCAACTGGGTACAAATATGAAAAGTATTAGTTTTTGTTAGAGCTGTCAAATTAGTGTGTTAACTGAACACGTTAATGCATTCAAGAATTAACATTGTTGAAAGATTAATGCCATTGACATTAGCTACTGTTGGCAGATTGTGCATTGACTCTGCTACTGACTCAATCTGCTACTGACTGTTGAAATGCTGCACTATGGAAAGAATCTCATTGCTTGTTGTAGCGTTTGACTGCCGATTTGCTTACTTTGCTGCTAATTAATGCATTGTCGTCATGTGTTGTACGATGTACGTAGCGTCTGGAGAAGCAGCTGAAAGCAGAACAGCAGTTGTCAGCTGGACGTGCGGATGAGATATCAGCACTGCAAAAGATGGTCAAGCAGCTGACGACTGCACTCCAGCAAGGCGCTGATGCTGCTGCTGCTTCTGCTGCTGCTGGAGATGTGAAGAACACTTGGGCGTACATCGTCGATGAAAACTGTCGACTGCGTGTTGAGAAGTCTGCTCTGGCTACCCGCCTGAACGAAGTTCAGATATCACTCAGTGAAGAAAATAAACAGCTCTCAAAGATGGTATGAAACATACTGGACCAGTTTTGTGAGCGAGAGCTAGCATAGCTAGCTATAGCGCGTATTAGCTATGGTGATTCTGTCTGTCTTGGTGTCCTGGTGTCTGTCACGTCCCGGTACCGTTGCAAGCCGAGGTGAGATAGAGACTTCGTGTTTTTACCATATAATAGCTTAGGGTCTCTAGTATTTCGTGACAAAATTTCATGCTGTGAAATTAATATTTAACGTATTTATTCAAAAAAATTCCCAAAAAATTACAATGGCACCTGTGGGGAAAATTAAAAATTGTTATAACAGTCATAACTTTGGCTGTGTATAAGATAGAGTCGTAATTTTTGGTTTTGTGGTATGGTTTTCGAGGATGGCCAATCTAACAGTGTCATTCAAATTCACCCCGTGGCAACGAAATTTGGGACAAAATGACCTATAACTCGGTTTCTGCTAGAGATATCTGTGAGATCTTTGCGTTTATAGGGGGGTTTTGGGGTTGGGCCATTGAATACTGCGAACAAAATTTTACTCCAACCGACCCTTGTTGCCATGGCAACGAAATTCGAAACAAAAGGGCTATAATTTCTAGAAAATAGAGGATTTTTGTGATTTTGTGCGATTTTTGGCTGCAGTAGAGTGATGTGCAACGAAATTGATGGAGATAATTCGATATTAGCTGAGAACAGAAATTGCCATAAGCTCTCGCGCATCTCATGTGCATTAGCTAAGATTTTTTGTTGAATATAGTAGAGCTGTAAAGCTGTTGTGGCATTATATTATTCTTTGCCCACTCATGCTGTTAGTGGCTCTACTTTGTTACAGAATCAATAAGTAGTGGTACACAGCAGTGTCACTAGCCAATACACAGATGATAAATTTTTCTTTCTCACTGTCAGCCTTTTTTGTCAGGCTGTATGTGAACCAACAACTTGGGACAATGGAGAAAAGTAATGTTAGGTTGCATCCACAATAGTTTAAATTTTTATGTATTGTGAATGGCACTACAAAGACATTCAGTACGGTTGCAGGCATGTCTAGTAACTATGTGCTAAAAGCTAGCATACTTTTACCAGTCAGTGAGAATGTTATTTAATTAAAGTTTTTAAAAAAATGCATTTTTAATTAAAGATTTCAACTAGAAATTTGGGGCAAAGCCCAACGTGAGTCCGCCCAGCGCCCTAAGTCCGATTGGGGGGAAATTAGAGGGGGTAAAATTTCCCCGACATCAAAGTCACGTGGCCCGAAGTCAAATGCATTGGCATACGCCGAACGCGCATTGTCGACTTAGGGTAGGTCAGCATGAGCGCTTATAACTTTGTTCGTAAAAGACTGAAGTTCACCAAATTTTTTGTTAAACGCTGAAAAGATCGTTCTCGTCAACGTCGTTTAGATTTTGTCGCTATCTTCATCGGTTCCAGAGATATTTGTGCTCAAACTTGAAAGATATCGTAAATCGCACCGATTTTTGAACGTTTTTTGCCCTCCCAAATTTTAAGGGAGGCGGTGCCCCCAAAAGTTGTACTTGCATTAACACCCCAGCCTAGAGACACGTCAAGTGCCAAAGTTTCATCGGGTTACACCCCCTAACTCCAAAGTTATGAGCTCTCCTTTATTACATTTTTAAGCCAATTTTTGACCCCCACTTGAAAAAATTGTAAGGGGGGCCACCATCCCTGGTGGCGGGTGCGCTAGTAAGACTTGGTCATTCTCTAGTGCATGTAAAAATTTGGTGGTGCAGCACCCCCTAGGGGTCGAAATATGGTCTTCCGAAAAATGCGCTTTGGGTGGGTACAATTTCACATCTAAGTCTCCAAGGTTACTGGACCAAACTTCCCCTGACTTGTTTCGCCTAACACGGGAGGAATCGCTGTCGAACGAGTAACTCACCGATTTTGAATATCTTTGTCCCTTTCGGAGATATTCGCCACCGAACTTTGAAGTCGACCGAAATTGGGCCAAATTTTGCATGTTTTTGGCCCCTAAAAATTTTTTGGGGAGGCTCCCTTAAAATTTCGGACCGAGATTATAAAATCGAACATACTTAGGAGCATCGTGCAAAATTTCGCAGCGATCGGCCCATGGAGCTCGGAGATTACACGAGGGGAAAAAAGAATAAATGCCAGCAAAACTTAAGTCCGCTTTCGGGCGGACTAATTAAAAGTTGTCTGTATTTTTTGCAGATAATATTAGTCTGATTGTCAGCTTCCATCTGTTACCATCTCACCTGACATTCTCTTTTTTTGCAGTGTTAAGAATAATAAGGTTTTTGTTTTTGCATTTCTGAATCATCTTGTATTACTGCTGGATGTTATTTACGAATCAGAGATTGAGTGGAAACATGAGGTGGAAAATGATTATATGATTAAATCAACAGCATATTAACCCTACTATGCCTAAGCTTTTTCGGCAGCCTTCCCAGCCTAAGAGGGGGTCGATTTGACCGACCCCCTCCATCAGTGGTCGCAATTTGCTTGATATTTTGTGGCATTTTACACATCACTTGAATAGATTTTAAAAGAGGACACCAGAACTGTTTGCTGTATATTTTTGTACCAGTAAGAAAGTGAGTAAGTAAGTAAGTAAAACATTAATTTATATAGCAAATAATGTTAAAATTACCAGTTTTTGTCTTTTGTTTGAAATTGAAATATATTGTAACTATTTTTTATTGCAGAAATGCATCAACTATTTAGATAAACAACAAATAAACACGGAAACTGAGAAAAATGCTGCTAATTATAATTTTTACCATCAATACCGGGGAGCTAATTTATTGGTATAATTCTATATATTTCAGGACCTGAAAACCTGACCTGTAAGGTAGTGTGTGATATGTCAAAAAATGCCTTTAGTGCTTAGGAACAGATACACAAAATATATTGTTGGTATCTGTGCAAGACAAAAAATAATTCTTAAAAAAAACTGCAGGAGGGTGTCGTTTTGACCTTCTCTTTAGGCATAGGGGGTTAATTAGCTTACTGTATATTAAATGTACTTACCAAGCAGTGTTTTATAAGTAGTGGAAATAAAAGGTTGTTCCATAAACAAGTTACAAAACGGCGTCATTCTGTTAATTTACCAAATGTAAAAAATTTGAAAATATACTTTTTGTAGGGAATTTTTTTCTGAACATATGTGGAAATTTTTTTCAGTTCATGAAACACAGCCTATCTGTGTATTATTTTCTCCACAATATACCACAACTCGCTAGCAATAAACAGCATTAAAATGAGGAAATGTAATAAACTTAACAATTTAATGTCATTACTTTAAATGTTACACATTATTGTTTCATTTTATCAACATATCTTCCGAGTTTGTTCAAACATTTTGTCCCATCTGTAAAAAAGCTTCTGAATGCCTGATACAGAGAACAATGCTGCCTGCTGTCCCAGCCACTGACGAACGACTGATTGCACCTAGGTATCTGATGCAAATTTCTGCCCATCTAGTATTTTCTTACACCAAAAGTGTATTGTTGATTTTGTAAAACACTTATTGCCATATACTGGACACAAACTGTCAGAATTTTATTTGCATTAAGCTCATTTCCTCACAAGAAAATGAATGATAGAATGTTGTTCGTTCGGGACAAATTGAGTGGCAGCGTCACTAAATTTATTATTTATAAATGACGTCATTGTGATAAAACTCACAGGTGGTGACCAGCATTAAATTTCCTACAAAACGTATATTTCGGATTTTTTTATATTTGGAAAACTAACAAAATGACGCTGTTTTGTAACTTATTTATGGAACGACCCTTGTATAATAGACAGTAAGTTAATTCGTGCTGTTGATTTTTGCATTTTACAGGGCAGAACGTTAATTAGTGGCAATCATGTGCTCTGTGTTTGTAGCATAGCGATGTGTCAGACAACCTGAGGAAGGCAGAACATGCTCTGACATATCTCGATGACAAGGTTGAGCGTGTACGCCAGGTAACCTCATTTCAGTTTATATCCAGAAAATATGTGAGTGCAGTTGTCACTGAAATATAAATTTACTGATGGGTTGATCAATCTTCTTTTAGGCAGTGTTGCTGAGATCAGTGAGCATCAGTGGCACCAGCTACTGCAACATGTAGTGTGGTCTGTATGTCTGTCCGTCTGTCTGTCACACTTGTGACTTGGACAGAATGAGATGTCATTTTGCATTTTATGTCAGACAAGTGCCCCTGTCTTAGTAGGAAGGGAAGGTAAAAAGGTAAAGATTGTCAATTTGTATAGCGCATCGTCGCTTATGCACGTCTCTAATGCGCTTTCGTCACTGACCAGAGCCGCCGGCCGCCCAACTGCCGTGTGCAGCCTGCAGACACAGGCTAGCGCAGCGGCCAGGCCAGGCAGCTTCAGTCAGCTGTACCAAGGTCCCCACCTTCCGTAACCCATAGAATGGGTTACTACTCATTTAACCGACCCCGGAGGGATGGCAGGCTGAGTTGGCCTTGTTGGCTGACTGATAGCGGACGCTTTGCCCACAAATTGGTCACACGGCCATCCCTCAGTCTAGCGCAGAATTGGGAAAGTTCGCCGGCCAGGACCGACGTGCTAACCACTATGCTACATCACCAACTGTTTGTTAGGGGGATAGGGGTTAAGAACTTCCAGTCAAGATGCATTTCAAGTTGCAGCTAAGGCGATGTGGTAGCCACAGCGGTGCCATCTAGTGTTAAGTTACTTTCATGTCAGCTATTGTAATCCGTTGAGTTCTGTACATCATTTTTGTCACATATTTTGGATTTTGCCTATTTTATCTGTTAAAAACACTGTCAACTGATTATGTGTACATGAACACTTGACACGTTTGTTATGCTGCCAACCAGTAATAAGATATAGGACAGGACATGGCATGTCTGACATGTCTCTATACGATGTTGCAACAATTTGTCTTTCAGATTCTGTCTAAAATAAATAACTTCTCTGTATTTTTTAGACATCATTCCAAGCGTTCGTGTTTAGAGGTTGTGACTTAAACCGAGAGTAACTCTGGCAAAATTAGCCAGGCCGCTTGATCGCTATCTGAAGATGGCTGTTGCTGGTAGCGGCAGTGGCAGCTGGCTGATAAGTAAATAAGTAAGTAAGTAAGATTATTTAGATAGATAGTACTGATGGTGATTACTGATTAATGAGTTTATCGTGGGCTCTATTACCAGCTTACTTGACATTCTCATATCTCTCATTTTGCGTCTCTTCTGCACTCACTGAAGAATGCTGTATTAATTCACGCATTGCAGTGGCTGCCATAGATCTAGCCAGGGGCGATGTAGGTAAAAAAAGTAGACAGGGTAGGAAGCTGTAATTTTCCGACAGACACTCCAAATTTCCAACAGAATTTTGACTGACAGATTTCTGTCAGAGTTTTATGGGTGCTCAAAGTTGCAATTTTGCGTTTGGACAAGACAAAAATTTTCCAACAATTTTCTAGCAGCCCAAAATATGAGGCGATTGCCCACAATTCCCTTTTTTCGTTGGCCACGACGCCACTAGGTCTAAGACAGTTAAATTCCTAAGACAGTCAGTTGACTCGCCTATCTGTCATCGGATGCTGCAGGGTCACCGTCATGTAGATTTTGCCTCTAACTGCCACTAGGTACATGCACAGTCATTAGCATGCCGAGCTGTTAAATAATTTATATATGATCGATATGTCATTTTTGTTGAGCATATAGTACTGTTGACAGGGCTCGTGTGTGTATGTCTGTTAGGCTTTGATACCTCACGCACAGACGTTGTGTACTGATTCAACGATGAATTCAGTCATGGTGGAGATTGGTGTTTTTCGCCTCTGACCTTTAAGCCGCGTTGATTTCATCTGTCGTGCCTCAGATGACTGGAAGTTGTGCGATAGCATGCTTATTAAGTGAAAGTTGTATTAAATTGATTTTAATCCTTGGGGGTGTATTTCAGGGAAGCTTTGCATTTGCTCCCCCCCTTCGCTTGAAATTAAAAAGAATAATTAAGATAAAAGTTAATTGTAAGAAGAGAGTTTGCCTACCTAATGTAAAAAATAATTCTGATGTATGTACACCTGGGTACCCTGTTTCATATTATAAATACGCGCCTGTAAATGCCGCATGTGGCTAGTAATGTGTCAGGTTTGTTTTCACATGAGGGACATTAATTAGTAATGTGCGCATATCGCAACACATGAGATGCCAAACTGCAGCTTTGTCTGTCTCTTTGCATGTACATGTTTGTATTGTAATTTGTAACTTGGGTCAAGAGTTACTGCATACCCGGTATGCTGTTTGCATTAGCTGTGAATATTTACTTACATCACTAAGATTATAGTATTTTTCCTGGTCTTTCTGTTTGTCTGTCTTTGGCTGTAGAGTAATTCAGTAGAAGGTCACAACTAATAATTCTGGTGAAATTTTTTGAAGACATTGGTTTAGGATAAAAACGATGAATTGGATTTTCTGGTGATTTAGGAATTGTTTTGCTCATTCTGTACAGCAGCTAAGCTTCATCTGTTCTTTGTTGTGCCATATATTATTTCTCACCTTCTCTGAGCCGTAACGTGGACAGCCTACCGGCTACGTGCTCTTAGACATTAGTGCAGCTTGCAGCAGTTTAGTTCATCTGGCAGCTAAGAAGTACTGAAAAAGTTCATAAAACTGCTGTCAGGTGCACAGTCAGAATTCAGGATCACGTGAAATGTTTTTTTGTAACAGTGAACCGATTGAGTCAGTAAACTTTGAAGTCTGAAGTTCTAAGTATCAACATTTTTTAACAATTTGTGCATTACAAAAAAGTGAAAAGTAAATGTGACTCTAGTCAGCGTGGGTTTTTTAATGGGATGGCTTTTGTCAGAGCTTCAGACTCCTGCTGTAGTGCACTTATATTCTTGCTTTGTTGTAGTGAAGCTTCTCAGTGGTTTGCGTAATGAATTACTTTTATCTCTGATGCAATTTTTTCCGCACTGTCATTTAGCTGCAGTCCACTAGTTGTATTGTAGAACATG
>Ga0209671_1002852_pt1 | contig 16220 bp, 11 predicted proteins | sample WorMetHERISLAND2_2_FD_187401 | JGI IMG/M metagenome (GOLD analysis project Ga0209671, IMG submission 187401) | Marine gutless worms symbiont microbial communities from Max Planck institute for Marine Microbiology, Germany - Olavius geniculatus... | ecosystem: Host-associated > Annelida >...
AAATATGGCTACGTGTTAGTACTTAAGGACTGCAGTAAACTTAGCTATGAAGGGACTAGTGCTGTATGGATAGTGAGCAACCGATATCCTTTATTGAGTGCATAGACGAAGATTGTGGTGGAGAGGTTGGCCTTCAATCCATTTTTTGTTGAAAATCGTTGCTAAATGGTGTGCTGACTGCTTCTCTAGGGCCACGTACCATGGACATTTATATGCAATGCTGATCAGTCGGAGTACAGCTGTCCACTGCTGTACAAATAGTCATGAGAGTCATATTTTGCATATTCTTTTTCAAATTTTCTGGGTATTGTAACACAAGCGCCTCATGCCAGCACCACATCCTGTCTGTGCTGAACAATTTCGTACAGTTTCTCATAAATGAACGAACACTGGCACAGAACCTAACCATTGACCCTATCCCTAACCATAACCCTAACCCTAACCCTAAAATGTGGAAAAATGCAAGAGTCGTAATTAACTATTCTCATTACGCTCACTTCACTTTTTTGCAACATTTAACCCCAAGTCAGACATTTATTCCCTTGAAAAAAATTAATTACGACAGTGAAGAGAAAAAATTGCAAAAAGTAGGATTCAAACCCGGGTCCTTTCGGGCAGCAGATGTGTGACGCTGCCCACTCGGGCACAGCCGCTCTCAGCAGAAGTGGTTCAATTGCGCTATTTATGCCTGCGCCATATATACAGGCTATAGTATAATTACTGGGTACCAGCTTACTGCTAGCCTATTGGTTGACACAGATAGGACGTGGTGTTGGCGTGAGGCACGTGTATTGCAACTATAACAGAAGTAGGTTTAGTGAACTTGTAATTTGTGATCATCCACTAGCTGAATCTTGTTACTATAAATACCTGGATAGTTTTGTATAATTTATTTGCTGTTTTCTGTGTTATTCGTGACAACAGGCGTGATGCTAAAGAGTACGCTTTGAAGCAGATTGAAGGGTCTGGCATCTCTATGTCTGCCTGCCGTGAAATTGCTGTATGTGGACATAATACTGTAGCCTTAGTTGCAGTATGAGCTGGCAGCCGAAAACACGTTGCTGAAATTTACGATTAGCTGATTTGGTAGTGCAAACATTTGTAAATCATATTCTCCATAGAATCGCTAACTTCTCGAGTTTTATACTAGCATTACAGGTTTTTAGGCATCTGGCCAGAAATAATGTGTGCAGTTGCTGAATGTATATAAAATGCTGCATAAACTAATGCCAATATCACAGTGCAGCACGGTAGTGTTGACACTGTTGTAAGGGCGATGAATGTTAAGTATAGGAAATGGCGTTTGGGGGGTCCTGTAACTCCGAAATCCCTTAACCAATTTCCATAAAACTGGACGATAGTTATCACGTTGTCCACCCGACCCCACATGCAAAATTTGGTTACAGTTGGTTCAAAGGGGGCGTGGTTGCGCATGCGCGAAATTTGCCATTAGGCGTCTATTTTTTCCTTTTTTTTCTTGCGCATGGCTACAGATCAGCCCGTTGGACCGACCGACGCCACTAATGACTCAAACGAAGCGTTCTGACGCCAGACACATTCCTTATATGTTTTTGATTAAAATTTTTTAAATTTACCCTTTTTTATGCCCCAATTTTAAAAAATTTTCTTTACGGCCTATGGGGACTTCAAAGCGGTATAACTCGGTGCCCATAAAAAATAGTTGCACGCTGTTTGCACCTACCCCAATATTTTCAGGGTCAGGCAATCTAACGGTGTCATTTAAATGTACTCCCTAACGACCCCTGTTGCCATAGCAACCATTCAAAAGTTGCAAAATTTTGCATTACAGCCAATGGAGAGTTCAAAGCGGTATAACTCGGTCCCTGTAAGAGATAATTGCGCACTGTTTGCACCTACCCCTCTATTTTTGGGCCCGGGCTATCTGATGGTGTCACTTAAATTTTTCCCTGCCGACCCCTGTTGCCATGGCAACGAATTTTTGGACAAAATTGACTATAACTCAGCCCCCGTGAAAGATAATTGTGCGCTGCTTGCATTTACCCCACTGTTTTCGGGCATGGGGTCTCCGATGGTGTCATTTAAATTTGTCAAAGACAAAATTGGCTGCAGCAGACATTGTTACATCACACATAATTTTTTCCTTGCACCAACTTCCTTTACCCGTTCGGAGGTATTCTGAAAACACTAAATAAATTTATTGTCATAAGGTCAAATACCAAAAATTTGGACAAAATTCGACTAAAAAACAGTAAACATCAGAGCAAAAAACTTTAACAGTTTACAAAGATATGTAAGGGCGATAGGAGTCAAAACTTGAAAACAGCAAAAATGGTTTTCAGGCAATATTATCGCGTGTTGAATTTCAGACTGGCCCTTACAAGACTAGCCATTCTAAGTACTTGAAAAATATTACTGTAGGCCTATATCCTAAACAAAAGTTCATTGTAGATACTTTTGCTTGGTGCCAAGCTAAGCTAAGTGAAAGCTGTTTTCGAGTTTTGACTCATATTGCCCTTACATAGGTTTGTAAACTGTTGAAGTTTTTTTGCTCAGATTTCTGTATATCTTCCAGTTTCTCTTGTCATGAACAGCTTCTGCATTACTTGGGCATAAGTGACATGTGACACAAACATTGTTTCTGAATTTTTGCCATCGCTGTTTGATTAACTGCATATTTATCAGTGTCGTTTTCGGTGAATGTTGGAGTTAATTGTTACCGGCAGTAGTGCAGTTGTTTGTTTGTCTCGTTGTGGCATATAGCTGCTGCGTGAATTGCATCATCAGAATGTCATCAGTCTGAATAAAGTTTATCTCTCGCATACTGATCGGAAGGTCTGGCTTCTGTTTGACTACGCCGAACATGACCTCTGGGTTTGTATTTGAACGACGTTAATAATAACTAGGCCTGTACTGTATAGTAGATTTTACTATTTGGCTGAATGAGAATAATTTGTAATACTATTTGGCCAAATACGAATAGAATACAAATAGCTGACACAATTTCATACACACTGCACGATGCCCTGGTTTTATCGCAGTGTGGTGAAAAATTTTCAAACCACACATTTTGTAATGGTATTGATGTTGAATGAATGATACTAACAAAGATTACGTACATTAACAAAACATGAAAGTGAGCAAACTAAATAACTGAGGAAATGCCATAAAACATCACGTGTCATGTAGGCGTTATGCTAATGCTGAGACACAGTTGTCTATAAGGTTCAATGTAGGTACAACGAGCGGTGATGGCGTAGTGCTCAATATTCGTATTGGGCATGTTGTCAACATTACTATTCGGCTGAACACGAATACACTATTCGGCCTACTATTCGGATCAAGCCCTAATAATTTGGTAGAGCCCTAATCATAACAGCATGATGTGCCATATTTGTCGGTATAACATTTCTGGCTGACATTCTTTGACTTCCACAATGTCATTTGTATGTGTATGAATGATCTGCTTTAAGGATTTTTTTATGCAGTACATAATTTTGTGTTTATTCATGAAACTTGTATTTTGTTGTTTTCATTTTTTTCTAGTTTTTGTGTTTTTTATCCAATTTTTTTGCAAATTAAAAATTGCTGTAAAATGGAATTATAGCATAAATAGTATTGTAACTGTCAGATGTTTTAACTACTGGTATATTGCTTTATGTATACATTTGCTTTTCCCATATTTTTCTGAAGAAAAAAACAGGCGGTAAACTGTCTGAACCTAACGATCTGAGCACAGTGAGAAATGTATTGACTGAGTGATCAAAGTGTCATCTACTTTCACATTTCGTGATTAATAATTTAATTTGCAGCACATCATAAAGTTTCATCGGTCAGCAAAAGCAAACAAAAAGCCGATCAGTACACCAAAGAACATGGTGAAGTCGTTGCTGTACCAGATTCTGGATGGCATTCACTATCTGCATTCAAACTGGGTTCTGCATCGCGACCTTGTAAGTCGTCTTCTTGCATAATTAGTATTTATGTCAAGTGGATATATAATTATTTAGGTAATTTGGCATTTTTTAGCTGCTGTGGTATTTTTACATTTTAAAGTAAGCAGTCTTCAGGCCCGTCGCAAGGATGGGGTAGTGGGGTAAGCTACCCCGGGCCTCGTGACATTTGGGGGGCCCCACCGTTGCTCAGAAATATAAAATACACCAGGATGCACCATTATAAACAGAAAAATTTGAAAAATTTCTTTCCAGAGGTTCCCCGCGAAAATGTTTGGTGGCCCCTCAAGAATGTTTCCCCGGGTCTCGCTGTGGCTCTCAACGGGCCGGGCAATCTTCTGCTAGAATATACATCATTATTGCCTTTTTTTTATCATAAACGGATTGTTGGGTTGGATTTTGTAGATAACATTGGGGTGCATTTTGTGAATGTATTTTCAGAAACCTGCCAACATTCTGGTGATGGGCGAAGGTTCCGAGCGTGGACGAGTGAAAATAGGTTAGTTATACGTTGTTGTAGTTTAAAATCTGCTCGCAGGTGGCAATTTCTTTGTATTTATATTGGCATATCAGTTAATTTTCGTTTGCAGCTGGTAAGCTGGTACAGAAATGTGATCAGTTGCTTACTCAGGACATATTTTTCTAGCACCATAGGGGCTATTCAAAAATCATGTCACAGTTTTTTTGACTAATTTGATCCCCCCCCTTTCCTCTGCCTCTGTCACAAACTGTCACGTGGCCAACCCCCGTGTGAAAACTATGTCACAGGCCACAATACCCACCTCATCTGTATGCATGTTATCGAATGTAGCACTGCAATTACCAAGCCAACCAGAAGTTCGTAAAGTGAGCTGGATATACAACGGTGAACATTGCACGCAAAATGGGCGATTTTTAGGCCACATTTTGGATGCCGGTGACCTCGAATCCCCAGCATCTCCGGCTTAATGAAGACCCGCATTGCGTTTAGGGACACCTAGTCTACAATGTGCTGCACGAAAAAAATTCGGCCGCTTGCTGACCAAAAATGTAAAAAAAATTGGGTGAACTTTAATGGGCGATTTTTAAAAAAATGGGCAAAAATTTGGAAAATTGTACTCCTGCATTACAAATGGGAGCTACTCTCCGACAACTGGGTGAACGAATTGGATTGATCGAACTCATAAGTTCCATAAGTTGGTGGGCAACTGAATAGTCATTTGATGGCAAGTTGTGTCAGGAATATTCGTACCAAAAATTATCAAAATCTGATAATTTGTTTTAAAGTTACAGTCAAAAATGTCGGGGATGTTTTTTTTTGAGACACAGTGTAGATGGCTAGAAGATGAGCATGTGAGCCTGATAGATTTGTGATGATGTAGAAGTTCAGCAAGATAAGCAAGATAAGATGTGACTAGTTTTAAGCTGGTTTAACTTCGTCGATTGTGTTTTATTGCCAATTAGTTGGCGGAATCTGTTCAAGACATCTCTGTGTGTGTTTTGTCCTGCGTGTAGCTGATATGGGGTTTGCCCGTCTGTTCAACTCGCCTCTGAAACCACTTGCTGACTTGGATCCAGTTGTCGTCACGTTCTGGTATCGAGCGCCGGAGCTCCTACTTGGCGCAAGGCATTACACGAAAGCTATCGGTATGCTAAATACACGAATAATAGTAACTGGAATTTATGTAAAATTTTTATGATTTAATATTTCTAGTTTAATTTGTTATGGACAAATGCAATCTGATGTCTTCTTAGGTAAAATGTATTTGTCAGACTTTGCTCTTGTCAACCACAGTTGTTTCTTTGCATTAATTATGTTAATTAGGCTCAGTCATCTGAGCTTTGGAACTGTCGGTTGGGTGGCAAACTAAGCATCAATGAAGCAGTGTTCTATGCCTCCTGGAAGGTTTTGGATTTTTTTTCTGGAAAATTCCAGCACCTGGAAAGTCCTGGAAAAATATCCTTGAAAATCACGCATTTTTCATAGGCTAAAGCGGAAAACAAGCAGCAGTAGTATATCACCCAGTTTATGTTGACTGTTGCTTACTTAAATAGTGTTGATGAATTTTGCCGCCTTTGGCCTTTGGTTGCTAACGTTTCTGCAATAAAAGAGTGTCACTGAAAAAGTGGGAATCCTGACAAATTTTAACTCTAGATAAATAGGAAGATTAAATAAAAGCCAAAATGTGTGTATGTGTGTTTGATTTTACGTTCAACATCGTCGTGCATTTATATCAGATATCTGGGCGATTGGTTGCATCTTTGCCGAGCTGATGACGTCAGAGCCGATCTTTCACTGTCGTCAGGAGGACATCAAGACCAGTAACCCTTACCACCATGACCAGCTTGATAGAATCTTCAACGTCATGGGCTTTCCACAAGGTAGACTCTCATTGTGCATTGTTGCTGCTTGTACTATATTTTCTTAGCATACAAGCGTCTATTTTGGCAACAAGATTTACAATGATTTGTTTGTATTGGGCTAATGGATACACCCTCTGCGGAGGATAATGGAGTACTGGGTAAGCTAGCTGATTCCGGCAAAAATAAAATTATGTTTTCTTTGTTGTGTGACGTCTTTTATGGGGTGTTTATACGATGAAGCAAACGCGAAGCAAACTTAGAGCACTCATCATGCATGTGTATATTCGATACGTTTGCTTCATGTTTGCTTTATCACGTAATTGGGGTGTTAGTAGTGTTAACACAACTGCGAGGTTGATGAAGCAGTTTTAATGCAGCACTTTTTTTGCAAAAATGGAATTTATTTGGTGATACTGCTTTTTCCTCTGCGGTCCAACTTGTACTGAGTTGATAACTCCCGAGATGCAGTTATACACGAGCAAACAAATGATGGTGTAACCTTATACTGCCAACTGTCAGCAGCTGTGACATAAGTGTAATTAGAAATAAATAAAAAAAAGTTAGGGACAGCATGAGTCAGAAAAAAACTGTGCCACATTTTTAAAATAATATCTTCACCAAATGTTAATGGATTTTCAAAATTCTTTCACTGATGCATTTCATGGACAGTTAGCAACTAGCAATAAAGTGGTTACTGAATATCCCACCACACTTTAACTGCATCGCTGCACTACCATGTAAAACATAGATTTGCAAAAATCACTAAAATCACTGTATTACATAAGCAGAAAATTATCCTTTGAAACGTTTTTTACTAATTTTTGTACGAAAATTAAATTATGTTTAGTTTCAGATACATTTTTGATGTTTGTAAACAAAAGCAGTGGATATTATTGTAAATAATCATTTTTAATGCAGTCGCAATATGCTGGTACTGTAACGTGCCATTTTGCTATTGAGACAAGGCTTTGATTATGAGCGTGTGCACGTTTAAAAAATACGGTTTTCGGAGGATACTGGTGGAATTTTCGAACATAAACTGCAAGAGGGAAAACTTTTCAAACAAAGATTTGGAAAACAGCAAAAACCAACCTAAGGCATGAGAGCATGCATGCACTGATCTAACACAGTGTAGCATTGTACAGGTCATTCACTGTGTTTTTGTCTGAAGTGTTTGTCATTTACCAACATGCTTGCTGCCTATTGTTTTTTTGTACATTCATATTTCGCAGTGTAGTGTAGCGACACTGCTAAGGTGTGGTGGGATAGTCAATAACTAATTTATTGCTGATTGTCCACGGAATGCACGAGTGAAAAAAATTTGAAAATCCGTTACCACTTGGCAAAGATATGGACAATAGTGGCACAGTTTTTTTTCTGACTCACACTGTATAACACATATTGTGCCACGTTGAATACGTTTGCTGTAACATTTATTTTGAAGTATTTTTGGTTTTATTTTTTTGTGTTTGTCTGTTGATCAAACACTCCAGATCGTGACTGGGAAGATATGAAGAAGATGCCAGAACATCAGACTCTTGTCAAAGACTTCAAAAAGATAAAGTACAGTTTTCTGCTGCTTTTTTGTTTTTATTTACCTCTAATTACATCGCAGCAAATGTGCGTGATTATAATAGCGCATGTTCAAGATAATAATTATAAAACCAAAATTGGCCTGAGCATTTCCCTGTGCATGAATAAACAGTGTGCCCATTTGAGCTCAAAATGTGAAAGGCCAGAGTTATTGTTCGGGTTACGGTTTTTCTCACTTGATGATGACCTTGTGCAGTGCACAGCCTGGCAGATAGCAGTGGCCATATAGTACGACTGCCATAAGCCAACGTCTTTTATAGTTGATACGATATTTTACTGCATTTCTGCGTGTTAGCACTTTTGGCTTGCTGCCATAGAGGCTATTTTGCCTGTAAAGAAGGTGGTCCAAAATTCGAAGGGGCAGTTGGCAGTTGACTCTGAAGGACGTAAGTAAGTAAGTAAGTACCAATGTATGTAGCGCCAAAATCTCAGATGAGAATCAGTGCGCATTGGAGAGGAGCGCTATGGGGCAAGATGAGCAGACTGAAAATAAGAAGTTTTAAGATGATGTCTGAAAGAGGTGAGTGTTTGAGCTTGACGGATATGAAGAGGAACGGAATTACAGGGTGGGCCAAAAAAACCGGACCTGTTTGAGCGTTGATAACTCAGCGATGGTTAGTGGTAGAAAGTCGTGTGATACGTCAAAAGTTTCAGAATGCTGTAAAGAATTAACGACAAATTTGCATAGTGAAGCATTTAAATATTTTTGCCTAATTTGCATAAATATTCATCACCCCTGATATTCTACCAAATTTGACTGTAACACATGGATTTAACATGGATATTTGAGCTTTTATAACTTAGCAATGTTTGTTGATGGAAAAGCGCATAATATGCTGAAAGTTTTGAAACTGTATGCAGACAAAGTGTACAACTTGCAAGTCTCAGCATTTAAATATTCTTTGCCTGATTTACAGAAATCTGCCCCACCCCAAAAACATGCTAAATTGGCAGCAACACATGAATTTAACTAAATTTTTATTCAGCATACAGTGAAATATCAACAATCATTAACTCATACGTTGAGTTTGGATGGAATTCGACATAGGCAGTTGCCCAGCTTTTGCATTCATAACCGTCATCAGTCCTTTTAAGCAGCTGATCGATCACTGGAGTCAGTGTGTTCAGGATCAGCTGAGCCCAGCATTCGATTAGCACACGTTTTAGCTGGTCAATTATTGAAATTTTGTGACCATGCTATCTGTTGCAATGCCCCCACACTGAATAACTCACAGAATTTTAATCTGGACTTTTTGGCAGTAAGTTTTTGAATTCAATGAACTCGGGCACATGGGAGTGCATGCAAATCCCTAATTTTAGGGGTAATGAAGATTTATGCAAATTAGGCAAAGAATATTTAAATGATTTGTTATGCAAGTTCAGCCCTCTTTGTTTACAACATTCTAAAACTTTTGACATATAGCTCGCTTTCCTATGGTTAACCATCGCTGAGTTATCAACGCTCAAACAGGTCCGGTTTTTTATGGCCCACCCTGTATATACTTGTGGTGCGGAAACTCGAAATGCACTGGAACCAAAAGACAGGTTATGGTGCAGAACATCACGTAGATGGCTAGAAGATGAGCATGTAAGCCTTATAAATTTGTGATGATGTAGAAGTTCAGCAAGATAAGGCGGGTTACCAGTATGTATAGCTTTATAAGTAGCACACTAGAGCTGTCAAAATAATGTGTTAATAATGCGTTAATAAATTAACACGCATTTAAAAAATTAACACGTGTAAATTTATTTAATTTACATAATTCCTTGAAGCAAAAGTTTCAATACTTCGTTTAACTGCAATTATTTGACAATCGAATGAATCCAAGTAACCTAACTGTGGTTGCCGTTCCATCATAACTGTAAAGAAATATTATTTAGATTTCAAGCTAATAGATTTCTATGCTAGCAATGACATCAGTTGTTGTTGAAAATGTGTTTTTATTTGCTTTCTAACTTTCTATATTCTACAGGTGGAGGCCCCCACAGGTCACTGGACCTGGGGTAACTTCCCCCCCACTCTCCCTTTCGACGGGCCTGGGTGCGTTAGTAACACATTAATTAATGCGTTAAAAAATTATTGCAGTGCATTATTGTGTTTAAACAACGCTTAGACAGAAGCAAGTTATACATATATGTATGTGTGTGTGCAATGTGCATGTAGTTACAGCAATTGTAGTCTGGTAAAATACATGGAGAAGCATAAAGTGAAGCCTGATAGCAAAGCATTCCTCCTGGTTTGTTTCGTGACTTTTTCAATTTTTGTGTGTGCGGTGTTGGAGCTTGTTTCGTTTTGTACGCAAATACGTTACCGGTACTGGTAATTATCGAGTGCTGGTTTTTTGAACATTTTTACAAATGGTCCAAATGTGCTGGTTCTTTTACAGCAATAAACAGGTTTTCGTGTGGTAATGTTTGTTCAGTGGTTTAGTTGAAGGGGAACGCCATTTCCCAAATAATATCGTTGGGGAACAGTTATACAGTACCTCCTCACCTTCTCTGTGGTTTGCCGTGTACCAGGTAAGGTGGAAAATTGGCCCTGCCTTTGGGCGTCTAAAAATAGAAATAATAATACAAAACTTGGTGTCACCAGATGCAGTTTCCGGAGTGCTGTCAATATACGTTTGCGGCTGGGGCTCCACGTATGGACCCTACTGGCGGAGCTTACAGCGCTCCCGAGGCTGCCTAGGAGTGGATTGAAAGGGCCTATTAGCTACCACCAATGGTAGGGGAGAAGAAGAGAGCGGAGTTGTTCCCCGAACAAAAATGACGTTTTTTACATGCAACAGCAGCTACTTCTGTAGCGCGTCTTAGCCATCACAATTCTGTTCATCTGTTTGTCCATTCGTCACACGGGTGTATCAGGCAAAAACGTTGCAAGCTAGTTTCACCAAATCTTCACCGTCGGCTGCCTGGAAGACTATAGTTTTAGGATCAGTAAAGCTTTTCCATAAGTTTGAAGGGGGTCGCCCTGAACAAGGGCAATAAATGAGAGAGGGTAGGGAAAATTTGCGATATCCAGCTGATACGGCGTTGGCTGAGCGAGATACGTCATGCTGTCTGGAGAGTACGAGTAAGACACTATAGCCGCAGGTCGTCTGGCGGCCTCTGGCGATGGACTTAGACTTTGTTTTACTGGGATTTCAAACATGCACCGCGGCTGTTGCATTAGCAGGGCTTCAGGGCTTTCCTTGTTTTGTACAGTTGCAGAAGATGCTGACGATGGACCCTACAAAGCGTATTACTTCAGAGACAGCCATGCAAGACTCTTACTTCCTGGAAGATCCGCGACCTTCTGGCGAGTTAGTGGAACTTTCCCGACTAGCATCATTATTCTCTTACGGAAACTTTCACACATTCCTGTTCAGCAAACCTTATGTTCAGCTGCACTTGTGTACTTTTTATTAGATTATTACTAACAATTTTGATGACAAACTGTCAGAATAATAATGTTTGGATGATCATAAGTGCAGAATGTTTACGGATGGTATGTAAGATTAGTACTTGGACTGTGAGCTGCAGGTTATGTTATTAGTTAGAAAAATTAGCTTTATTTTAAACATTTTTCTCTGAATATTTGACACTTTTTGATGTTCCAGTCTTGGAAGTTGTTTTTGATGTGTCTGTCTTAGAAACAGTTTTCTCACTGTTTGCCGTTGTGAACTTGAATAGAAGACAGTTTCAGACAGCTTCTGAATGCTGTCAGAGAAGATTATTTGTCTCGATCGATTATTTCCGTTAGTTTCACTGATGTTGTTCTTCTGTGTAGTATATTTGAGAATGGTCCGATTCCGTATCCAAAGCGAGAGTTTCTGACTGATGAGGACACTGACGATAAAATTGATACGGCTGCAAGCAAGGTAGCAACTGCTACTGTTATGACTTATAAATTGCGATACCATATTTATTATATCTCATCAGAATTCTTGCCACACATGTAGTCCGTGGATAAGTCGAGATGGATTTGAATTTTGGTCTTGACTGCTATACACAACTTTAGGAAGTAATTTCATGACCATTTGATGACTGTGACTGTGCAACTTAGCCTGGTCACTTTTTTGTGAACGTTTGTACAGATTATGGAGTTAGTAGTCGATAGCTTTGCTTATTATCTCGACTGTGTTGAACTCTGGCTGTGTGATGAAAAATGTCTGGCTTTTAATAGACAAATAATCATTGCATAGAATTAGTTTGATTTTTATTGCATATCCCTGCATTCATTGTCTCTGATTATGCGATCAAGGTTGTGTTTGTGTTTAGTCGAAGGACGTTTTTCAGTTTGCCTTAGTTAGCAGCACATGCTTTTACTGGCCCTGTTGAGTTACGTGCAAATTACTGCTTGAATGCAAAGATCCAATCTGGCTCTATTTTTGATGCATGATGCTCAGATCTGTAGTCCAGTGGAAGATTGATGTTCAGTGATTGCTAGTTACTAGAAAAGTTCCCGCCAAACTGGCGGGTCCACTTCGTAACGGACAGGTCCACTCCGTTACCCGGCAACTCACCCCCCTCCCTCAGGCTGCCCGTGGAGGGAGGTGGGGGAAAGGTGGGGGCACATATACCTAATGGGGTGTTTACACTATCCAGCAAACGTCCAGCTCCATTATAACATATGGCAGCAAACGTCCAGCAGTTCACGTGTATTTTGAATACATTTGCTGGACGTTTGCTGCCATATGTTATAATGGAGCTGGACGTTTGCTGGATCGTGTAAACACCCTATAAGGCCCAAGGACTCAAACGGCATGGTTCGCAACCATGCAACACAGAAGGTGCCATAGGGCATGACAGACAAACAGACTTTCCACGCATTATAGTGAGATTTGTTGCTGCGCTGTTATAACAGGCTGGGACAGCGCAGGGTCAGGCGTCAGACCACGGCACGCAGCCGCCTAACAAGCGACCAAAGATGGCATTACCTTCAACGACCACTTCTGCCGTTCCCGTTGTTGACTATCAGGTACGATCTCATGATTACATCTTCCAGTAAACTTGATACTAATCGAGCAGAATAGGTAATGATTTGCATCAATTATACAGTATGATAATCGCTTGGAATACTGATGCTGATGGCTGGGCAATGGGGCTTTCAGCGAACCTGCAGAAATCTCGCACCAACAGTTCCTTTAGTTTCTTCACGGCAGACATGCTGGAGATGTAACTTGCACTTAAAGAAAAGCATCCGGATACACAAAGACAGAGACATAAAGATAAAAGTTTGCTTTCGTTCTCGAGAACTGGTTTTGGTCAACTTTTGGAAAACTGCGAGCGGAAATTAACACTGGGACTGATCCTGTTATTTAGGTGTGTGCAGTTTTCAAACTATGACTTCATTTGGGTTTTCGATTCAGTTTTGAAAAAAAACGCCGTTTTCAGTTCTGTTTTTGTTTTTGGTTAATTTTGGTTTGGTTTAAAGCTGCAGTTTTTGGTTTGGTTTTTGGTTTTTACTATCTGATGTTTAATGTGTAGTCTACTGTATTGCTTTATTATTACTGTCATCTGCTGTAGCCATCTTTTACTCTACGTGTGATGTCAGAAATTACGTAGGCTACTTCATGTGCTGACTGCTGTGATGGTCCAAATAATCATCAGTTGAAGGGTTTTCAAAATAAGCTTAAAGAAAGCTACTTTGACTGACATAAAAAGTGTAAAAATTAGAGGTTCGAATTTTTGACAAACGAACCGCAGAAACGGAGTTTTCAGTTTTTAAAATTTAACGTCGGTACGACTTAGTTTGATTTGGTTTTTAAAAAACCGAAAACCAAAATTTTCAACGAATTCCGCACACCTCTGCTGTGGTTTGTTGATAGAAACAAGTTGCACATGGACTTCTTGGCACAAGTCATCAGAGTTATTCGTCGTCAAATGCGCCATCGTCATCTTACACCTCCAGTCAGCAGCAGCAGCAGCAACGCTTTTAGACTCACCAGCATCTGTACATTATCACCATCAGCAGCAGCAGGGTTGCAAAATCCCGGGCTTTTTCAAAAAAAGCCCAGCGTGGTGGGTTTTATTTGGGTTTTTGGATTTTTATGCGCGAAAGCAGCTACTGCATTAGTGCGTCTGAGCCATCGCAATTCTGTCCATCTGTCTATCTGTCACACGGGTGGATCAGTCAAAAACGGTGCAAGCTAGGATCACCAAATTTTCACCGTCGGCTGCCTGGAAGACTCTAGTTTCAGGAACCGTAAAGCTTTTCCATAAATTCGAAAAGGGTCACCCCGAACGAGGGCGCTAAATGAGAGGGGGTGGACAAAATTTGCGATTTTTGGCCAATAAGTTACTGTATCTCAGTAACGGTGTGATATAGGGCCTAGGTTACTGTTAATCACTAATAGGAAGTCGTACACTGGCTCTTGATTGCCACCGAATTCAATGACCTTGAACGCCGAAATAAAGGCCTTTATGAATTATTTGTCGATTTCGGGCTATAAAACACAGAAACAGAAATTTAATTAAGTTTTGGGGGGTGGGTTTTCCGCAAAAAAAAACCCCAATGGGTTATTTTGTACTCTGGTATCTCAGCTCGGGTATCAGCAGCTGCTGCTGGTATGGTTATAGACTGTATCTCATTGCTGCTGGTTATTTTTGAAGTCATCGTTCTGACGCTATGGTTTTTCGTCATGCTGGTTTTCCCAGGGTGATGCTGACTTTGTAGCTCAGTTAATATCAGCTTTTGTTGGGACTTCCAGCTGGCTCGTAGTTAATAATTTGTTTGTCTGTCAAACTGTGTGCACCAGTCCAGAACGATCCGGGAAAGTGTGCTAAAAGTGGAAAGGATGCAGGAAACAAGCTTCATTACTTTCGGGCAGTGTAAAATATTCTGCAAAATAACAATGCATTGCAGTAGTACACTCTGTTCTGCAAAGGTGAGAGTTTTCTGCTGAAACGTGATGATCGAAGGCATTTGTACGTGATGTCACTGCTATGGGCAATCATGCTGTCTGTTCCTTCTTGTGAATCTTACCACATTGTTGTGGTGTTAAGTTGGTGCAAAAGTTGTCTCTTTTTCTTTCTCGATGAAGTTATTTTTGTATTTTATCGGATTCTGCTTTTCCGTTCGTTGCAGCGATCATTGGTGCCATGTGCATATGTGCACATTAAACTTATTTGTTAAGAACTTTGTTAAGAAGATATTGAAGCCAGTTTTAAGCAAATGGGAAATTAAGAAATTACAGAATAATAGGCCTACTTCGGAAAAATACTGGAACTGCCATTTAGAGTTGATGTTTACTGGTTGGTATAAACTAGTAATGTAAACATTGCATTCATTTGACATATCAGCAGTTACGAAGATCACGCTCCAAGTACTGGTAGTAGAGTAGAGCAGCCAAAGTGCTAATTCCGATCTTGCACCAATCATTTTTACTCTGTTAGTAGTCTTGCTTTTAATGCGTTTTACACTGTTATGTTTCTGAAAGCGATTTTGGCGACTTTTGATGCCTTCTTTTGGACTTGGGTTTTTATCTTATTGCCTGCTGTATGGATATGTTGGAGTTTTTATCTTCGTGTAATTGTCATAAGCTGATGGATAATATCGAAGGCAAACGTTTCTTTGTATTGACAGAGGTTTTTTTATATTGTCAGAGATGAACCGAGTTTGCTAAAAATATTGGCATTAGTGATGTTGTGTTTGCTGTTTTGTACAGTTAACTTAAAGTGGTTTTATGGTTTTGTCTGCATCTCTTTTTGATCAGTTTTTGCTAATGTTTCTAGTGTTGCATCTTCATAATGGTACCAGAGTATAGCAGCAAAGTTACATTTACAGTGATTTATTTTGACTGTTTAACAGCAATAATTTTAAGGCTCAATTATTATGCAGAACTGGGTTGCTCGTATGTGTGCAGTTATTTAGTGAATACGAATTCAGAGTGAGTGGTTTCTTAATTTATGGAAACAGTGAATATGAATGTAGAAACTGGTGTATTTCTTAGCTGTAATTCTGCCTATTTCAGTTTCACTTTGTCAAAATAAACCAGAACTGTTTGCGTTAATGATTAGATAGAAAATTAATTATATTTGGAGTATTAGGCATACATTCCTTTTTGATGGAATGAATACCACAGTTCAGAGGATTGTTAAGAAAATACTTTTAACTAATGTTAAATATTATTTAAGCAATTTTTATGCTGTTGGCGTTTTTTTGCGGTTATGATGAACGAGGGAAACAGGCAGATAATGTTGGAATCCAGCTGCTACATTTTGTGATCTCGGATCATTTTTGTTGATCAGCATTGTACATAGCATGTACAGGGTGGTCCAGCTAAAGTGAAGCCAACTTACATTTACTGGTAACATTTGAATGCATAGGTAAAATTCAATGATTTTTTGCAAATGTAAACTGCATACAAC
>Ga0209671_1002856_pt1 | contig 16208 bp, 19 predicted proteins | sample WorMetHERISLAND2_2_FD_187401 | JGI IMG/M metagenome (GOLD analysis project Ga0209671, IMG submission 187401) | Marine gutless worms symbiont microbial communities from Max Planck institute for Marine Microbiology, Germany - Olavius geniculatus... | ecosystem: Host-associated > Annelida >...
GGTCTGTGTTCATAATATCTCCTCCTTTTTTTGGAGAAGATATTATCAGACTAATGTGACAGATACGGTCACATCGCAGCCTTTTTTTTGGTTATAGACCCGTTTTTTTTACTTGTAATCTAAATTTGGAACAAAGACATCGGTCCTATAATTCGATTTTTCCAAGAGGATCGGCAGCCCATTTACATGGTCCCAGTGATTATGCGAAATGACTATTTTTGACAATTTCTTAATATCAACTTTAGAATTGACCATATTATCCCACAGTGTGGAAGGATCACCACCGGTGTCAAAAAGAACAGCGGTCTCTTTTTCTTCAATCCAGATCGATACGCCCCATTTGCTAACCAAACCAGGAGAACTGCCTACATTATTGTAAAGCATCAATAATTTTATCGTATTCTTATCCAAGGCTGAGGCAATTAAGTTATGGGAACCAATTATCAAAGATCCTGCACTTAACAATAAGGTTTTTATGAATACTCTTCTTTCCACGGTTTTACTCCTTAGAGGCTGGTGATAATTTGCTGGATGCGGCAACTACTGTAGCACGCTCTCTTTCAAAGATTTCCTTCGGCTCCTTAAACTCAGTTTATTGAAACATCCGTTGCGCAATAGCCACCACAATCCTTTTTTCCTTTAGTCGCCCCTGATTTTCTCGCAGTTGGTTTTCAGGGAATCCAAGCGCTGGCAACAATGCGATAGTGATCGCAACACAAATTATTTTATTCATTGGGTTTTTCCAATTAAAAAATCGAGCCTATATACAAAAATAAGGATAAGGAGTTCATCAATTTTATTTCACCCCCACCCGGCCTCCCCCGTCAAGGGGGAGGAGTTTGACTTCCCTCCCCTGGCGGGAGGGATTGAGGGAGGGGGATAAGATGGCAATATCCTTTAAATTGTAGATAGGTCCGTAAAAAATTAAGATTCTGGAACCTGAGATTTATTAGCATGAATATTTTTAGAATTGCAGCTATAACCATCTGATACCATATTTTTATGGCTTCAAAAACTTTTATTTCCATACTTTGCAACATCTTTAGGTTGTGTTAGTACAGATATAGACCATCAAATTCTGTACAGCTTTAACTTGCCCTCTGATCTGAACAATGGTGTTATTATGGTGAAGCGTAAACGATGAAAAGAAATCTTTAATGAACTGCTCCGCTGTAAGCAGCGGGGAATTAAACCCTAAAAGAGATTAAAAAAGGTTTTGAAATAGCCGCCAGGGGTAAATATCACTACCGCAGCTCTCTAATGCCGATAACTAATGGCACAGCCAAGAATCCCCCGACTCCAAGAACCACTCCCGACCACCCCATGGCTTCAAAGAAGAATCCAGCCATGGTGATACCCATCCACCCCCCTGCATAATAGAAAAGGACATACAAGGCGTTGGCCCGTCCTTGGCTGTGGGTAAGTTTATGGTTAAGCAATCCCACAGCAGTGGCATGAACGGTGAAAAACCCGGCGCACATGGCAAGCAGTCCGGTAATTACGGCCAACACCGAAGAAGTCAGTAATAATCCCAAGCCGCCTCCAAGAATCAGACAACCCAGAATAAGCGTATTGCCTCCGCCGTAACGCCTGGAAATCTGACCGGCAAGCGGTCCTTGAAAAATACCCAGGATATAGACCAGGTAAACCAGTGTTATCATTTCAGTGGAAAAATTAAATGGATTCCCGGACAAGCGGTAGGGAAGATAGTTAAAAATGGACGAAAAAATGAGCAGTCCGGCAGCGCCACACAAATAAAATGGGAAAAGGTCTTTTCTGGTCAATAGGAAAATAAATCCGCTGGCAGGTACTTCCTGTTTTCTGATACCATTTTCACTGTAGCTGCTGTCTGCAGGTAAGATCATGACGGCCAGAGCCGCGGCAACAACAACCAGGGCAGCTGCAGATATAAAAGCGTACCGCCAGTCCAGAGGCGGATGAATCCATCCACCGAGTAACCGCCCCCCCAATCCTCCCAGGACTGTGGCAGCCACATAAGTTCCCATGACAACAGACAACCGTTCCTGTGGCAGATTTTTTGACAGCCAGGCAGCCAGACTTGTGGTTAATGCTGGAATAAATAAACCTTGCACGGTGCGGGCTCCTACAAGAACTTCAAAATCATTGGTCATGGCGCAAACCATCCCTCCCGCAGTTACAAAAAAACCGCCGATGAACAGGATCGGACGGATGGGAATGCGGTCTGACAGATACCCGAAAAAAAGATTGGACAGAACGATGCCCAGAATTACAAAGGAAACCGTGAGAGATACTTGTGCCGTGGTCACATCAAACTCCGCTTCCAACACCGGTAAGATAGGCTGAGTGATGTAAATATTGGTAAATGCAGCGGTGACCAGAGCACAGACGGCTATTTCGATTTTAAAGGAGTTGCTTTTCATTTTTACCCAATTTTGACCTAATTTGATATTGTCAAAATTATGAAGCCATGAATTAAGTATTGTGTCCCCGGACTTCCGCAACAACTTTTAGTTATATGGGGCAATTTATAGTTTTTGCACAGCTGCTCGGACGTATTCCAGAAATTCACAAGCTTTTTTGGCCTTACCTGGATCAATTTCCGGCAAGGCCTGTTCAATGATTTTATTTTCATTATTGCGGGCTTGCTGGAAAGCGACGCCGCCAGATTCGGTCAATACTACCAGTTTAGAGCGTTTATGGCGAGGATTGCCCTTAAATTCAATGAATTTTTGTGAAAGTAAATCATTGCAGACGGTTTGCACAAATTGGCGGGACACACCCAATACCGCGGCGATCTCGGGGACAGTCCAATGTGTCTGAGAGCACGGATAATTTTGTGTTGGGAGCTATCTAACGACTTTGGAGATTCGGGCCAATTCATGACTCTCTTTTATCTGCTTATCGACCATAGCTTTCGAAGCTTGAGATGGGTGAGAGCCGGACACGACCCGGCAATTTTGTACAATCCGCACAGCGATACTTTCGATGAGTTACGTGGTTCCGGACTTCCAATGGGCGTAGATGGCGACTGGAGGTATGAGGTAAAAGAAAAACAAAGTCTTTCTAAAGATCAAATTATCCTAATCGGAACAGACGGTATCTGGGAGGCTCAAAATGCAGCAGGCGAATTGTTCGGCAAAGAGCCCGTTTACGAGATGATCCGTCAAAATGCCACTCAGAGTTCTAATGAAATTTTAGCGGGCATTATTGATGAGTTGAATCGTTTCAAAAAGGGCATAGTTCATCCGATGATATGACGTTAGTCGTTATTAAAACCCAACCCGGCAAAGCCGGAAATGAAGATTGAAGATTGAAGATTGAAGATTTATGGTTTCGCTTCGCTCTGTCTCTTCAATTAAAACCGATAGAAATGCTCAAATTCTCAATCAAACTATGACATAAATCCTGTGCAAAGGTGATGTGATTTCAAAAATTAGACACTAAACTGTGGTTGCGAGTTACATAGCTATGATTTAAATCGGCTGATTCAGCGCTACTAATCAGCGATTCGGGAGGCATCAGACTTAGTTCCCGGAATTCAGGTTTAGGAGGCGCTCAACTGTCCAATGCTGCCGCTACCATGGCTTTGACATTTTCAAGGCTGGCGTTGGCCGGGATGTCGCAGCCGGACTGCAGGATGAACCCTTCCGGACCCAGTTCGCGAATCAGCCGGGTGCAGTAGTCGTAGACCACATCCGGGGTGTCCAGATAGAGCATTGCCGCCGGGACATCTCCCATGATGCACATGTGGCCCGTCAATATTTCCTTGGCTTTGAATATGTCTGTTTCACCGTCCAGGGCCATGATGCACTTGCCTTTCGGCAGTTCTTTGAAGCATTCCAGCTCCCGGGTCCAGTCGGAATCCAGATGGAGCAGGGCAATCAGACCGGCATCCACAACTTCGCGGACCAGACGGCTGAAAAAAGGCCAGACAAAGCGTCTCCACATTTCCGGGGAAAGCATGCATGGAGCCGTTTGCCAGCCGCCCACCCAGACCAGCGGGTAACCGTGCTTGCCGGCACGCCGGATACTTTTGGAGGCCAGGTGCGGCACGATAGCATCCATGGCGGCAATCACCTTATCCGGTATTTCGATTAAATCCATATAGAATTCCGTCAGGGAGCGCGATCCGCAGAGCAGTTCAAAGGGGGTGGTCACATCACCGCCGGCCAGAACCGGAACCCCATTGTCATGCCAGATTTTTTTAACATCTGGCGACTTTCTCCTCGGCGACAGATATTCCGCTGGAACATCGTTCAGAACTCTTTCGCTCATAAATTCTTCAAAATATTCCGGCCACCCTAAATCCAATAAGCGATCATAGTCATCCCGCGTCATCAGCTCAGTTTCCACGACCTGCCACATTTCGTCTTCGGGCAGATCGACCCCCGGTACGCTGACCTTAGAAAGGTAGTCATAACACAGGTTGTAAGGCGAGAACGATCCATAATTGATGGCATCACCGTCTCCGACGATCTCAAATGCCCGGATCATGGTTTCAATATTGGTTGTAGGTGATCTAAGGAATTCCGCCATTGTGGTGCTCGTCACATGAGCCGCGAATCCCGAGTATTCCAAAACCACCGGCACACGGTCCGGCTTTTCGAGCGCCACCGATGCTAAGATGCGATTTAACCGCTCATCATGGATGCGGGCAGTTTCCATTTCCAGCTCCATTTCCTTATTTATGAAATCTGTTTTTAAATATCACTGATGGTAAAAATTTACAATCAGGCTCTCGACCAATTTCAATAACGATTAACCAATAACAAATAACACCTAATTGAGCGGTTTTCGCTGATTTAGGGTAGAAGCTTGCTTGCATTGCCACCCAACCACTTATCTTTCACATCATTCTTCAATGGCAATTCCCTTAGTTCTTCAACACACCGTTGATGGGACAGCATATTATCAGTGGCAAACAGGACCCTGTCCTGCAATATAGAGTTGCCGTAAACCATGAGAGGATCCCAGCCGGTACCCGGGGTACCGATGTATTTGGGGGCCACCGCACCGATATCAATATATACATTCGAATGCTTCCAGATCAGTCTCTCAACAACGCCGGGAACCGCTCCTCAGCGTATGATTTGAGCCGGTCCAGTGAAGCTGCCATCGCATCAACTGCGAAGTCGATATCAGCTTCAGTCATAGGGGTGGACAGCACGAACATACCTCTTGATGCAGAATAAACCCCTTGGTTCATAAGTTCGATGTGAACATAGTTGGGAAAATCGCCTGCCGGGATCATACCCTCCGCAGCCTGTCGGGCGTCGAGCGGTTCTTTTCCTGTCCATCTGAAGCATACGATTGACCCGCTACCGGAGGCTGCAGCCAGGAAACCGGCTTCAGAAAAAGACCGGTTGAACCCCTCGCGAAGTCGATCGCCAAGGACGTTGATGTGGGCAATGCTCGCCTCGTCAAGAGCTTCAAGCGTCGCCAGCCCGCCTGCCAGGACAGCGTTTGTGCCGTTGAACGTGCCGGAATGCAGAATAAAGTTGGAATCATGCGGATCGAAAACCGCCATGACGTCTTCGCGTCCGCCAAAAGCACCCACCGGCAGGCCGCCGCCAATGATCTTGGCGAGAGTTGTCAAGTCGGGGTCAATCCCTTCCAGACCCTGGTATCCGGCATAATGCCAACGAAAGGTGATGATTTCGTCGAAAATCAACAGGACATCGTGCTTCAAGGTCAGTTCGCGCAAACCGGCCAGGTATCCCTCATTCGGCATCACGACACCACCGGCACCCATGATAGGCTCGACGATCAATGCGGCAATTTCGCCGGCATGAGTTTCCAGAACCGATTCCATTGCATCCAGATCATTGAAAGGCGCCACGAAAATATCGGACAGGATCGACGGCGGAACTGCCGGTTCGGCATGGGCCTGAGGGTATCCTTCGGAAGTTAGATCCGGGTTAATGTTGACTTCTGCGGCCTCATGGGATCCGTGATAACCGCCGTCCATCTTAACAATCCCCATACGGCCGGTGAAAGCCCTTGCACCCCGCATGGCGAACATAGTCGCCTCCGTTCCGGAATTGGTATAGCGCACTCGCTGCATGGATGGGATGCGATCGTTGAGGTGGGCAGCATGCCGGTACTGGATTTCTGCGGGAGATCCGAACACAGTGCCGTTGTCTAGTTGAGCCTTAACCGCGGAAACGGTTTCCGGGTGACAATGGCCGTGAACCAGAGAAGTATAATTGTTGAGACAATCCAAGTACTTGTTTCCGTCTACGTCGTAAATCCAACAACCACGCCCGCGCACCATATAAGGTGGGCTCGGAAGGAAGTATGTCGCGGTGCGTGTGTCCCCCCCCGGCATGAAATCTTTGGCGTTCCGGTCGTGCTCTGCTGAAAGCGCTATTTTTTTCTTATACCTTTCGATGGTATCGTTTGCAGACGGGTGAATATTCTGATCAGTCATTTCTTCCTCCTTATGATTATAGCCCTGACCCTTATCAGTCGCTTTACTGCCACGATGAGCCGCAATGGCGTCGGATTTTTTATGTCTCGTTGTCTAGTGTTCATCCACAATAGGAACCTATTGATATCAATAAAAAAACGCATTTTATGGCGGACTAATTTGTTAACAGTAGTAATAGTAAATTTACAACTATTTGAAATTACTACGAAAATAGAAAAATAAGCCACCACAGAATGCGCAAAAAAAGTAAAAAACAAATGCCGTTGATGCCCGCAGCAACCGATCATCCCCAAGCGATAGAGTTGGAAAACATCAGCCGCATCTTGGATGCCAACCCTACCATCTGTGAACCGGCGATGCAAGATCTTTGTGAAGTCAGCAAAAACGCCACATGATCCGCTGCTCACGGATTGACTGCTGATCAAGTCGTGCGCGATTCCGCAGCCAAGCAGATGTTGGTTTTACCTATCTGGAATTGGCATTTCATATTATCGTTTCAAATAGCTTGCAACGCTTTATGCGCATCGGCATTGCTGACTTTAGAATTTCTACAAGTATCACTTAGCTCTCGCCGCATCGGTAGTCACTTTTCGGGTCCACCACTATAGGCGGTTCTATAAAGTTGGAATTAGCCTGATATTTCGATATTTCTAGAAATACGGTTGACAATAGGGTTGCTTGCCTTTAGAATTGCCGCATGGAGCATAATGACGCAGCGAAGAGACTAAGTGAATTGGGCAATTCAACCCGATTGGCGATTTTTCGATACTTGGTTAAAGTAGGGCCTGACGGTGTGCCGGTGGGTCAAATTCAAAAAGCACTCGGCATACCCGGATCTACACTATCCCACCATATCTCGCGACTGATGTCCGTTGGACTCATTAAACAAAATCGGGCCAGCAGAACGCTTTATTGTACGGCCCAATATGCCGCTTTGCGGGAGCTGATCGATTTTCTTCAATCTGAATGCTGTGCCGGTATAGCCGAATGTAATTGAAATGCATCATCGGAGGTATGAAACATGGACGATATAGCCAGGGCGGATAAGAAGGAGCAAAAAGCCGACGGAGCACCCGATTGCTGCGGATCGAAACCAGGGCTGCAAATCATGGAAACCATACCGGTTCAGAAATCATCTGATACGCCCTGTTGTGGGAGTGCTTCCGAGGAAACTGCCGATTTAGATAGCAACAATTCCGCAGGTGTAACGATATCATCCCTTTTTACAAAATTCGCTGCTTATTGGATTTGGGGACTCGTTGCGCTGGTTGGTATCATCATCCTGGTTCTAAGTACCGGCATTGTCTCCGGCCTAAAGTCGGAAATTTTTAGGCGCCACGTATTAACGAACCTTTCCTTTGTGGGTAAGAATGTTTGGTCAATTTTGCCTTTCTTTCTAGTGAGCGTAGGTATTTCTGCATGGGTGACCGTGTCCGGCTTTGCAGATCGAATTAAAGCGGTGTTTAATCGGAGAGAGAAAATCGCCATAATCGGCGCCGCGATTGTCGGGGCCTCCGTACCTTTATGTTCATGCGGCGTTATTCCTCTAATTGCCGCCATGCTGGCAAGCGGTGTGCCGCTTGGGCCGGTAATGGCCTTTTGGGTCAGTTCTCCGCTGATGGACCCCTCCATGTTCGTCCTTACGGCCGGCGTCCTCGGGATGGACTATGCGGTTGCCCGCTTGGTTACGGCTGTCGTGATGGGAGCAGGGGCAGGCTATCTTATCTTCTTTTTAACTTCATCGGGAATGCTAAATAATCAGCTTCACGGGCTAAGCCTTGAACAAAGCGCCTGTTGCGGTTCGGATGAGGCAACAGATGGCGACGTATCGCGTTCCAGACTCTGGAATAATTTTTGGTCCCAGGCATGGACCGTCACTCTTTTTCTCGGGAAATGGCTGCTCATCGCATTCATCCTTGAGTCACTGATTGTGCATTATGTGGACTCAAAATGGATTTCCGCCGCATTGGGGCACAACCAATTCTTTTCCATTCCCTTGGCCACGGTCATCGGTATTCCGGTTTATACCTCGGGTGTCGGGGCCATTCCCATTGTAAAGGGGCTTTTGAGCAGCGGGATGAGCCATGGGGCGGCACTGGCCTTTTTGGTGGCGGGCCCGGTCACCACCATTCCGGCCATGACCGCCGTGTTTGCCCTGGTTAAACGTCAGACGTTTGCAATTTATCTTTGCATCGGAATCGGGGGCTCCTTAATCGCCGGGTACGTCTATCAGGCCATCATGAGCTAGGAATCCATTTCTGACTCAGACCAAAAGCTCCGTCGCTATCGTCAAAGACGATCTTGCCCCCAACGATAGTCATCAATACTGGGATTTCTCCGATTTTATGAGGATCAACAGAGAGGATATCATCTCCAATAATACAGAAATCGGCTAATTTCCCGACTTCGATGGATCCTTTAATGTCTTCCATGTGATCCTGCCAGGCTCCGTTAATCGTGTATGTGCGAATTGCTTCCTCCGCTGTGATGCACTCTTCCGGACCACTTACTTCCCCTGAAATCAAACCCTCTCTTAAAACGGCTGCCTGCACACCCAGTCTCCAGTTGGGATATGTGACAGGGGCGTCAGAGTTGCTCGTCAGGTTGAGACCCACGTCAAGGACCGTCCTTGTGGGCCATTCGTAGGCGGCCCGTTCCTCTCCGACAACCGTTGGCTCAAAATCGGCAATCATTGCACTGATGAAAGGCTGCATGGCGATGCCGCAGTTGTGTTCGGCAAGAACCGCTGCCTTTTCCCGGCTGATAAAGTCACCGTGGATGATGTAGTGGCGCGGATCTCCACCCGGTTTATCTTCAAAAGCTTTGACAAAACCATCTACTGCCGCGTCAATGGCCCGGTCACCGGTTGCATGAAGACCGATCTGATAATCCTTCGAGTGAACGTATCGAATCATCTCAATCAGATTATCGCGCTGTTCCTGGTCGGTTTCACCTGGAATGACCGAGGCTCCATGGCCCGCATTACCGCTCACGTAGTCCTCATTCATCCAGGAAGTGTAGGTTAGTGGTATGCCGTCAGCGAAGATTTTAACACCTGGAAATTTTAACCAGGTCTCGTCGATATCGGTGGGTACTTTGAATGTCTTTATGTTCTTCTTGATGTCCCCTAACGTCAGTGCACCATAATCTCCGTAAAGAATTAAAGCGTTCACTCTTGCCGTCAGTTTTCCCTCTTCCAGAAGCTCCTTGTAAAGATGAACAAATTCGCCGCTCATCACGCCATACAAAAAATTTTCTCCTCCAGGGCCGATCGCCGCATCCGTAATGCTCGTGACACCGTTTGCGTTGAGGTGGCTAAGGGCTGTGAGCAGAGCGGTCTTTTTTTCGTCCCTGGTCAGAAGCGGTACATGCTCGGACACCAGTGCCTGGGCCATGGGTTCTTTCAAGATTCCGGTCGGTTCACCATTTTCGTCCCTCTCCATCTCGCCCGATACCGGGTCGGGCGTGGCTTTGTCAACCCCGGCGATCTCGAGGGCCTTGCTGTTGACCAGCAGCGTGTGGCAGGAAAAGTCAGTAAAAGCAACCGGATGGTCGGGCGAAACTGCATCCAGGTCCCATTTCCGGGGCAGTTTGGAAGGATCGCTTTTGCATTCTTCAAGAGAGGCTTGGTCCCAACCGAAACCCCTGATCCATTCGCCGGGCTCGGTCTCGGAAGCGGTTTTACGGAGAGCCTCGACCATATCCGGAATCGATTTTACCGCGGGGAAGGTCAAATCAATTGCAAGGGGCGGCCTCGTTGCACCAAAAAAGGCTGGGTGCATGTGTGACTCGTTGATGCCAGGTAATATCGGTTTTCCTTGGAGATCCAACACCAGAGTATTGGAACCAATGAACGACTTAACCTCGTCGTTTTTGCCGACAGAAATGATTTTGCCGTCCTTTACAGCCAACGCCTGCTCGATACTAAAGTCCTCATTGACAGTGATGACCTTGCCATTGGTAACGACTAAATCAGCTTCCATATTACCCTCCTTTCTCACTGTTAAGGATTAACGAGTTTCATCCTCACTCCGGCTGACCGGAGCTGTTGCTTACTTTCCTATTAATCTCAAGGGTGTGTTAAAGAAGTAAAGATTTCATTCAATCGCGATTGATTCAGACAAACGCTAACTTTGAAACCTCTTGATTTGTCTTTAAATTCTGATCACCATCCGTTTTTGATTCCCAATATTTCAGTCGTCGTAAATTTTCAGATCCGGGTAATATTTTTTAGCACATTCCGGACAAATTCCATGGCTAATTTTAGCATCTGAGTGCTCATTTATGTACTGTTCAATCTGATTCCAATAGCCTTTATCGTCTCGTATTTTTTTGCATCCGGCGCAGATTGGAATCAGTCCACTGAGCTTCTTTACCTTTGCAAGCGCCTCTTCGAGTTCGACAATGAGTCGATCCCGTTCTCTTTCCGCCTCTAGTATCCGTGCCATGGCGTTGATCCGCGCCAGCAGCTCGCGATTCGCAATGGGCCGGGCAATATAGCCGTCTGCTCCAATATCGAGACCGTCCGCCTGTTCGTCCGAATCTGTTCTTGTCCCCGAAATCAAAACGACAAAGATATCCTTAAGCTCCGGATCCGCCTTAATCTGTCTGCATATTGCCCGGCCATCGGCCTCCGGCAAAATGATATCTAAAAGAATCAAGTCCGGACGATTGTTTTCAACGAATTCCATGCAACCGCCGGCAGTGGAGGCTGTATGCACTTCATAACCTGCAGATTTGACAATTCGTGCCGTGGCAAATAGCAGGTCCGGGTCATCGTCCACGATTAATATTTTGATGTCCGAGTTCATGATAAATCCAGATTTAAAGTTAGTTTAAAAATGATCTTGACGCCCGTGCCCAATGTGCTCTCAATTTTTGTCTCTCCTTCATGCGCTTTATGATTTTGCGGGAGATCAACATTCCGAGGCTGCAAGATTATTGAACTCCTGATTAAAAAAATAGTTCTTCGCATATATCCTCGATCTCTTCGGCATCCAATCGACCGAATACCAGGTCCTGATCGTTGACATTGCTGAGTGAAAAATAGTCTGCCGGTGTTGTAGTATTTTTCCGCTAATTCAGCATACGCCGCCCGATCGAATTCTAATAATGCATTATCCCCATTTATTTTATCGGCGGCAATTCCTCGGCTATCAGCGCCAAAAATCCGGCATCAATTCTTTCCTCGAGCACAAGATACTGATAAACTCTTTTGTGAGGCAGTTTTCGACTGAGCTTTTTGACCATCGCCTGTTTGAACTTCAATTGTTCGGCCTGCAAATCGAGCAGCGTCTGGGTCAGGGCCTTGGCCTTTTCATCGGTCAGGTTTGCGCGTTCCCGCATGTAGACATCGAGCATGTCTTTATACCGGTTGAAATAGTTTAAATGCTTGGCTTCGATCTCATCATATACCGGCCAAAAGATCGCGCCTTCTTTCTGGTTGAATTGCATAGTCTCCTTAACAATAGCTCTTTTATCGATCATCAGCTGTTTCAAATCAATTTCCGGCAAATTCTGCGCAAACATTGGCACTGGCGGCAAGATGAATAAGATGATCAAAAATAGACTCAGTGTGGCAAATAACAGGCAGTGATAAATTCGTGGCATCATGCAGTTTCTCCAAAGATCTTTGCAGGGGGTCGGAACCGGGTTGTAACTTCACGGTCTTTATCAAGGCACCATAAAGCCTTTGCCCCTGTATTGTCAAGACGACCGACGAAGATCCACGCTCCATTATTCGCTACCTGGTCTTTCATGCGGGCCGGTCAGGATCAAGAGAATGGGCCCGGTGCCATGGATAAAGCCGATGCTGGGACGCTTTGGCGGGAAGAAGGCGGTAAAGCAATTTTTTTTTAGACTTTTTCAGCATAAAGATTTAATGTAATCAACTAAGATAGTAGCAGACTTATAAATATATCGTTTGTATTTAGCAAAGGGGGTCAAAATGCATTGGCCTGAAATCCGCAAAGCCTATCCTAAACAGTGGCTTATTGTCGAAGGCATAGAGGCCCATACGACCCAGGATAATCGAAGACATTTTGATCGGCTGGCAGTTGTTGAAAAGTGTTCGGACGGCAGCATGGCAATGAAACGCTATCGTGAGCTGCACACAAGGTATCCGCAACGTGAGTTCTATTATGTTCACACAGATCGTCCGGAGCTCGATATCCTTGAACGGCATTGGATTGGCATCAGGAGTGGTTATGCAGTTCGTCTTGAAGGGTAACTTGCCCTTTACATCAGTTGTAATCGGATACAGAGGATCTGAGGTTAAAGTCACAAATGTTCTGATAGATAGATCGGCACGTAAGTATCGTAGGCCCAGGGGGAGCCATGGATGGCGGCGATCGATCCGATGCCCATCTTTTCGGCCTCCTCGGTGGAATGCAGAAACCAGTATTGTTCGGGAACCATGTGGATGTTGCCCGAGCGGGTCGGATGAAAACTGCGGCGGATCTGGTTTTGAACCGGCGACGTGGTGATGCGGCCGGCCGGCAGTTCGCCGCGGGTCATGGTATAGGCGATGCCCGGGATTTCCATCAATTCGTCGGCCACGAACCGCTCCACATTGGCCAGATCCAGTCCGGCGGAGGAGATGGCTTCAAAGTTTAGATACAAATAGGGATGGCTGTGGCCGGAGATCAGATCATCCCGACCGAATTTTTTCTGCAGGGTCTCCGTCAGAGGGCCCTCGGTCTTAAACCAATCAAATGCAAACCGCCCGGTGGAAAGTCCAAGCGCGGCCATGTATTCGGGTGCCTCGGGCGCCCGTGATCGGCGCTGAGCACGATCAGGGTATGGTCCAAGCCGACTCTTTCATCGATGAATCGAAACAGATCGGCCAGGGTCCGATCCAAACGCAGGATGTTGTCTTCGGTTTCCAGTCACGACGGTAATTTCGTTTGAGACATTTGAATTTTTGAATTTCGGAATTGTTTCGTATTTCGAGTTTCGAGTTTCGTATTTCCGGTTTATCCGCGTTAGGCATAGGTTTCATAGGCTTAATATTTCATCCATTTCATTAAGAAAACATGGGGTTGCGTTCTTATTCTTTACTATATGTGAAGAATAAGAACGCAACCCCATGTTTTCTTAATGTGCTATAGTCTCATTATAATACTGCCGGCGACTGCAAGGAGAACGTTGGCAAAGGCGTATGCACCAACATACCCCAAGGTGGGTAGTGTACTTTCCGCGCTGGCATTTACCTGTTGTAAAGCGGCGGTGCTGGTCATCGAACCCGTTATTGCGCCCAGCAATAAAGCGGCGTTCATCCCCAGCAAGTAGCGACCAACGGCGAAACAGACTAACACGGGAACGATCGTCACCGCCGCACCGGATAACACCAATTCTATGCCGGCACCCTGAAATGTCTCCACAATGGTCGTACCGGCGTTGACCGCCACACCAACCATAAACAACAACAAACCAAGCTCCATAAGAATGTGGCGCGCGGCAGCCGGCAAGCGTCCAAAGAGGACATAGCGAGAGTGCAGCATCCCGAAGACAAGTCCTGACACCAACACACCGCCGGCCGAACCTAGCCCGATTTTAGTGCCGCCAAGGGTGAAAGCGGGAATACCAATCAAGAGGCCTACCGCGATTCCAAAGGCGAAAGTCACCAGATCGGTTTCCTGCCAGCGGTTTTCCAAAAATCCCAGTCGCTTGGCCAGAGCTTTGAGATGAGGGGTGGTTCCTGTGAATACGAGGATATCACCTCGATGCAGTTTCAGGTTGGGACGGCAAGACAGATCCAATCCGCTGCGGGTGAGATGCAAAAGGGAACAATGATCGTTGGCTGTGAAATTCATTTCCGAAATAGTTTTGCCCTCATAGGCTTTCCGTGACAGCACGATGCTCATGATTTCAACCGAACGGTCGAGCAATTCCTGATCAAGAACCTCCGGGCCAAGAATATCAAGAGAATATAAAAAGGTTTAAGACCGGTTGCGTTTTTAGAAATGTAATAATTGCGTGTTCCATAAATTTACAAACAATGTTCTTTTAAATATTAGAATCATAGTGGTTCAATAATCATCTGACTACTCGCTTGTCCGCTGCATTATCATTATATTGGTCAGTAAGTCATCATATGATCGTTTTATAAAAATACAGTTGGTGGCAGTTAAGAAATATTATTAGATGGACATTTAATGCGCAGCCTCTATCCCGACCGTTTCGACACATGCATCCCAACCAACCAGGCAACCACTACCACCAGATACAACTGGCCGACAACCGCTTCAAGTACTGAAAATGCCTTGGCCACTTCGGTAACCGGCGTTATGTCCCCGTAACCCAGCGTGGTTATCGTTACGAAGCTGTAGTACTGAAACACCAATAAATAGCTCTGGGGCTGGTCAAGGTCGATGTTAAACGATGCCGGATCGACGAGTTCTAAAAAGGTAAAAAGGAATGCCCACAAAAGTGCTGCCAACAAATATAAGAGGATCGCCTGGTATATGATCTCACGGTTAACCATTTCAAATTTGAACATAGAGCCCAGGATGCTTGCGATGACTACTGAGATAAAAAGAACCCCGGCAATCATGGAGATGGCCGCGATCCCCTTGTTTTGAAAAAAGTATTGTAGCCACAATAACACCAGCATCACGATCGCGAACACCACTCCCGTGATGACATACTGCTTTTTAAGGCTGATGGTATAGAGCATGGATATGACAATGGCGGTCAGAAATATGTCCAGGAATATGTGGACCGCGACAAACCGGTTCAGGATTGGAACCAGAAGGAGTAGACCCAAGATCAAGCAAATAATGATGAAAAAACGCTCTTTAGAGCGCATTAGACTTGTCAGTGACATTGGCTCGCGTTTACCCCCGTATCACCGGGATTGAAGATTGAAGACTGAAGATTTAAGATTTGTTGTATCGCTTCGCTCTGTCTTTTAAATTTAAATCGATAGCATTCCTAAAATATTTGACCTGGCTATAACATGTTTCCCGCGCAAGCATGATGGGAATTCGATAAATCGGGCCTAAGTTTTTTCCAAGACTAAGCTCATAAAAATGGCTTCTTCGGGGCAGCCAATGCGAATTTCATCAGATTTTGGTTTCAGGAGTCAGGTTTTCGATTGTCAGGGATAGGAGGTTTTAAGTCCTGACACCTGAACACTGACACCTGAAACCTTCACTTTCTTACAACATGTTGTCAGATAAACCCCGTTGAGGCGCTAAACGTCCAACACCGAATAACGAATAACAAATAACCAATAAATCCTGGGGGGTTCTAACCTTTGAACCCTGAACCTTGAACCCTGAACCGATCAGTTTATGCTCTTTTCGGCGACGGCACCTTAAACAATATCGTATACAGCACCGGCACGACAAACATGGTCAGCAGCGTACCAAAAGACAATCCCGCCATGATGGTTACCGCCATGGACACCCAGAAAACATCCTGCAGCAACGGCAACACCCCAAGAACGGTGGTGGCCGCGGCCAGCACCACCGGTCGCAGGCGGGAGACGCCGGATATCACTACCGCCTCGTACGGGCTCTTGCCGCCGGCCATTTCGATGTTGACCTGATCCAGCAGCACGATAGAGTTTTTAATCATCATTCCTGCCAGACTCATCGCTCCCAAAAGGGCCATAAAGCCAAAAGGCGTGCCGGTTGGCAGCAGCCCGGCGACGATGCCGATGAGTGCAAAGGGAATCGTCAGGATGATAATCAACGGCGGGCGCAAGGCGTTGAACAGCGCCACGATAATCGTCAATATGATGGCCACCGCCGGTATCGCCCCGGGTATCAAGGTGGCCATCATATTGACG
>Ga0209671_1002858_pt1 | contig 16206 bp, 9 predicted proteins | sample WorMetHERISLAND2_2_FD_187401 | JGI IMG/M metagenome (GOLD analysis project Ga0209671, IMG submission 187401) | Marine gutless worms symbiont microbial communities from Max Planck institute for Marine Microbiology, Germany - Olavius geniculatus... | ecosystem: Host-associated > Annelida >...
GGCCCGGAGACGTCTTCTCCATTCGTCGATTGCGTCATCGACAACGGTCTGCCGTAGGCCAGACCAGACCTCCACCAAGCGCTGCTTCAGTTCATCCACATCTAACCTAAGCTGGTACCCCATTTTATGAAATATCGTAAGCCCGTAACACACTACGATATTGAGTACTTTTTGACGATTTTCTCAGCTAATCACTATTATTATTAGGCACAGTTTGTTGGAGTTATTTCAAAACGTAATAGGGGTCCGGTTTTTTTGAGACACAGTGTATATCTGTACAAACACTTTCCCTATGATGATGTATGGTACAGTTACCAACTGAAACGAATGTACACACACATTACTCAGATCGACCAGTCTTGTGGGAGCGTGAAATTTCTAGATATTTCCCCCAACTGTACTGCAGCACTCGTCCCCATATTGCAGTCACCCACAGCAGCCTTATTAACAGTACAGTAACGAACCAAGGCATAAACGATAAACCCAGAATGCGTAGCGGAGGTGTTGGGCATCACTATGACACAGAAAATGATTTCTGAAACTGCAGCTTTTTATGGAGGCCAAATACGAATTTTGCCCACTGTAGCAACTGATTACAATCAACCAGAGCAAATGTTGACTTAACAGGATAAGCACAGCATGTGTAGCGTGTTCACATAAAACATCAGTTTTATATTGGACCGTTGCGAGCGCGGCCTTTGGCACGGACTTATCCGTGGGACCCTGGATACCACGTGACCTGTGATCTGATACGTGATCTGTGACCACGCACACCACCTCCCCCCAAACTGTAGGATAGAATCAAGTCTGTAAGGTACGTGTAGGCCTGCATTTTTCGTGTTTTTAGGCCCAAAATTTCGCGAGTGAAAAAATTGTGGACCTAAAATTCTAGCTTCCCTCATAGTGTTCAAGGTATGACAATAAGTTATTGCCTAAGGCGATGTAAATTGGTTAGAGTGATCGATCGATCCATCGTCCATTACGGCTATCATCGCCGAAGCGCGGGGCTCCTTTGGGGCGCGGGGCTCTTGGCACAGTGCCAAGGTACCACCCGCCTCCCCTAAAGACGGGCCTGGTTTTATACACCGTGAGCCATAAAAACGTGGCACTTTACTTTTGTCCACATCTTCGCCAATTATTGACCGATTTTCAAAATTCTTGCACTGGCCCACTCTGCAGTCAATTTGCAATAATGTGATTATTATATTTCCCACCGCATGGTTAATGCGTCTCTACACTACCTTGCGAAATATAAACGTAAGCAAAAACTAACGATAATAACAAAAATTTAGGTAAATGAAAATACACTTTAGACCAACATTGCTGAATAATCTGTATGACACTAGACTGTGTTAGACCCACACAGTCTAGTGTCATACAGACCATTCACTGCAGTGTTGGTCTGATGTGTTTTTTGTCAATTTTACCAAAATGTTTGTTTGTTATTATCGTTAGCAATGCATATTTCATTGACATTTCACAAGGTAGTGTAAAGACGCATTTATGCTGTGGTGGGATATGTAATAAACACGTTGTTGCAAATTGTTGCAGAGTGTGCCAGTGAAAAAATTTTGAAAATCAGTCAATAATTGGCGAAGATATGGACAAAAGTACAGTGCCATGTTTTTTTGGCCCACCCTGTATATAATGGAAATCTCACTTCACCGTGAAAGTATGAACATTCTGAAGTTTCTCATTTGTGTTACTGGTAATTCCAAGAAATCCATGACAATAATCTCTAGATGTAACCAGTCTGATTACAAATTTGTGTTGCTCTGAAACTGAATCTAATATATCACACTATTGCAAAACTAAGGTTTTATTAGACACACTGCACATTGTGTCCTGGCACGTACAGCACTCGTGTAAATGTAAAGAAACACTGACATGTATCACACCTAAGTTTCACACAAAATGCACACAACATCAGACCAGTTCAACAGAATGTCCTAACATCTGAACAGCCTACAGTCCACTTACACGAAAGACAGCCCGATAGTCGACTGCGTCAAAATCAAACAAAATCGGCAAAAATCAACGACATCAAAGATCTGTAAATAAAATAAACTGTCACACAGAGACCATCACTGACAAGCAACTCACTGTGCCTTTACAGCCGCACTCCATGCTCAACAATAACTGATTGAAATGAGCGAATCGTGAAAGTAACATCTTAAAAATAGGCACAACCCGACACAGTCACTACAGCTAAGGTCTACTATGGGCCAACTACAGTTCACGTAATGCACAAGGAGAAAAAATACTTCACTTAAAACTAAGTTATAGCAAACTCTTTTTTAAAAAAATGCTTAACAATTAACATGTTAATGCTGCAGAAATTTGTTCATCGAATAATCCATGGAATTACTGCTACTATCACTAACAGTTGCAAATTTCAATTACTTGCAGGTCAGGATGAACACAACAGTACACTTCTGGGAATTCTAAGCAGCAGACTATTTGCAAGCTGTCACTCAGCCAACAGTATAAAAACACTGGGTCAAATTTATATGACGGAACAGCATACTATAGACGATGTTCAAGCTATCATCAAGTTCACCTGAGGCATATGCTGCCAGTGACAGCAAAAACAGCTCAGTCATAAATAACAGTTTACTTAAAGACTATGGGAATGAACCTATAATGTAAAAACATGACAAACATAAGCTCTGAAACAATATTTATTTAAATATAGGAAAAATAAGATAAAACATTACTCATTTGTAAAATGACTAATAAAGATTACCTAAAATCGCATCAGACAAAATTCGAATAAATAAGTTAGATTCACAAAACCTTTTTCTCTTGCAGTCATCAACATAACACATTTTCAGCAAAAATTATAAACAAAATGGCCCTCAATTTGTTGAAGATCACAGACAAACGCACATGCATCAAATGCAGTTTATGACACACAAATGCCAGTTTCACATGCAAAGTTTCACTTCACCACGAAATTTCAGAAAATACTGCAACAACATATTCAGGATGAGATGATCAGTTTTATTCCAGCTTCCTTGTTAAATGCAACATCAACGGAATAATCAAAATTAACCTACATTACCAAAATTATCAAAAAAGTGAAACTGGCAATTGCTTTGTTCAGTGAAATGGACACAACAACCTTGTGGCGAATGAAAATACAGCTGCATGTACCACAGAAAATTCACATTATATTGAAATGACCAACATCTACTGATCCAATTTACACTACGTTTGCCCAGATTTGCCAAGAAAGAATTAAAGACTTGTTGGAATTTTTTTTACAAGCAGAGCATCTCACCCATCAGTAAATCAAAAACAACAGAAAAACTACAACACTCATCTTCAGAATCAGTAAACGGCTTGGTAATGTACCACTTTAAGGCTGCTCTCGCTAGAATTTCACTTCACTTCCAATATGTTCCCAACATAAAAAGTTCTTCACTAAAGAATCAGATTCAACAGCCACAAACAGAAATCACTAGCAACACGACACCTGACAAATGAAATTCACCACAGTGCAATCTCTCTCCGGCTTCTCACACAACTACAAAAGAAAAGCGAAACAAATGAACAAACCTCCACCTAAAGCTTCATCTGCATCACCATCACTCTTGGTCTTCAGGTAAAAGCCTCAAGACGCTTCTATTCTTCTGTTCATATCCTGATAAACTCATATGGCATACTGTACACTGACGTGGTCCCAGCAACAACTTGCTGTTTACACCACTTTAGCAGTTGAAACATGACAACGATGACAACAACGAACTGCGCACTATTTGCATGACGGCGAATCACCAGGGAACGAACATTACGACACTTCCCGCGACAGAAATCGCGGTTCGCATATTGCTGCTCGCTCAGAAAATTGGCCGCACAATGAAAAATGCAGAAAGAACGAACAGTCAGTGGAGCAAACCGACAGCAACAGTCTGCACTTTATCACAAATGATTGTTTTCTCGATCGCATACAAAACGTGTGCGTTGACCGGGTGGGAACACATACATTCTTACGACTATTTACAGTCATGTACAAGTTCACAGAACATAACGCACAGTGACGGGCATCAACTACGTACAGATAAAACAGTGGTTATAGCTACCGGCAGAAGAGTAGTCATAACTAGCAGTCCGTAACTAGTGTAGTTAAACGTACCCATCACTGGTAACACAATATCCATGCACAATGTGCGACAACATTTGCGCACATACGAGTTCGTCAGAACGCATGTTCTGCATTGATCATAATTGCATAAAATCTCCGCCCTTGCATTGGCAAGACATCATCCACAGATTACCATCTGTCACTGTACAGTCCTTGGGTGTCGAGTAATCTTGAAGTGAGGTGACAATATCCGTCACTCTGGTCCAACGGCAAGGGGCGAAATGATCTACTCTGCTGGCAGTCCCGACCCGGCCTGGCCGGCACTAAGGACTGGCGTGGGATTCTGTCCCGCTGACTGCAGCTGTAGCTGACCCATCTGAGCTATGATGTAGTTCGGGTCAACGACTGCTGGACGAACGTAGTTCGGCATCAGCTGCAATGACATCATAAACACGTCACAGATGCACCACACTCACAGATGCACAGACATGACCTCAATTAGACCTGGCAAGCAGATGAAAAAAGCCACAAAAGCTGAGCTGTGAAATTTCTGAGCGAAGCCAAATTTTATTTAAGCGAAAGCAGCAAACATTCGAGCTAAGTTTGAGCTGAATTCAAGCGATTCACTAATCTTATGCCAAGACTCTGACCTTACATGGAATTATTTTACCGACTAACATCATGCCAGGCTGGCATTGGTGCATTACATGCGTAGCACTAGAGTTGCTGGCAAGTAAACCAATAGAACAATACCCTATCGAACGTACCATCAAGCTGCACTAACCTACTTCATAAAAAGTAATGCAGATGCCGTCCTCAAGACAGATGCATAAAGGCTGCCAAAAGAGTTTTTTCATGATAACCACCACTTATGAGTTTGACTGAACTTGCTATAATGTCAGGAGTTACGTTACATGAGACTGAATCACCAAAAACAAACTTCTGAGAATTGTCGGAACAGATTTTTACAGGCCAAACGCCCCAACAGTTGGCAAACCACCACCGTCAACAAAACTACAAGAAAACTCTGTCTTCATTGAATAAACTTGCAGGTTGAAACGTGACTATTGAGCTAGAAAAACCCATCAAACTGCAACCTTTACTGCCATAACAGTCGATATTTCAGCAACCACTGAATGCACTGATGTTTTCTTTAGAACGATTTCTATTTGCTACTAGATGTGACCAACGATGAACAAGTTCCCACAAATTCGGAAAAGTTGGAAACTTCTAACAAGACAGGTCAACAAACCAATATGAGGGGTCCTACCAACTGTGCCATATCTATGCCAATCCGTTCACTTTCACCATGTCTAGCAGCAAACAGAAATTCTGTGGAAGGTAACAGCAGTCGCGAAAAAATCAAATATTACCCAATAAAAATTGTAATTTGATGATTATATATAGCTTAAAGTCAATCCTGCACAGAAAATGAAACATTAGCGAACTTACGGCCGGCTGTATTTGCTGCGGCATGACGTAATGGTTCGTGATGCCGGCTGGTGTGACAATTGGCGTAGCTGCCGCTGCTGCAGGTTGCAGCCACGTGGCCGGAGGCGGTGGCACAGCGACTGATGGGTACTGAGAGAAGACTGGAGTGAAGTACTGATAGCCACTAGGAGCAGACTGCGGCTGCACTGCCCTGGCTGTGTACCTTGGCTGTATCATCACACCGGCCCTGCACAATGCAACAACATGCTCGGTTCACGTGGTTTTGCTCCCACAAGTATAGCCAGTTTATGCACCCGATCAGCAGACAATCAAGTGCTTGGATTGTTGGCAATAGTTACACGTAGGTCTACGTACAACTTTTACTTTCACCAAATAACTCATAAAATCAATGAATTTCGAAAACAAGACAACTCCTTTTTTGCATATCACCTCCATTACAGACACATAATCCAGCACAGAATTCTACTTTAAACAACAGATCATCCACAGATACTAACAAGAAAAGTCCAGCTAGCGCAAAGGGGAACGCACAACAGCAGTGCATGTTTGAAAGCCCAGTAAATCAAAAAGTTATCACATCCTAGCAACCATGTTTTTTTACAGTCGCCAAAGAGCGCCAGACGACCGGCAGCTAATTATTTATAGTGTTTTACTCGTACTCACCAAGGGGCGTGATCTGTCTTGCTCAGCCAATGCCGTATCGACTGGGAATCTTGAATTTTCTCTACCCCCTTATTTAGCACCCTCGCTCGGGGTGGCCCCTTTCAAATTTATAGAAAAGCTTTACTGATCCTGAAACTAGAGTCTTCTGTGCAGCCGACGGTGAAGATTTGGTGATCCTATCTTGCACCGTTTTTGACTGATCCACCCGTGAGATGGAGAGATGGATGGACAGACAGAATTGCGATGGCTAGGATGCGCTACAGCAGTAGCTGCTGTTGTGCGTAAAAATGAATCAGGGGCAAAAAGATCAAACCAAAATTAACCATTTCTTGCAGAAAGCCCTTCAAGTAAACTACTGCAACAAACATATATGGCAACACAGTGAAATGAGCATCAAAAGATGTTGGACAAATACTGACCCATTCTGATTGGCTGGATTCGCTGCAGGATTTGGATTTGGTGATGACGACCCAATCTGCACAATCATATACACATAACACTTCAACACCCAGCTAAACTCAGCTTAACCAGTCTCTCACTTGATCCTCATCCTAAGCGTCCTCTCAAGACACACTATCCAACTCCCACTGAAAACATTACACAAGTTCATTTATCGTTTACAAAATTTTTTTATCGTAACCCATTTCTCCTAATCTGACACTCGCTTAGAACTGGGTTTGATTAACTTTTTCTAGTCTACACCATGTTCAAAAAACAGTCAAAATTGTTTTTGTCATAACTATGTCAAATTTTCACCATGTTGATAATTTTGGCATGAAAATTGCCAAGACAATAGAATTATGTACGAAGCACTCATTTATCATTTCACCAAATTTATGTCAATGCACTACCATGTAATGCTCCAATTTTGCATAACGCTGAGCTGTTGCCTCCAGTAAACGTCGTAACGACTTAAATAAGCACACAATAAGTGAAATGTACATCATTTGGCACAATTCCAGGTTTGTATAACAACTCACTTGCAAATTATCAGAGTCTATGCCAAGAGTGTGTCCAGCATACAAAAACACAATGGCTTAGGTGCAATGTCACTGGCAGATAGCAGAATCAAAAATTGACTGATCAAACTGCATTCACTCATCAATTAGACATGTTCTAAGCTCACCAGTCAGCTATTTTGTTGTGTGCTATTTTCTCCTGAAAATATTTAACAGCACAAAATTAATAAATCACGTGGTGCCCTCTGTCAAATTGATGATGCAAAGGTGAGCAATCAGATACAAATAATCATCGTGAAATGTAACAATTTGGCACATCTGTGTTTCACATGAAAGTGCATCGACATAAATTAGGCGAAGTGGAAAATAAGTCCAAATACATAATTTTATCATCTTGGCCATCTTTGTGCCAAAAATTGTCAAAGTTGGTAAAAAATTAACAAAGTTATAAGAAAAACAATTTTGACTGATTTTTGAAACACAGTGTTTACACAAGAAAGTAAACTGAAAACAGACAGAAAAATTTCTAATCCCTAAGAATTAAGAAAAAACATGTATTCATTTGCATTGCAGCTGTCTGGTGTTAAATTGGATGGGTGACTGTCTGCACCGCTGCAGACAGGTAAACTATCTAGGTGTCCAACATCAAAGTTAACTCAGCCTTCCATCCCTCTGGCATAGGTAAATCGAGTGCCATCTGCTCTGACCGATTAAGGCGGGGTGTGTTCACCTGTGCCGGGTGACAGGCAATACTGTGTGATCCATGTGGCAGGTGATGCTCCGTAGCTCTGTGACAGGTTTCCCATAAAGAGCTATAGACCACGTTTAACCTTTAACCAGGTAGTTCAAACCAATGACTGAATTTGGAAAAAAGTAGTTTAGCATTGGCTGCAGCTGCAGCATCATTAAAAACATACAAGAACCTTCACAGTTACTTCATGCTGCTACTAATGCCAAATTATAAAAATAATGACAAAAATGTTTCAACTGATGCAAGTTGATCTTCCTGTGATAACAGGCAAAAATGCGACAAATTGCCAGTACTAACGTAATCTGTATACGATCAACATCATAAAACGCCGCATCACCTACAAAGTAACAAATACACTGGCACATAAATTGAAAATACATTGATAAACGAATTATTTGCCTGGACAACAGTCATAAATGACAAAATTATTGAAAGCTGCACTATGTCATTACCTCTGAAGTAGTTCTGTCAACCCATTCTCTTCGTTCGTAGCGCCTTTTATTTCCTGCATCTGCAAACTTCACCATCAGTGGCTCCATCTGACCTGCAAGCCGCCAGTTTTACTTATTTAATGAACAAGAAATGTTGTCATTCAAACAGTCAAAATGCCCATTCACATTCTGTGTAGCAGTGTAACACGAAACACATCTACAGATGGGTTTACTTGGCCAAAGTAATTAGCAATGTTTCTAGGACTATGTCAGCAAAGTATAAGTTATATCGGAAGTCTTAAGATGATGCCCAAAGACAAGAGTTGATGGTGCAAAGGAAATGCCAGATGGAAGTTTGTTTCATATACTCCAGACATCACCACTGAACAGATGTTGTTTACTGGGGAAAAAAATGGAAGCAGGGACAAGCAATAAATAATCACACAGATAAAAAGACATAAAATCATGCCTATTTAGCTGGAAAAACACATAACCAATAAAGTGACAGTAAGAATATGATGTACAGAAGTAAACTATGAACCTGGCTGTGTGTAGAATGAGACAGTGAACCTTGTGTAAATACAGAATGTAGGGCATGTTCACCCACATCAAATGTGTGATCCCATGTGGCAGATGATGCTCTGTAGCTCTGCAATGGGTTCCATGGAAAGCTATAACACAGCACAGCATGGGAGTTAGTTCAAACCTGGCAGCAGTTTGTTGTTGAAAGCATCAATGACTGTCTCGCAGACATGCTTTGACTCCATGCGCACGAAGCCAACTCCGCGACTGATGCCACCTGGTGTGCGCAGAATGCGTGTTGACACGACCGTGCCAAAGCTAGTAAACATCACCTCGAGATTCTTCTCAGACGTGTGCAGCGGCAGGTTGGCAATGTACAGGTTAGAATCATCACGTTCCTGCTGCTGCAACCCATGACAACAAACAGACAAAGGGAGACTCAGGGAACAGCTGACGACAAGCAGTGATGAAGGCAGACTGGTGCAACAGCTGAAAGTCTGCTGTCCTAACTGCTATGCTACCAGACCACCAAGCCACGCTAATCACACTGAACCTCCCTGTTTGTTTCCCCTTTTCATCATATCACCAGATGATATCCTTCATCCATCAATGTAACTGCGGTGAACTTGCCCGAGTTAAAATTCCGATATAAAGTTTGACATGATGCTCAATAAAGCCGCCAGCGGTCAAAAATTTTAAAACACATGAATCTTTCATCATCAACGTCACTGTCTCGTGTTTTTACCATATATGAAATAATCCACAGCAACGTAAGTCCGGAGCCGTGACACGACAAGGAGTAAGTAATGAGTATGTAAAGTTGTAACTAGCAAGTAAGTAACAAACCCGAGCCATCTGTGCTTGCATTCCCTCGGCTTTCAGCGCTTTCAATGCAAGCTCGGCTGCCTGCTCCGAGTCAAAATCCACAAACCCATAACCTGCATCAGCACAGAAACACATTAAACACCCACTCTACTGACACTTACCGTATGATAGACTTAAAATCTTTTGGCTATGCTTTTAGCTATGATTTTAGAAAATAAGATAAGAAAATGCAACAACTAACTTGGAATTATTTTTCGCTGTTAACTTCGCTACCATAACTGCATGAGATACTGTGCTGTGCGATGCAATTTTTTATTCATGTACTGCAGTGTACTGGTAACTATAACTATCACTCTTTTTGCTTGATGTTTGATTTCAACAGTTTTCACTTCTAATGATCTACAGACAACATGATTTCATTTTCTTGCTTTATTTCTGATTCTCTGCATTTTGCTGCAATAAAAGTTCGTATGACAGAATAGGCAAAATACTTGAAAAGTGAAAGATATAGCAGCAAAATAAACTTCTTGCAAGTTCTAGAGTGTACACATCTTACACAGACCCTATGCATGGCTTGCTTACCTTTACAGCAGCCAGTCTGCTGGTCTATGATTGCTTTTGTGGAGATGATTCTGCCATATCTACAGCACACAATGTCATACAATCTCAATTCATGTCAAATCTGCACAAATTACCAACAATCAAATGCTGCTGCTATGAATGGTTCCAAAAAGCAGTTTCATCACATGTTTGATTTCTACAACTTCTCAGAGATAATGACGAGAAAAAACTGATGCAGAAGAAAGCAGAACATAAGAAAATGTTCCTTTGCAGAATGCAGTGATCAAGCTACCACAATGCAGCAAAAAACAATAAAAAGATCATGTTAAAATGCTAATAAGAAAGTCGTTCGATAAATAAGTTTACAAAATGGCACCATTCCATTAATTCTTAAAATCTGAAAAATCCGAAATATACGTTTTACAAGGAATTTAATTCTGAGTATAAATTGTGAGTTTTATGAAGATGACGTCATGTGATGTCATTCATAAACATTAAATGTGACGATGTTCGCACTGAAATTGTCCCATAACGAACAGTGTGCTGTTATTTTTTTGTGGAAAAAACTTAATGCAAATCAGATACACTCTGCGATGCATTCAGTGTATAGCGACAAGTGTTTTACAAAGCGAACAGTACAACTTTAGTGTAAGAAAATGCTAAGTGGGCAGAAATTTGCATCAGATACCGAGGTGTAATCAGTCGTTCATCAGTGGCTCGCACAGCAGCCAGCATCGTTCTTTGCATCGGGCATTCAGAAACTTGTTAACAGATAGAAAAACTGTTTAAACAAACTTGGACGATATGTTGAAAAATAAAACAGTAATGTTTAACATTTAAAAAATGACATTAACTTATTAAGTTTATTCTTTTGTTCGCACATATGTTAATTGTCACTTGTGAGTTATGTTAGATTACTGGTGGAGAAAATAATACACAAATAGACTATGTTCTATTAACAGATGAAGTCACAATAATGACATCAGCATCAAAAAAATTTTCAGAATTAAATTCCCAACAAAATGTATATTTTGGATTTTTCCTATTTTAAAAATTAGTTGAATTGTGCCATTTTGTAAACTTACTTATCAAACGACCCTCGTACTATGCTATTAACCGCATTTTCAAATCCTGCCAACTTGCGACCCGGACACTGCGAAGCTGAGCCTCATATAAATGTTCAATTAAGATAGTACATGTTAAGAGGCTGGTGACCTGATATCCTGATAAGCACTAATGGCCAAAGCTAAGATGCTGCGACAGCTGACAATAATTCTCCACTGCTGGGGCCATACCAGTATATATTGAGCCAAGCCACACAAAGAAAAAGCCAGAGAGTGGCATAGCTACTAATGCTGCTGCCAATTTGGCAATCCCGGGCACCTGATCCTGTCACTCAATTTCTGCCATGCTCTTAATGCCAAGCATCATCACTTCGCTGCCTGGCGAACAGAGCAAGATGAGGAAGGAGGAAAGGTCCATCAATGTCAGATCTGTCACTGCCTGTCATGCATTTTCGTCGCTTTTTAATCCGCCAGAGTCAGGTCGCGTTATACGGTCTGTCATTGTCAGGTCTGCAGTGTCAGATCCTACGTCATTTTCAACACCCTGCAAGGAGTCCGACCCACAACCAATCGACTGCAGGTTCAACGCAGTAACCGTTACACCACAGACCAAGACACACAAACTGGACACCGTTATACAGCAACAGAAACGAGGTAAAAGCAGCGACAAATCCCTGAACAAACACACAAAGAAAACGACAGTACAATGGTGGCTTGGCGTAGCGGTAACGCATTTCATCCGATCAACAAAATTACTCTAGGCCAGGTGGGGTTAGTACTTCGATGGGTGACTGTCTGCAGGCAGGTAAACCATCTTGGTATATAAGCAGCCGCCTACGTCAACTCAGCCTTCCATCCTACCAAGGTAGATAAATTCCAGTACCAGCCTATGTGGCTGAGGTTAAGCTGGGGTGCATTCACTTGTGTCGAGTGGCAGGTAACACTGTGTGATCCCACACAGAGGGTGATACTCCGTAGCTCTGAGATAGGTTTTCCTATGAAGAGCTATAGCATGTAACCATTAAACAACAGCACAACCTTTCACACATGCTATGGAGATCAGAATCGCTAGTCTCGGGTGACAATCCGCGAATGTACAGATTGGTTTTGCTGAGCTGATCATTGGAGCATCCCGGTGAGTAGCTGTTACCAGATGACGTGGAACTGCCGTGATGCTGATGGCCTCCTCCTCCTCCGTGCATTTGACTCTGCAATCACATGTTCCTATGCTGTTACAGAGCTTGTTTTTGTCTAAACCTATCTGTTCAGTTCCACAACTACTACATCTGCATTTGCATTTACATCTGTGCAACTACACCTGCATTTTTAACCAACCAAATTTCTGAAGCTGCTTAAAGGTCCATGGTCACCAAAATTAACATATACATTTTATCCATTTTCCTGAAAGTGCAGAATTTTATGATAACTTTGACAGTAATAACGGCGCCCAGCGTTTTGTCAACACGGAAAAATTTACATTTGAAGTCGACAATCTACGAAAACGACGTAGAAAACGCGCTGCCATGATGACCTACAGTGACGTCATGAGTTTAGCCTATAGACGTCATGAATTAATATTCATGATGTCTGTAGGCTATGGCCTAGCCTAGAATGATGACGTCATCGGCTAGCCATTAATATTCATGATCTATATGGGCTAGGGTCACGACGTCACTGCAGGCACTGATAGATTAGAATATTTCGCATAACGTAACGTAATGCTGCATTTCGTTTGAATTCACGCATTAATTTCATATATTTATGAAGCTCAAATCGACATATTATATATGCGAGATTAAATGTCTAATTTAAATCTACAGAAATTGCGCGAGTGAGTTTGACCGTGGCCATGGACCTTTAAAATTAAAAATCAACAACCTCACATGCAGCCATGCCAAGTCTCACGCATCTTGTGAGTCTCACACGTTTTCAGTTAACTTACCCATCCCGCCTGCTAAAGTTTTATCTGACACATTTCAATATTCTGTCTGTTAAACATAATTTTGTACAGCAGCGAACGAAAAATTATTTTCATATGTTCCAGCCTCAGATTTTAAAATGCTCAAAATGCCTTGGCAGCCAGGATTCTGCACCAGACCCTGCTTGGGGAGCTAATTACAGCATTCCCCTGACTGTTGGACCTTTAGATTTTGGGGAAAATGGGGGGAAAGGGTGAAAAAAGAAAAGGGAAAAAAGGGAGAGAAGAAAAGAAGGGGGATCTCATGCATTTTGAGTTCTGGACCTTGGCAGCTATGCACATGAGCAAGCAAAGAACGTACATTTAACTGATATAAGCGCTATAGCCTGTAAAAATATGTTGTGCAATATATCACTTTATTCAATTTCTAGAATTTACTAACTACTTGTAAGGATTTGCTAGTACTACAAGTTCTAGTATGTACCCCATCCCCCACTGCATGCCAGAATATACTTGAGTCTTACTGATGATGTAAGATGACAACAAATTTCTATAAGCTCTTAAGAATCAGGCTATCTGTATTAGTTCTCAAAGCTACAGTTTACAAATACAAACCAGTGGAACATAGCTTCCATATGACTCGGCAGATATCTGGGCAGCAGTTTTCTCATAGCAAACTGGACGAATGTTGCTCACACTATTTCCATATGATGGCACTGGTGATGAGCCGTCCGGCCGCAACACCACTCCCAGCTGATAATATTGTGGATGCATTTGGCTTTGGCCAGTAATCACCTACAAACATCAGTACCATGGGTATAGTATAGTATAGTTATATAAAAATGCACACATACATAATAGAAAGCACGCTCCACATCTCAAAATAAGTGTAAAAAACAATTGGATTTTACTGATAATACATATCACAATTCAGATCCAGAGATCGTGGATCCAGAACATAATCACAATCTATCAAATATACTATGGATTACAATTGAAACCAAAAAATGAAACATAGTTCTCGACAAGTTTTCGTAGACAGTACACGACAGTAGTATATGCTATTTCACAAATTCCATAAAACAGAAATTCACTGTCATCTTGCAATGCACACTTATGATTAGATGAAAATCTTTCTGTTGTTACACAGCTGTAACAACAACTTCACAATTTCAAGAATAAATTACAAAATGATTTTAAAGACTCATTGCCGTATAAATTGTTGCGCTCATTTCTTCGCCAATCGTTGTATTGACATATGAAACAGTCTCAAGTCTGACACTGTGCTATGTCGGTCAAATGCTTATGATTTTAGTTAATGGTCAGTGCTAGCGGTAGATCGGCGATCTCGCACTAGTGAGCAGAAAATTACTAGTGGTAGATCGCCATTCATCTAATTACATTTATCTCGTTGTTAGTGAAAGAACGCAGCCACATTTCTTTACTGCATGCTTAAGACTGTGGTTGGAACTGAAATGTTACCAATTACGAAGCATTAAATAAAATTTATTCAAAATACTATAGTTCTAAGTCCATGTTACAAAAAACAGCTTTAGCTTAAAATGAACTCTGATATAATACTGAATAGGCTAAGCCTGATTTAAATACCTGACAGTGTCGTGGCATGGTTTATAGACCTTCTGTGTCTACCAAGAATATAAGTTCTACCATCTTCCCAATAATGTATCTATGCGATCTACCTCTAGCAATTTTCCAGTGCTAACAGCAAGATCGCCGATCTACCGCTAGAATTATTGTTAGTAAATATCTGCGTATTGTTTAGGGATGGCTGTGAGTGTCATTTATGACCATCCATTCTTTTAGTAATGGTTTCTGTTATGTTACAATGTTTGGCATGTATTGTTACCATTGCTAACAAATGAATATACATACATTCAAAACCCAAAAAACACACTGACCAAAAACAGAAACAGCAAATATTTTCCAGATTCCACGAGATTTCACATAAATATGTTTCACTGCTGCTTTACGCCTAAAGAAACGGAAATAGTCTGAACTCTACTATGACACCATGGTCCATTTCTATCACTTCTTACCGCATTAAAATTAGGATTTGCCGACATTGCTCAGCCCACAATAAAAAGCCGACAACTGGATACGCCCACGAACCGACGTCAACAAAAACCAGTAACTCTCGGGAAATTCACTACATATTCGACGAAAGAGCAGAGATACCCAACGATCACACTAATTACGTAATATAACCACTAAAATTCTACTGTTCGCAAACAGAAAGTTAAAAACTTCGTCAACACGGAACCTGTAAACTGGGATATTTAACAGCTAAAAATAGCATAAAAATTAGTACGTGACGTAACGCAATAATGCACTTGAGCACTCTGCGCCATCTAGCGATTACGTTGGTTGATTCATTTTAGAGATGTGCGGATCCTGACATTTTTGAGTCCGCGTAAGTACGCAGATTTTAGCCAAGAATCCGCGTCAGTCTGCGTTTGCAAAAAATCCCGGTGATCTGCTGTCCGCGGACTAACGAGTCCGCAGTTCGCCAACCGTACTGATTGTCAGTGACTTTCAAAGTTACCCAAGGTCAATGCTTTTCATGTATTCTGAATGAGTGTATGCCACTTCATATTAGCAATATAGTAACCTTGGCCCAATCTCTCACGGTTTCCGAGATACGGCCTCTTAAACTTTTCGTTGAAAATTGCGGCCAAGCCGCTGCAGGTAAAGACATAATTACTGTTGACAGCCAATAGGAAGTCGCTCCGATATGTACGTACCATATCGCCGTCCCCCTTATACGACTTATCGTTTAACAACAATACCGCACGATTGGCATACCGCATTATGACGGGCGGTAGGCATGGTGTAGTGGTAACGCGTCTGATCCGATCAGCGAAGTTACTGTACGCCGGGCCCGGTTAATACTGCGATGGGTGACTGCTTGTGGGCAGGTAAACCATCTCGGGATGTAACCAACCGCCTAGGTCA
>Ga0209671_1002859_pt1 | contig 16206 bp, 10 predicted proteins | sample WorMetHERISLAND2_2_FD_187401 | JGI IMG/M metagenome (GOLD analysis project Ga0209671, IMG submission 187401) | Marine gutless worms symbiont microbial communities from Max Planck institute for Marine Microbiology, Germany - Olavius geniculatus... | ecosystem: Host-associated > Annelida >...
GACTAAATTTCAGTCCCACATACAGGCTTGCCATTATATTAAACTAATAACAAAATCCAAGATGCTAAAGGAAATAGTAGTTGTTGTTGTTGTTGTGTACAAAGTAATTGTTCAGTGACCTTTCAAACTTTAATAAAACCGCAAATATTATATATACAAAATTACAAGCAATTCATTTAATGTTGTATAAGCGCTGATGTAAAACGGCAAAAATCAAAAGGTATAAGCACGAACATTTATATCTGGCTATTAAATACAGATTAAATGTCTAAGCTAATACATTAGTTCGGGCTTAGACTTTTTTGATTTTTGCCGTTTTACATCAGCGCTTATACAACATTAAATGAATTGCTTGCAGTTTTTTATATATAATAAAATTATAAAGGCCACTCACTGCCATAAGTGGTAAAACATTTACTTTATACTTGAACAAAAGTGAAAAAAATCGCTAAAGCGATGACATTACGCTAGCGTAAGATCCAGTTTTTTTTTATCAGCGACAATGTTCGTATAGTCTGAGAAGGGTTTAAGTGCGTGGCTGACGCATGATGCAGGGACGGTGATACGAGAGGCAACTTGCTAGACAACCTTCTGTCACGCATGGAACAGTACGCCTGCAACCTGGAGGGCCTGGTTGAAGAGCGGACCGCCGACTATCTGGCGGAGAAGAAACGCGCAGAAGACTTGCTATACATGATGCTGCCGGAGTGAGTGATCCGCGCCGATTTATTTACTTTGAGTGAAGCATGGTTTTTACGCGCGAGAGCTAGCATAGCTATAGCGCGTATTAGCCACGGTAATTCTGTCTGTCGTCCGGACACCAGCACGTCCCGGTACCAATTGGAGCCCAAGTAAGATAGAGACTTAGGGTTTTCGCCGTATGATAGCCTAGAGTCTCTAGTATTTCGTGAAAAAATTTTATGTTGCTGGGTGAAGTTCTCTTCGAACGAGGGGTGAAAAGAGGGGCACACCCCTGAAAAAAATGTTATTTTGCATTTATTGGTTGCTCTGGCATAAAAATGGTTGCAAATAAGCACAGACATTCTGCTAATCATAAAAAAACTGGCAACAAGCTTCTTAGAAATGTCAACATGGATGACCTTAAATGCTCTTGAGCCCCCAAAATAGGAGGTTTTCGTAAATTTTGTTTGCAATTTCGCGCTGTGACACAGATTTCAGGAGTGAATTGTGCCGAAATGGTTGAGGACAGACTGAGACAACTTGCGTATGAAATTTTTGCTATTGAATGAAGATTTTAGCAGTGTAAGTTTCGACCCCCTAGATTCAAGGAGGTCTGCGCACGCGAGTGTCAAATAGGGGTACCCCCTAAAAAGTGATTATTTTACCGCCATTGGCTAGTTTGGCGTAAAAACGGTTGTAGATACGGACATACATGCTGTTCGTCATAACAAGCATTGACAATGAGCTTTTAGGAACATCGATGACCTTGAATGACCTTGAACAGCAGAAATAACGGTATTAGTAATTTTTTTGCGATTTTCAGCTGCAGAAGAGTGAATTACAACGAGATGGATGAAGATAAACCAAGATTTTCTGCGAACAAGAACTGTTATAGGCTGTCGAGCGTCTCACGAGCCTTAGCTCAGGTTTCTTGTTATCCAACTCAACGCACGCATCGTACGCAACGTACACAGAAGACGCAACTTAACAATAGACACCGCTTACTTGCGTGTGTACTTTCCTTCCCTCGTCTGTGTCATTTGCGTTAAAAATACGCAAGCGTCTTGCGTTGTGTGCGTAGCTTTCTCTGTGTCAAAACTACGCTTAACGCTGGCCGTCATATAGTGGTCTATGTGTTTCGTTTCCTGCGAATCAACTCAGTGTAGCTGAGTGGAGTTGAGTCGCGTCGGCGTCGTAGTTGTGAATTAAGTTGGCATTTGGCCATATAAAGGGCTTGTCTGTTGACGAAAGTTAAACATTTTGAACCTAAGTGTAACGCTGCTGGCAGCAACTTGGATTGCTTAAAATCTTTACTTAGTAACATATTTTGTGCAAAAACTATTGCAGCACTTCTGACGTTTAAGCTTACATTTTTGCAAGGTCGTCTAACCGATGTTGCATATGATTGCAATGTGCGTCCTATTTCATTTACATTTGGCTTGTTTTAGTCCAGCCACTGGCAGCAACACATATGTAACTAAAAATTTGGGACAAAGCCCAACGTGAGTCCGTCCGGCGCCGTAAAACATTAGTCCGCTTTGAAATCTATCGTTTTGCGAACGGACAAGTAAAGACGTATCGTCATTAGCGCAATCATTCGTTGGTTGAGTCAGGTCGGTGGCGAAGCAGTTGATGCGTGGTCAGACGGTAGAGGCGGTCAAGTTTGACTGCGTCACAATCTACTTCTCTGACATTGTCGGCTTCACCGCTCTGTCCGCGGAGAGTCAGCCGATGCAGGTGCGTTCCTACAATTGCCTCTATAAACACGCTCTGTTTTACGCCAACGACTTCTTCGTTGAGAGGCATCGATCGCCACTGGACCACGTAGGCGACTGTAGCAGTCAGTGACAAACACGACACCAATATCGATATCAAAGCCGACGACGCCAACGCTTAGCGTTAGCAGTAAAGCTGACTAGCTAGGCTTAGCCTATACGTAATCAGAATAGTAAATATTGTATTGCACTGCGCATGGTAAACGTCTCCCCAGAGAGGCCTTTTCTCACTGTTGGTTCTTCAGGGTACAATAATATGCTACCGACATGGCTAGGAAAAGCATACAACCCAAGCCAGTGTTTGCAATACCGGAAATATTTCTCCGGTAGGAGATTACTTTATGAGGAATCTCATTACTGCAGCACTGGCCGCGTTAACGCTGCAAGTGCCTATTTTATAGTCTTCATAACGGGTCCAGGAAACCAGCACACGTACATGTACAACGCCAAGGTGCAGAATGATGTTGAAGTGTCTATATGTACAGTATGTCTCATGCACAGGATCCCCTGCATTATCGATTGTAAGTTGTTTAGTTAAAATAATAGAGAAGGATGAAAGGATCATTGCTGCTGTACAATTTGAAATTAAACTGTTTGATTTTTTCTACCAGTCTAAACAGCTCACTGATTATATTTATACGGTCATATACTGTAAACTATCGAAATGCATTGGACAGACTCCGTCTTCGTATAAACATTATCTTGATTTAATAATTTCTAATGAAACCTGTTGCAGTATGTCATATTCGTATATGATAACGACAATAAATAATGTTATTATGGTCAGGTTGTTGACTTGCTGAACGATCTGTACACGACGTTTGACACGATTATCGACACTGTCGACGTCTACAAGGTTTGTATATAGCCACGTATGATGAAAAACCGTCTACGTTTTTGTCTTAGTTTTGTCAAACACTGATAAAGTTTAAGTTGAATTTTTTTTCACTGGTTCTTAAATATGGTTCGCAATTAAATGATCGTTAAAATGCCTATTTTAACTCCGCACCCGGTGATATAAGCCTATCATTGTCTGCTGGTGCATACTGTTCGGCCTATTTAAAGTTAATGTAGCGACGCAATCATTTTGTGCACGCAACCTGCTGGGTTAATCTTCTTAAACTTATGCCAGAGCATAAAATTCCGACAGTTGTCTTTTACTCGGAGCTTCAGCATGGTGTCAAGCCTAATGGCCCCAGTGATGCAATACAAAAAACTATCTGAAGGCAAGCCTGATGTCAGTTGGCATTAATACTAGCAGTTGGGAGTCTACCGCTTCCAGTCGTACGACATGGCGCAGTACCTGTCTTAAAAGCGTCAGAAGCTTCGAGGAGAAGATAATAATTGACAAGGCGATTCAGAAACGTTGACGCTGCCAAGTCAATGACCACCCAGTCAAGTCAGCATATCTGCACAGTCTGTGGGCGCCGGTGTGCAGCAAAGATCGGCCTGTCGTCTTACATGAGAACTCACAACACCGGCTCACGCCGCTGACCAGAGACTCATCTGTCTGTCAAGACGGGAGACTCTATCATAACCCCATTTGAGGTTACCGAAATGATTTTTGCTATTTTAGAGGATTGATATAATCACATCGTCCTTACACACAGTTATAAACTGGTAAGTTTTTTTACATATATCATTATTATCATCAGTGTAGCTATGCGTTTGCACGTTAAAGCAAAACGAACTGGGGATTTGTCCTGATCAGTTTATTTGCTAAGTGCGTCTTTGAATAAATTTGAAAATTGGTTATTATTTGCTGACGTTAGACTATAAACAGATGACATAATCATAATCCTTATAGGAAAGCGCACACAGGAACAAACAAAAATATGGAACGCAAGGCTGTAGGCCTAGCAAGTTACATAATTTTAACAAAACTTTTTATATATAGGGCCTATTTGTGACATTAGAGTAAGCCTTCGCACGTTCTCGTTGATTCAATGAGTGCGTGAACTGGCTGGTCAGGTGGAGACGATTGGCGACGCCTACATGGTGGTTTCTGGTCTGCCGGAGAAGAACGGCTCAAACCACGCCCGAGAGATCGCACGGATGGCGCTAAAACTGCTCGGTGCGGTCAAGAGCTTTAAGATACGACATCGACCCGACAAGAAACTGTTGCTACGCATCGGCATTCACTCCGGTAGCCGTTTCAGCATGCAGCGAGAAATAGGCCGAACTGAGCTACACACCAGTAACTACGACATAGAGTAGTGCTTCTGATTTTCAAGAGGTTACTTTTGCTTGGCCTGATCTGACCCAACCGCGACACGCGACCTAACTGCAGGACTCAACGTAACACGACGCTATACTCAATTCGTAGTTACAGTTCAAAATATAAAAGTCTTTATGCAGAGCTGACTAAGACGTGACCCGCAACTAGAATGTGAAAATAGTGCATTGGAATCAAACTTCTTTACATTGTAATTTTGTTAGCGTAACAACAATTGGCCCCACTGTTGCGCAAGTGCTGGCTGGGGAAAGTGGACCCTTTCTGAACCGCGGATAGCCCGAAGCCATGTCGCCAGCTCTGTCTCATCCGCGTTACTTACTTACTTTCTCGCTAAGTTACTTGCTTGCTTGCTAGTTGTGTGGATGGTTTTGCGAGCAGGTCCAGTGTGTGCCGGGGTCGTCGGTCGAAAGATGCCGCGCTATTGTCTGTTCGGTGACACGGTCAACACCGCCTCCAGAATGGAATCCAACGGCGAACGTAAGCCTATATGTTAATTAAACTGAAGCTTGTGTTTTTATTTTTTTCTATCGCTTCAGGCACGTAACTATTCTGATTCTGAGTAGTCTGTAGTTGTCATAGAAAACGATAGAAGGCATAATTTGCGTCTAGTTCAATGGCAGGTTGCCGTGACACTTCGCAGAATCGTCGGGAAATGTTTTAGTTATTTAAATAAATGTTGTCAAAAAGCTGATGTATTATTAGCGGCGACGTTAGCCTATTCTGGAACGACTCGCAACCTGAAGTCACTCTAGTCCTAAACTCTCGATGTTCAGTCACAGACTGATATACTGTTTGCAGTATCAGTCACCTTTTTATTTGAAACACTAAATATTGCTATGGACTGCACGGACTTACCAATGGTTCACTTGTATAGCCTATTAGGCCTAGTAGGCTAAGGCATTGTTAAAATAGCCGATCTGTGACGAGAATAAAGACGATGATGATATCATGACACTAGTGTGTTTTTGCGTTCTTATGGCTGTGATGTAGAGCTGAAAATTCACGTGAGTCCGGACACGAAGGCAATTCTGGACACATTCCATACATTCCAGTTGGAACTGCGTGGACCGGTTGAGATGAAGGTATGAGCAATAACCTATCTGATGCTGTTGTCGTTTCACCGTTTTAGCATTGCCTGGAATGACTGACAGTGCCGATACTGATCAGAAGCTAAGTAACTACCCCTGTAAAACACCTTTTTTGTATTATTGCCCTGTGATGCAGACTAATTACCTGCTGGCTGCTTTGTTGCAGGGTAAAGGAGCTATCACGACTTATTGGCTGCGCGGGGAAATCAACCCGGAATTTCCTGATCTCGTGCCAACAAACGATGCATCTTACTGCTCCACAAACAGTCTGTCATAGTACTAATAATCGTCACTATATGAGTGATAATTATTAATATTGTGCTTATCTGACGTGTCCGATCTTTCAGTCATGCAGACGTAATAATGTCGAACTGTTAAACTATTTCAGCCGCCATTCGCATGATGTCTCTCACATCGATACGTTTTGCTGGCGACAGCCCGCCGTCCACTTGAACTATTATTAAGTCTAAACAATTAATATGTGCTTTCGTTTGCATAGGCGAAAAAAATAGGGAAAGAGCCGAATTTTTAAACCATGGCGTATGGTGTATTATTAGGTCTGTAGGCTACAACAACTCATAAAAACAAATTGATACACGAATTACTAAAGACACTGCGGCATTTTTTCCGCACGACTTCGTAAGCAAACTAAAAAGTGTACTTTTTGAGAATAAACATTTTAGAGAGGTAGAATTTTTTTCTGAAAACCGACGGCAACGGAAAGCACAAGAATTTTGAGGCCTGATCAGTACTGAAATTATTATCCTATTGCTATTAAAATAGAAACTCTTTAACAATGTCTACATTGAATGTGAACACTCAAGCTAGTCTCCAGTCTCTCCACGCGCTTCTGATTTGCTCGTGACAGAACGCTATAATTTATGACACATTTTAACTATTAAACATTTTATCGCGTAGGCCTAAGCAATTGACGGACGGTTAGTTTAATTCGATTTTGACTGATAGCGATTATTGTTTTAGTGAATTTATATCTGTGATTGATATTTTTACTTCGTTCATATCGTATTGTTAAATCTGTTTTATACAAACATCTAGGCCTAGTAGGTCTATTTCCAATACTATGCTGAAATGTAATCTAGCCACCGATCTGTTCTTTTTCAATTAGTATTAAGTGGTGTGCAATGTATTTTTAGTTGTTTGTTCATAAAATAACAAAAAAAACCTAAACGGACTAAACAGTTAGCCTACTAGCATGAACCAATCAAATCATCAGTCTTCTAAGAGTTTCAAACGCTGATTTTAGAGTACAAGAGAAAAAGGTAAAAAACTGATAAACTTGAAAGTCAGACAAAGAACTTTATCTGTAAAGGCAGATGATATTGTGGCTAATTGTCCGAGATGTGATGGTATCTTTAAACAGATTCTATTGGAAATTGATAGCTAAATGTGCTAGGCCTGTGGTTTTGCAGTTTAGATGTAGTTATTTCACAGAAACTTTTTGGCTTACGTTTAGGCCATTCTGATGACCGTACAATTATCACTGTCAGTATTAACATTTTGCGTATTTTTAGTGTATGATTTTCATATGTTATGTTTGGTGATGAAAAAATAAAAACAACTATTTCTTGTTAAAGGTCTTCTTCCCTTTATGTTTTGCAGTTTTTTTGGACTAATCGTGCCATCAAACAAACGAGCAAAAACGACATAACAAAACAAAAAGTTTAATCCTACAAAAACATATAAGTCGTCCATACATCGACGAGTTTCGCATGCCAAATTTTATTTCGTTCTCATGTGATAATAAATATAATATATAGGCCAAGTACAGGGTAAATAAACAGGAAGTATATGTCAGAGTTAACTTGGCAAGTAGACTACAGAAAGTACAAGAAAATGTACATACTACAGTACTAGCATACGTATAGCAGCAGGCATCTTACAGTCAGTGAACAAATCGTAAAATACAGTAATAATCTACGCTACGACAAACTAGAATCTTCATGCAAAGAACCGCGTGCCATAAACCGAAGCATAAGTCTATTAAAACGCAACGGGAATATTTCTACAAGCATTCGCCGAGCTATTTAGCGCTAATTACGCTCAAGTACCATTCTATCATAATAGATATAATATAATCATTTCTTTCGCTAGGAATAAGCCTCGCAAGCAGTGACGCAGCACTTATTGAGAAATTGGAGCAATTCACCACATCCCGGTATTTCTAAAAATTACTTTTCTAAGTCGTGGAAATGCTTGGTTTTTAGAAAATGTAAAGGGATATGCATCTGTTACTAAACATTATTAAGATATAATTATCAATTCTGATATCAAAAATGTCACAGAGAAAAAAAGCACAAATATCGTTTCCGGTTATCATCTCACAACGCTCCCTAGAATTTCAGGTTATCAACCCAGAATTTCCTGATCTCGTGCCAACAAACGTACAGCAGCAGCTTTTGGGCAAGTTGATTAACTCCTCCGTATTCGACACATTCTGCAGACTTGCAGACTAATTCAGAGTACGCCACTGCTAGCATTAATACACACGTGTGCGTGTATTACGGCGGTTAAGTCATTCATTACAGACGAAAATCGTACTTGAACATTTGTAGAATAGGCCAAAAAATAAAACGGCACTGAACGCACAAATGTTAGTAACAAAAGCACAGGACCGTAGAATAACTTCTCCCAATAGCAGATTGTCTGCCCTTCTGCGCTGGTTGGTACATTCAGTCGAAAATGTTTACGAAGTGTAGATTGTCTTCTGCACGTGCGTAGCGCGATCCTGTTTAAATGTCACACATATGAAACAAATGACCATAAACAGACATAAGCAGCAACACCGCAGCCCACTTTAAACAAACAGTAATGGTAAACCGTGCCAGTGGAACCCTCGCCCAATACATAATTTACCACCCATACCGAAACGCCTGTAGCAAAAGGACTACAACCCATTTGACAGTTTGTCTACAGTAACCGATTCCAATAAATGTGATGACAATTAAACCGGAAATGATCAATCAATCAGGCAATCAACGAAAGTTGCTTGAGTGGCGAAGCTGCTTCGAGGTAACAAGTCGAACAGTTAAATAGTTATAACGAAATATATTATGCAAATTAAGCACGTTAAAACGTTAGATTCATGAATTTTAGGTCCCCGTAGCGTCATACGGCCGACGAAGAAACGAATATTAAGCGAACAGCTAACAGACAATTAATTGACCGCCCAACTATTATAAATGCAGAGTTGTTGTCCATAACCCAAACTCATGGGACACCTTTTACTACTCAGTTTCCGTCCCATTGAGAGTAGGAGGCTAGGTTGACCTGAGCGTACGATAGACTAGCAGAGACAGTGCTGAACACACAAGCTTTCGGTTACGAGTCCAACAGCTACAGGGCGCTAAGCCACGGCAAAATGACTCTAATCAGAAAACAAATGTACGAAACATCAGTTTATGCACTTGTTAACGGCAACATTTAAGGACTTGCACATTGAAAACAGCAAAAATTACAAAATGTAATTTTGCCCGCATCACACTGACTATGTGACAATGTGCTGCTGAATAATATCACCTTTTGTAATATTTGCTGTTTTCGACAAGAGTGTCCTATGTTGCCGTTAACAACTTATGTTTTGTACATCTATATTTGCTGTTTTATTAGTGAAATAACGTTTTCCTACAGTTCATCAGTTACGGGGATATCTGGCCATAGATATTTTACAATCACGATCTTGACAATTTGGGGTCACGTGGCATTCAAATGGCAACAACGGTCTGTTGTGGTGGAATTAGATTGGCCTCATTCCATAGCCCGTCACTTAAAACCTCCCATTAGACGCAAATATCTTGCAGATATCTTTTACAGAATCTGAATTTTGTCTAAAATTTCGTTGCCATGGCAACCAGGAAAAGTCCAGGGTAAATTTGAATGACACCGTTAGATTGGCCATCCCTGAAAACCATATGCTAGAACTAAAAATTATGACTCTATCTTATACACAGCCGCAGTTATGACCGTTTAAAGAATTGTTTAATTTTCACCATAAACGCCATTGTAATTTTTTTCGAATTTTTCTAATAAATACGTTGAATATTAAATTTCAAATTTTTAACCCTGAAAGATTTGCACCTTGCGTGAGGCCGCGTCGTTTGAGCTATTGCGCGTAAAAATCCCCTAAGGGGTCTGACCTGTAGGTGCGTTGAAGAAAAAAAGGCATATGTATAGGTACAACAATTTTTGCGTATATTTCACCTATTTGCCGAGAAGCCCCCTTGGTCAGATTTACATAATTTTTTTGCATGAGGGGTCATCTAGCCGACGTAATCAACCACGCCAAAAATTTTATCTCAATCAGATAAGGGGTTTTGATTCTGTGGAGGTCAAATTGTTAGCTTTCCCATATGAAAGAGAAGTCGCCGTTAACACATGGCTTGAACTACCGTTCAGCCTGTGATGACATAAAACACAACAACAGTATGCGGCAAAACGTTGAGTTGAGAGGCGGTTGTTTGTAAGAAATACCTCGCCAGACTGGTTGATGAGTTTTGTGGTGATGTTAGCGCCGACTCCCCAGCTCGACTGGTTTGACTCGATGTCATTCGGTGACGCATTGCCTGGCATAGACCCTGCTGCCCACACCTACACGCCAGTGACACACGAGACATTGATCTATACATGCACAACTTCTATACAGTGCTGATATTACACACAATGAGTTATAGACCCTGTGCTTTAGCACTGTTAGGAACGACAAATCACGACTTAAATCATTTTCTATAAATATTTTCTACTTTAAATCAAAGTACCCATCCATAGGAAATAGCCCACCGCAAGTCGAATGGTCACGTGGCCGATGAAATCATGTGACCCCCAAAAATCAAATTCGTGACCCCATTATCTTTGAGGCGCCACATGTCCATAAAAGTGCAAGACAGACGCATGGTAACAATGGACCACTGATAGTCCACTGATGACGAATCGAACGGTCACGTGACTAATGACGTCACGTGACCCCAAAGATCGAAATCGTGTCCCTGAAATGTTTGAGGCTGTATATCTCTTTACCGCGCAAAAGAGGCACATGGTCATACCTGACCACCCACAGGAAACCGCATTTTGCATGTCAAATGTTCATATGACCGACGACGTTCAGGTCGGATTAAGACCAACTCGAGCCGAATGCTGTTGTTTAGAAAAGGGCCTATTTGCTTATGGTATTTGTGACCGACCACGAGGCCCAAGACCGTCCCGTCCCGTAACACAACCAGCAACGTAACCACGGCGAACAACCCTTTAGAACACGGTGTAACTTACATATAACGACATATTGTCACATACTGTTAATCAAGATTTTAGCACGTTTTATATCTGCAACGACAAGGTCACACTGACACCGCATATAAACTAAACAGCTTTTAATAAATCAAGTAAGTGATCCAAAGCTGCCAAGTTATAAGGCCAATGAGAGTTGTAATCTCCTTTCTTCTCTTCTTTTTCATCTCTTTTCTTCCCCCTCTTTCCTCTCCTTCTCTCTTCAATTTCATTCTCTTCCTTTTTCATTTCTCTTACGTTATTTTATATTAATTCCACCTCGGTTTCAGTTTGGACTGCGAGTAGCTGGCTCACGGCTGAGCTCCGAGCCAATGCAGCGGCGCCTTGGCGTGACGACACGAGGCGTGACGTCATAATAGCCTATCTCTTTCTTCGTCTCTCTCCTTGCAGTTCGCGCCTCTCAGCGCCACTATGGTTACTCATCATCAGGGCTGTAGTGCATACTGGAGCGCTCATAATGCCGCTGAAAACTTGGATCGTAAACCTGGATCGATTTGAAGCCCGAAGAGCTAAAAATTAAGGCCGCAGGCCGAGATCAAGGCCGAAGGCCCGCCAAGTTGAAGCCGAAGGGCCGAAACTATGGCGAAGATCAAGCGGACAGGGAGTGCAGTGACCTGCTAGCTTGTGGTTATAATAATAGCGAAAGATGACAATAATTGCTGTTGTAGGCCTACAATTTAAAATTAAGCTTTTTAATTATTACCACTGATATACATATACAGCTCACTGATTTCATTTATACAAACTTTACAGAAAGCTATCAAGATGCATTGGACAGATTCTGTGTTCGTTTGTTTGTTTTCCTTGTTACAAAAAGCTAGTGAAGAGCTCACCTTGGCCTTGGCTCCAGCTCTGAGCACGTAGTTCTGGTCAAGTCTGAACTCAGCTTTGTCGATTCCGTCAATAGTTCGCTTCAGTCTCCAGCCGCCCAGCTGCTCGTCCTGTAGCATACAGAAGCATCAATGACCAGCAATGAACGCATCAATAAATCAATATTACACAGGTTTACACAGCTACTGCTGAAATCTTCGGAGGCGGCGCGCTGGCAACCAACAACTGTGTCTGAGGTTTTTCGCGGACGCAATCGGCGCATCTATCTACAGCAACGAATTCCAAAACTAAAGTGTACCGCAGCTTGCGTTTGATTAACCTTGCACGAAGCAATTAAAAATCATTCAGAAGATGACAAACCAAGCTCGTTTAACGTCGTAACCAGGACATAATAGGCGGCCTACGTATCACGTGTATTCCATTTTTAATGCGTCAGCTTATGTATTTTAACGTAAACCTGTTATACTTTAACGTAAATAAATAACAATAGAATAGATACGTTTGCTCTAAAATTACGACAATAACATCAATCAATCACTTAATCAAATAAATAGGGGCCTAATTCGAACTGTATTTAGGCATATAGCCTAAAGTTTGATGTAATTAAAGTTCACACTATTTCAAGCTCCTTTGTGCACATTTAAATCGCACATCATACTTCAATGATGTGCGTGTTCTTTTGTTTTCAAAAATATATGCACATATTTTATGTAGGCCTATTTTATTTTAACATATGAGTGTACTTGAACCGTGCACCCCAGTCGACTAACTATAAATACTGACTACAAATTGCAACAAGTAGCCTATAAACACACCTTTCTGCCGACATTCTCGAGGGTGATGGACTTGCCATCAGGTGACGTTTCCGCAATCGAAACTGGTCCCTTGGCGCTCTTCTGGTAAGTCGTTTTAGCCGACATCTCGCCCTTGACCACCTGACTTACCCTCATCGACGAGTCTGCAACAGTTACCGCTACAACATTCAGTTCCGACAAAGAAAGCAGATAATATCAAATCACGCTTTCACATGTAATGCATATTCTACTTACAAACTTTTTCCGTACGTGTTTTGCCACTAATTAAACGCTCATCATCTTATTAATGCACTAATCGAAAACACTCTTCACATCTCGGCTCCTCGTTCGTGCTGAAACACTTGTAATACTGCCGCTGAGTCAAGTTATATCCTCTTATTAGTCCTAAGGCACTGACGCTTTAAGTCGAAGCCGACTGATGCATATTTAGCAATATTTCGTTCACATCATTCTCCATCGTTCCCATGACCCTCACATCCAGCGTTCATTCACTCTTCCACTCCAGGTTTGAAACTGACCTGTTCTACAAATCCATCCCACAATGCACACGGACTGTTTGTAATGGGGGCCTCATGCCCAAAATTAATACCGGAAGTCAAATAAAGACTGAATTAGCTCATGTTTAAAGCATGGTGGCGCACACCTCATGAAATACAGTCGATACCAGGATCAATTGATGTGTGTTAGAACAAAAATTCTAAACATTGTGTGAAATAGGCCTACTCTGACAATAATGCAACCAGACAGTTACCTTATGATAACGGTGATAGAAACAATATGTGCAATGTGCAATAGCAGGAAATGTGCATTGCATGTCATGCAATAGAAGCGCCATGCAATGCATGCGTTGTCACAGAAGGTTTCACAGCGGTCGGTTGAAAAGTAAACCAAGACTCTGCGAAACAATTCTGCCAAAAACGTATGAAACATTATGCCGATTTCTGACGACCGCATGTTAAACAAAATATCGTAAACTTGAACATTTATAACGATTTTCTCATGTTGTTTCAGTTTAAAACAACAAGGAAAACTGCTTAATAAAGCCACAAAATAAAGAATTGGATTTCAGAAACGCCTAAAAATAGGTTTATAAATAAAACAAATATTAGACCTTACGTAACGCTATAAAATCGTTTGTAGAATGTGTAGCCTATCGCGAGCAATATGAAGAGAATAAAACGCATGAAAACCCCGAAGAAGATTATCAAGAAACAAAACAGTTTTGTTTATAGTAAGTTCATACTAAAAAGTTTGTATGCATCAAACATGTGCAAATCTCTGGCTTACTTTTTTCTAAACCACTGTAGCATTATTCTACCTTGTAATCTTGAACAGGAAAGCAGATCGAATAAAACTATCCACAGCAGATAAGCCAAAGTCACAATAAAAATCACTAGAAGCGAAAATCATAAAATATTTTAACAATATCAACTTAATCAAAAAGTGTTTTAGATTTTAATCAAATTCTAATTAAATTTGACCTCGAGATCTCAGACGAAGTTATTCAAGCCGTGATGAGATCATCTGCTGCAGACTTTACGGAGCGCAGTTGAAACAGCGTTATTTCATAAACCACTGTAGGCCTACCCTACTACAACGAAAAATATTAGAACTGTACATCGTGTGTTAATGCAATATGCACTGCGACAAATTCGTAACCCATTACAGTGCAGCTCAATTACTACACTGTGTCCCGAAAACGCCACACTTTGTTATTTCTATATCTTCACGAAATATTAACTGATTCTCAAAATTCTTTCAGTAGCACACTCTTTGGACAATTGGCAACAAATCGATTATTAAATATTTCACCACACCTCAATTGTGTCGCTACACTACCTTTTAAAATACAAATGTAAGAAAAACTTGCAATAAGCAACAATTACATTGTCAAATAAACAAAACACTCCAGACTAAGATCACAGTGAATGATCTGTACGATGCTACTTTTTGTTAGAACCATCTCATTGAATATCTTGTGTGTTGAAAGATATGTTTGTTTCTGGTCTTCCTGGCTTACTAGGCATAGCAGTTCATCCACAGTGGTTCCGTTCTTTTCAGTTATGCACGCGTTTCAGTCTGCAGCCTCATGCCTTTGATCGGTGCTTCGCGTTTCCCAAATCTTTTTTAGTAAAGTGCCTAGTTCTTTCCTTTTGCAGTTTGTCTTCCAAAATTCCGTCAGCATCCTTTGCAAACCGGATTCTTTGAACTGGTATGAATTTTTAATCAGTGCCTTGTCTTAAGTTGCTAGATGGCGTGTTACAATGCCGGTATTTTGTCAGCGCATTAAATACCATTATTCACAATAACATCGTTTATTTTCGTTTACAAATGTCGGCCATGTATCGAAAACTAAACAAAATTTAATTTCTGTATGCAAATTAGTAAAAAAAATTGTTTCAAAAGATACGTTTTTGTAATGTATCTATTCTGATTACAGTGATTTTTGAATATCTGTATTTTACAAAGTAGTGTAGCAACACACTTAAGGTGTAGTAAGATATTTAATAACCACTTTTGCAAATTGTCCACAGAGTGTGCCAGTGAAACAAATTATAAAAATCGGTTAATATTTGGTAAAGATATGGACAATGACAAAGTGTGACGGTTTTTTGGGACACAGTGTAATGATTGGTTTAATCAAAATAACGAGCAACCAGTATTAGTCAGTTGAATGAATACACATTATTGAACGAATCACACGACGTGTTAAGCACAATAGAAAGCGTTAGAAAAATCACTCACGTTTAACAGCGTTACAATGTTCAGTATCATTCAGTCGTGCCACAATTCGTAAATCCAACTTATTTCGGATTCGAGCAGCTAGTTTCTGTATAGGCCTACCTGTTGCCTCGGACATGTAGTGGTAAGTGTTCGATATTCTGTTTTGCTGAACTCGTTCGTCTTGGTTCGATACTATCTGATCTACAACTTGTCGCAGCCCAACCCTACAGGCCGACCACGCCACCAGTTTATTCCAGTTACAGCTTTCCTTGCTGTTGAAGGCAAAAAATCTAGTGTCTACAATCAACGTAATAATAATAACGCAACAAATTCCCAGCAACTACTATTTTTGTCTGTCCAATGCAATGCATAGCATTGGACAGAGTATAAAATCACCTGAGTGTCCGTCCGTCCAACATTTCTTAAGCTATCTTCCTTCCACCTTCCCTTTACCTTCCTCTTTCCCTTCCCCTTCTCCACCCTCTTTCCTCCCCCTTCCGCTTTCCCTTGAACTTTTTTCTTCCCCTTTTTCCTTTCCCTTCCCCTTTCCCTTCCCCTTTCCTTCCCGCTTTCCCTTCCCTTTCCCTTCCTTTTCTCCTTCCTCTTTTCCTTCCCCTATCCCTCCTTTTTCTTTTTCCCCTTTCCTTTACTCTTTTCCTTCCCCTTTTTCCTTTCCTTTCCCTTTGCATTTCCCTTACCCTTCTTTTTACCTTCCACTCCTTTCTCCTTCCCCGTTTCCTTTCCATTTCCCTTTTACT
>Ga0209671_1002860_pt1 | contig 16206 bp, 10 predicted proteins | sample WorMetHERISLAND2_2_FD_187401 | JGI IMG/M metagenome (GOLD analysis project Ga0209671, IMG submission 187401) | Marine gutless worms symbiont microbial communities from Max Planck institute for Marine Microbiology, Germany - Olavius geniculatus... | ecosystem: Host-associated > Annelida >...
CCCAATGTGTGTGTCTGAACTGTTATCACATTTGCAAAAAATCATTGAATTTTACCTATGCATTCAAATGTTACCAGCAAAAATGTAAGTTGGCTTCACTTTAGCTGGACCACCCTGTATAGTGGCGGTAAAGTGCAGATGGAGTATTATAGCTCATGAGCGTAAGTTACACGTGTTCGTATATACAGTGGCGTAGCCTGCAGAAATCTCAATTGGGGGCCTTGTCTCCCTCCACTCTCCTCTCCTCTCCGCCCTGTCATCCTCTTTTTTACCCCTCCCTTTCCTTCCCCCAGTCTTTTTCTTTTTCCCTTCACTCCCTTCCCTTAAAAGTAGAACGCCTAAAATCTAGCTAGGGGCTTGGGGGAGCGCTGTGAGCTTCCCCAGTGGGGTAGCGAAATCGAATTTGGTGCATATTAGCTTTAACAGATAAGATTTGGTGGCAACGATTTTAATTATTTTCTTGAAAATAAACTGACCAAATTGGCAAATTGATTGGCAAATTTCGTGTTGTTTAAACGTATGCTTATGTTTTGTCTGGAGGATTGGGGGGCTGGGTTCCCTCCCTCGCCTTGGCTACGCCACTGCGTATATGCTGCTCTTTCAAACAAGTAGAGGCAATTAACATGCAGATAATACGAAGACTGGCGGTGGACGGTAATAATCCGCGGGTCGAACGATTTGCATTAGGCCTAAGCTTGTGTGCTTTTGACTACAGGCCTATCATCTAACGATGACGTTAATGACCGGCCACTTGCTCTGTACATTACAGTTTTTTATAGACAACATTGCACTGCAGGCTTTGCATGGATCAGTCTGAATCTGCCTGTTTATACTGTCGAGTTTATTGCTAGCGTTAATATAGGTGCAGACCTTTTGTTGCGTTGCCATTTTATTTCATATGCGTAGGTTTAAGCTACCGTACTGTACGCGCATATTATAACGTAATCTATACTAGTGAAAAATATGCTGGCGTACAGGCTACAGTGTAAAACGCTGCTTTAAAGACACACGTCACATTGGCGATAAGTATCTTTAGAGCAGTGCTCGATTTCGGTTTCACTCCGGGCCGCACACTGTCGATCGGGCGTATATTTATGTTTTTGTCGTCTGCAGGAATCGTGATAACCGTGAAGCAGCGCCAGGAATTTCGAATCATACTACAGAAGCGGGCTCGCCGAATCGCCGAACGCAAACTGGAACTATACGACGAGGAACGCGCTGCAAAAAGTGTAAAACCAATACGCGTGTCTATATCATTATGATCTTTGCTCACAGACGAAATGCGAATACTCAGAAATGTGAGTTAATGACACTATACGGTCGGCGGTGCGGACGTGATCAGCTATTCATGAATAGAAATTGTCAAGCCGCCAGCGACCGCATGCGGATCCCGCGAGCTGTAGATCCGGACGGCGCTAAGAGGCCCGTATACCACGTTTTTAGGTGGAATCTTTTCTTGCAGCACAAGCCGTTTCGACTACAGCGAAATATATTTTCGTTGTGCCGTCTGTCTGCCTATCTTCTTTTACATTTATGCACCCCGCTTAAACCGTTGGCCGGATTTAGATGTTTTCGTGTCAGATGGCGGTTCCTGACTCCAGGGAATGGAAGATTTTGTGGTCCAACAGTCCAACTTCCAGCAAAAACCTGCTCCCTTTTAATCGTTTTTTCCCGCAGCTTCACATAGTAGGTACATACCGCTGTTTCGTGTGCGTTGGTTAATTGTTATAGTCCGGTGTCTGTGTGTGCGCGTGTGAAGCGTGAAGTGGAAGCGTTGAAGGAACTCTGCCTGAGAGGTGGAATCACTGAGGACGAAATTCGCAACTGTACTCCGCGAGGTGCGTTACAACATGCAGTGGCGTCTTCGCGGGGAAAAGGAGGGGAGCCGGAAGGGCAGTTGCCCCATAAATTTCAGCATGTCGGAAAATTTCCTCCTGTCGGAAATTTTTTCAAACTTACAAAAATTGGGCCTGGAAATTGTGTATTTTGGCCGAATTTAAGAGCCAAAAATTAAACTTTTTAGCACCCGTATCTCTTGATGAAAACGTGCTGTTTTCTGTCGCAAAATTGCAACTATCTGCTTCTCTGAGACTTTTTCAACCTACAACGCCGCTGACTCACATTTTGAATTGCAGTTGCAGTATACAGTTTTAACCTACATGTGTGTAATCTAAAACGCATAAATTTAGGCCCACAGCTGTCACTTAATCAACGGCGTGTGTACGCCGATTTTGTTTACCACGGGAAGGTTAAAACTTTCATATCCCTTGTATTCCTTTTCTCGGTCAATAAGGAACCTCGTCGATAAACGCACCTTGGTCAATTTTGATGTAAAGATTAAAGAATTATGGAACTTTCGTTTCCACGGACTTTCGCTCTCAGGATCGAAGTTCGTGAGAGCGAAAGTACAACCGGAAGTTATGCAATAAGAATTTCTAATATGTCAAAAGTTCAAACGTGTTGCATCACATCACAGCGCATCGCTTTCAGTGGACACGTAGCTTTTTTACTGCGTTGTGCAGATAAGCGTCGGATGAGCAGTACGCTTTCGGCGCTGTCGTCAGTCGCGCGACTCTCAATCGGAATGACAATGTCCGTCTGACGACAGCGTGTATTACACGGTGTCATCATCACGGCTCCTCATCACAACATGATGACAATGTCCGTCTCGTCTCAGCTGTGCCTGGACGTGGACGCTGCTTCTGCAACTCGCATCCCGTTTTCTGCCTCTTCCACCGCGTATCCGCCGCGACCCGCAGCGCTCCAGTCCTCGTCCGATCAACGTACACGTGTAAATGCAGTCAGTGTGACCTACAACGCAAACTGTCGTGTCTTTGAACGCACTCAAAGGTTGAAACAGTGGACCTAACGCGAACTACATAGTAGAAAGCTCACGTATACAAATTCATTGAATCGCAACCGTTACTGCGTTTGTTCCTGCCGCTACCTTTTCATTAGAGATTGTAAATGAACTGCAATGAACTTACAGTTTACAAGTTATATAATAATAATTTCATCAGCAAGCTGTCGTGTTTTTGTGATTCACTGACTAAAGTGCCGTATGAAGCGCGGCGGCCTATAGGCCTGTGATGCGGATGCAGCGCTCCAGTCGTCGGCCGACTGTCCAGTACTACAAGGTGATGATGATGATAACGATGACGGTGGTGAGTACTCGGCGTCGGTCTCACTCGATCAGCGACTGCACGATCACACCCGCTATCATCGCTATTCGTTTCCATCCGCATTTCTTCCACGATCCGCCTATCATCCACGATGCCGTCCGCTCGTCCACGATCCGCTTCTCCGTCGAGCGAGTCCATGAAGTCCTGGCCGCTCAACCGCGACGGAGTCGTCGTAGACAAAATATCTTCCCTCCGCGTGAAAAACTCTCCTCGCACGGACGGCAGCGTCATGGCATCGCGCCGACGCAAACCGTTTTCGCTGCCCAGGCTCAGCAGGTGCGTTGCTGCAGCCGACAACCACTGCCATGACGTCATACCGGACGTGACGTCATCCGACTCTTACCAGTACAGCTCCGATGTCGCCGCGGAGGACTATGACATGGAGCGGCGGCGGACAAGCACGGCGGAGGTAGACGTAAGTAGTCCGGTCAACAGCAGTGGCGTTCACATCGTCATTGGTGACGAATACGATGACGTCACATGCGCCGACGATCAGTCTACTTCCGGTATAGAAGCGCCCTCTGCTGACACAAGTTGACATCAATGCCGTGCGAAATTACATCACACTAAGTCATTTGCATGATACCACTTCAAACAACGGTTTAGTATAAAAACGCTTATACTTAAGCGTGAAAATCCCAGTGCTTGCAGTTGCCGCGAGTCCATAAAATTTGTATTGGACGCTCCAAAAATATCCTTTACTGAAGAAAACTTTCGCATCTAGTTATCTAAACTGCTAATTTTTTTTGTCTTAGTTGTCGGAGGTACTATTCTGTGTCCACATAGTTAAAAAAATATCGTGCATACAGACTGTTACGAAATAAAAACGATAGTTAAAATGAATAAATTCTCTCCCCCCAGTCACTGGGAGAGAGAATTTATTCATTTTAACTATCTTTTTTATTTCGTGACATTCTGTGGTCTAGTCCCCACTTTTTCGCTAGACTGTAACTGTGTCTGTAGGCTAAGGGCATAGGCCTACAGTAGTTAGGATTTCTGCCTGGAGAGCTGCCGTATTTTGTCGACTGTCGAGCTAAAATGAATTTGCAAGATAGGTACACTTGAAAAAGCCAATTAACATATCTGAGAAAAAAAAACAAGAAGCCCAGCTGTCGCTAGGACAGCCGACCGTTCTGGTTGTCAGTGACCTTCAAGATCATCCAAGGTCGATGATTTTCATCTAATCCGAAAAGGCGTATACCACTGCTTATTAGTGATTAGGCTAATACGTAGTAACCTTGGCCCTATCTCCCACCGTTTCCGAGATACGGCCACTTATAGCCTGAAACTTTCTATTTAAAATTCTGGCCAAACCGCTGCAGATGAAGATATGTTTACTATTGACAGCCTATAGGAAGTCGCCACCGCCCTATCCGATGCTATCATCGCCGACCCCCTACAATTTACCGTTTAGCCACAATACCGCACGATTGGCATACATTAGACTACCCTTCAAGGTCATCCATGGTCAATGATTTTCATGACGTTTGCAACTTCCTATTAATGACTAATAGTAACCTTGGCCCCATCTCTCACCGTTTCCGAGATGGCCAGTTTTCCGTCAAAAAAACACATTTTCCCTACATCCGTCCATTCAACCCCAAATTTGTAAAGTTTCTCTCGCACTAGATCGCTGAAATTTTGCATGCCTAGGTTTAAGACACATGGCTAATTAATCGTGTAAAAATTTTCCCCATAAGACTTAACGCTTAGCCAGAATACATCCACGATAGACGACAAACAGACGACGACTTGTAGGCTATCATAAGCTCGACCGTTACTTAAATATGGTCGGCTAAAAAAACTTAGCGACAAAGCCGAAAACAACACCGCCGTTGATTCCACGAGCGGTACGAATGCTCGTGGAAGCAACGGCAGTGTTGTTTTCGGCCTCGTCGCTAAGTTTTTTTTCTATTTTCTCTGTCAACACGATGACTCATGAAACGCTGCACTTAGCTTGATTAAATCTTGCACGAACATGTACACTGACCATCTCTAGAACCCTGTTGATTTTCAAGGTCAAAATTCGAGGTCACATGGTTTTTTGTGCGTTTTCTTGTCTGCATGATACCCACGGACAGTATCTAGTTATGCTACAATAATGATGGAACAGATAAATACGATAAATAAAACATTCGTCAGAGTCACTGGTGATATTTCATATAGGAAAACAGGAATAATGAAGTGAAACGTGAGTATAGCGTTAGCACACTTCTAATAAACGAATACACGCGCGATTCCTATCAAATAACAAAAACACAGTTTCAGACAACAACAAAAATTGTCAAAATGGTGGTAATCATAAAAGTGTTTTCTTAAATCGCAGCCTGTGTTACTACGTATACGAGAAAATCACACTCACAACAGAACCCTAATTAATTAGAATGTTAAAGCATTGAAGTTGCATGTACATAATTATATACACGGGTGACCAAAACACGCAGACAAACTAACAAAACTGTAAACACGTTTTACATGCAAAAAAAATTTGTATTACTTTTGCATACAGAATACAATTCACATCAATTATTTTCTTACAAAAACTATTTTTCCTATTTATATACCAAGACTAGTTTGGTATACAAAAAATGGTAGACAGATCATATGCTACCGGTTCAACCATTAGCTACAGAAATTAACAATACTAGATGGCATGTGTCAACAGCTTTGGACATAGAGAATTCGAATCTTATAAATATTAACTCTCTTCCTAAATTAAAATTTTTTAAACGAATTTTAAAAATTAGGCATACCAGTGATGTGCAAAAATACATGTTGACAATTTTTCCGTACAAATTTAGTTAAATTTGTTAATTTTTTTGCGAATTTGGTTTCAGCTGCTGTTGCAGTATGACTTTCTTTGCAATATTCACACATAATTCGGCTTTTCGGCACTTTTTCACTTTCGTTTTTCGAGCTAGCCTGAATGGGACAGAAGGACAGACAGACGGATGCCTCGTAATGCAGCTTATGGGATGACTGCACACTGCACAGCAACAATGTAATGAGGCAATTCATCACAAAAGTGTACCATCAAAACCATTATGACAATGCCATTCTAATAACAATCAGCATTTCCCAATAGACGAAGTTGATGACTAACAAATTTCCCCAACAATTCTGTAACCAGTGGCCTCGTGACAGCAGACCTCCAAATTTTTGCCTCAGGAAATTTTCTTCCAAAAAATCAACATTTGTGCTAAAAATCCCGATTTCTGGCATATTTAAGGGCAAAAATAACATTTTTGGCACCCATAATCTCCTTTGAGAAATTTGCAGATGTCTGTCAAAAATTGCAGTATACAGACACCCCCACACACATTTTTTTAACCTATGACGCACTCTCATTTCCCTGCTGACTAGTTGTTAATTTCTCTGACATTCCAGGTTTTCCAGAATGAGGTCGCTGAGTTATGACTTCATCAATAGCAGACCGAAGACCGATGCATACTGTCCGCCCTCATACAGAGCCGCAAACAACATAATTAGCAGCATACGGTAAGAACTTTCACAGCAACTATGAAATAGAAGTAGAAAATGTATAGAAAAAGAACTCTGCAGCAGCTGCTGTGAAATTACAAGAATCAGTGCTCAGCAGTCAACAAGTATTTATTTACGTTTGGATGTAAGCCCCACGTTTGATTAAGAATTTAACCGAAATAAAACTGCTGTTAATTTTTTTTGCCATGAGGGCTAAACATTTGTAGTCCAGTGCCCTGCACAGCTGTCAGTATTCAACTAATAAGAGATCTACAAACTGTGGAAATTTTTTGCCAACATCGATTCACTACAAGACCTGTTACAACACCAAGCTAGTAGCTACAAAGTAACATAAAATCACTCTACGAATGCAACTGATGCAGTAGCAGCACATACACAACACATCATAAATCCAAAATAGCAGTCAACATCATTACCCAGAATAAAGTTTCAGTTTGTTCAAAACAGATAAATATATAGCAGATGACACGCAATCTCTGTGTAAACTGGTCCACACTATGCACAGCATCACTTGCAGAAAATCTAATAAATATATAACAGAATCAACACTGTCTCCAACAGCATAAACACTCCAGTAAAAAGCAGCAAATTGCTACAATTACTACTGCTATTTTGATTCAACTGGCCAATTCTCTCCACGAAAGACAGGGCATAACTGTCTCTGTTTAACTAGTTAGATGCCTAAACTACTGAAATTTTTCACCGACACTAATTCACAGTTATCAGCCATCGCCAGCCACACTGCATGGATCACGGCTTTGCAACATGACAGAACTACACTGCTTTCACATGCACAAATGTGTCAAATACTGTAGGCCTATACAGAGATTGGACTGTGATTATCACAACATTTCTCATAACTTGGCACGTAAGTGAGATATGATACTAATGAAAAGTAGTTTTAATATCAGACAGACCAGTCTGAGAATAACCAGCTGCCAGGATATTTATCTTTTCATTAACTGGCTGATAACGAAACTTTAGCTAGCTAGCCAGCCAAAGTATCTTACACACAACATGAATGATTCAAGCTAAAATAAGCCATTTACAGCAGTGAAAGAATTATAATGCTGGTCTATATTCACCAGTTACTATAAAAATAAACCCTGCTACGGTCAGAATAACATAGCAGGTCTGTAGCAAAAGGGAAAGGGTTGGATGGGTTCAGTTAAACCCCTTCCCCAGTAATTCCCAATTCCATCAGCTGGAATGCATAACAATGTGTTTGCAGCTGGGACTTTGCCCCCTGGATCCCATCGGCACAGCTTTCAGCACTCCCAGACCCCCTGGATTGATTAACAAAGGGCTGCTTTTAGACCCACCCCACACCCCCTTAGAAAAGTTGAGCTACGGGCCTCCATAAACAATACAAAGTTAATGTGTAACAGATGCACCACTAAGTTCTGCAGAAGAACATCGTTAACTAACCATACGCATTCACTCACAGTCAATGATTGATCAATGAACGCCATTTTCAAGGAATTCAAGACAAATTATCAACAACAGTAAAGATATACAATATACAATATTCTGATGGTCTATAAAATACTGCTATAAGATTCTGATAAAAAGTGCACGTATGCACACACACACACATTGTTACGTTGTTGAATGACCGCACACATTTGTCTGAACACTGTAAATACAAGCGACAGTCAGTCGGTCAAATGTCGATGTAAGGAAAATGATAGTCAATGACTACTGTGTGACCACCACACCTGATCTGGTGTAATGCTGTTACTCATATAACAAAAAGTAACATCACGATAGCTATATGGTCCACGAGTCTGCATAACCACTGCACCAGGATCTGACGTAACGTCCTTACTCGTAGTAATACTTCTCAGAACGTAAGCAACAGAACATGATAATGGCTGCAGCCATCCCGAACATCTGCACAGAAAAATCACATAACACATTTCACAAGTTTCTTATGATGTGATAGCGAATATGTTAAAAGTGCGACAACCTTGAAGTAGTAGTCACTTGAGCACTTTACAGGATACATTTAAGGGTCAAGTACATATACTTGTTACAGCACTACTACATGAGTCAAGCTCATCACCAGTAGCATTTTGCAATCTCCTACATATCTCAGTAATGGCATGAGCAAATGAATATATCACAGTGCACTATGCGATCATCCGTTGTAGGTGCAGTGAATGGTTTGACCTGTGGTCTGCAGCTAGCAGACATACCACCACCCCAATTAACCACACCAAGCATTCACCACGTAGCCTGTAAGCCACTATTAATTTTCCATATGGCTAAGAGTAGGAGGCTTGCAAATGGCCACGATGACCCTGACAAGGACATCTAGAACGGCACAACACAATGACACACATGTCATACACATTACACATATTACCAGAAAGCTACAAGTCACAGTAGCAGGCAATGTACGGTAACAACAATACATGCCTGTATGAGAACGATGACGATGCAGCTGATGCCAACGATGTACAACTGCGACTCTAGCTGCTCCTTCCACTTCTCCATACATCCCTTGACACAGACACACAGACTGACAGAGACAGATAGAGACAGGCAGACAGTCAGACACACAAACAGACTGACAAAGACATAGACACTAACGGCATAATTGATATCTGCCAATCTACTATCACTCCAACCTATTGCCTTCTCTTTAACCTATAATCTTAGCTTCTACACTGTGTTCGGAAAAAAGTGCACTTTTTCCTGAATAACATCAACAAATGTAAATTTACTTTTATACTTTTGGCATACATTATCACAATGATATGCTTTACCAAAAACATCTAAAACTTATGTTCAAAATTTACTGCTTACTCAGTATAGCTAATGCCGATCTACAACAAATCGTATCTTCACACTGAACACATTGATTCAGATGCGGCAAGAATTCAATCAACCTCCGTGGATTGCCTATGCCGACCTCAAATCAGCGTTTGACTCAGTTGACTGAGAGTTGCTATGGCTTCTGCCTCAAAGTCTAAAACTTTTGTGAGCTGTGTCCAGTAATACCGTACTTAAGATATCATGTCAACAACATTGGGGATGTGCACAGTCGCACGTACATGTACACAGACATTCAGACAGACTTAACCAATAAGTTTATATAAATTCGACAAATTACAGTACAGTATTGAGTTTGTTCGTGACATTTCGGCAACTGCTGCTGCCTTCATTAGAACAACTGTCCACCAAATGTCGCTATGGCAGGCAGCATGTTGTCATACATATGACAAAGTCAATAACAAGCCTGATAATGATCATAATTTAATAAATTCATATAACATATTAGTTTCCATTTCAACCTATTAATTAGTATGTTCATTATTCAAAGACAAACTAGCGATCAAACAAATGCAAAGAGACAGAAGCGATCGATGCATAAACATTACTTACACTTTGATACCATTCATCAGGATGACCTTCAACTGGGCATTCTTCCTCAACACAACATTCCGGTGGGACACGCTCTTTATCTGGCCACGCATTGATGTCAAACCAGTCCGTGTAATTGTTTACACCACAGCACTGCAACTGTACAAACATATATTATACTGCTGCCGCTGCTGTACCAGACAAGGTAAGATAGCTGCATAATAGCCACTGCTTGTAATAATAATTTTAAGTTCATGAAAATTTTTTTGACAATTAATCATTACATCACACTTCACACGATAGTGTGAGTGTTGTAAGGACGACATTCAAAGTCTATGGGAAAAGGCAAACTTTGACCCTCAGCCAACCAAAAACCCCTGAACCGATCGTCACCAAATTTGAACGGCGTGATTATGTCATGGACCCCTACCACCAAAAAATTTGGACTCAATCTGCCAAGGGGTTTTTGCTCCCCATATAAGTGAAATATACACCCCTCCACATATGCACAGATGGATGGCCGAATAATAAAGTGATTGGACATTGTTGATGTCTAATAAGAACGTGAACTTATCCGTGTGCTTGCCATTTATAGGCCCTAACTGCATGCATGAATGATCCGGCTGTCGTCTTGGCCCTCCATTCGCTGTTAGTGCACTCAGTTTTAGCCTGAGTAGCCTATTATGGCAATGACCACCGATGCAGCAGGCCTATAGTATTTTGGTCCAAAGTGAAAGCAGCTATATGAGATCACCATATCGTCATTACGCAGACTTTTACATTGGTTAAGCTTATATTATATGCTTAGGCCTATCTGTTGTTTTACGGTGCACATTTTGGGCAGTTCAGCCAAATCGGTAACCATTGGGCAAGTAGGCCTAATACGACAAATAACATCAAATGAAGAAGGCTTTAGACTATGTTAGTAAGTACCAACTAAAGTCAGCTTGTAAGGACGCCATATGCATAGCCCCATCTAAGATTACCCAAATGATTTTTGCTGTTTTACAGGACTGATATAATCACATCATCCTTACACACAGTTGTAAACTGGTAAGTTTTTTTTACATATATACGATTAAAACTAACAATATTGTAGCAGTGCAAGAAAATGCACATTTTTGGTTAGCAACTTTTTAAAGTCAGTCACTGTCACAAATGCTCTGAGACACAGTCAATAATTCATGCTTGTTTTATCCTGTTTTCAAAACAAGCTAAAATATTTGCATTCTCTGGAGAAAGTAATCATCGTTTCTTCAAATGCTTTCATCACATATACTTTATAGTGCTGTCTTGGTGATGTGACTAATCAAACATTTAATGACAAAAATTCAACTAATCATCAAAAATTGTTAATGATTAGTCACTGGATAAACGGTTAATTTCTGCAGCTTTAATAATAACAGACAAAACTAAACCATCTGGCAGTTGACATAACTACCCGTCGTCATCACAACTACCACTACAACCACAGCAGAACAACTACTGTTAGTACTACTACAACAAAACTACAACATACGTTGTGCTGGGTGTAAGCCCATCCTTCCCTCCAACCCTCCTCATCATCCTCGCTCCATTTCTCCTTGATGACAAACAGCAGTTGCTGCTTGACGGTGTTTTCAATCTCGATGCGGTAGACAAATGCCAGAACACTTGCTATAGTCTCCAGCACAAATATGACGATAACAAACACGAAATACTGCACACAACAATACACAAGATGATTGTATTTTTATGCAATGACCGATACACTGTTAAGTTCTGTGGCATTGTACTTTTCTATTATAGTGTACCAGTAGTATTATTTTTGTATTTCTTTTAACTTTTCTTTCCTCTTCTCTCAATTGTACACTTTTACTGTGAACTCTGCAAATGCTATCAAATCGACACGTTAAAAATATCTGCATCTCCTTATGGTAACCAATCTCACAGCTACAGAGCACCACCTGCGATTGTCCCATCCTTGTAGCAGCCACTTCATAACAAACTGACTAAACCGACGAACCAACACCCTATCATATCATTACAAAACCAAGGCACTACTACTAGACACCACTGTTCCTACTACTACTACAACGACCATTACTACTACTACTTGACTAACTGACCGTGAGAAGCATGCACTGGTTTTCCATGATGGCTCCACAGCAGCCAAAGAATCCAATGATGAGAATCAAGACTCCAGCAATAATACAGAGAACAGACGCACCGAGAAAGCTGACATTGGGAACGACTGAGGCGTAGCTTCCTTTAGACACTTGCAGCCAGATACCAATGCCAAGCACTGCGCAGCCCAGCAACTGCACACACAGACACCGAACCACAGCTCACGTTAGCACAATGCTTGTCATTATATCCACCACTACTATGCACACAAATCAACAATTAGAAAAAAACACATCATAAAAGAACAACAAATTAAAGGTTATCTATAGCTGATAATGGTAGCCAACCCCAGAGGTACTGAGTGTCACTGCCATATAGAATCATAGTGTTACACGCCACCAGACACCTTACCTCAAGCAAGTAGACAGGTCTGTACTCGATTTATCAGCCCTGGAGAGAAACAAGGCTGAGTTCACATGAGCAGCTGATTAGCCTATACACCAAAATTTATGTAAAAAACTGTTCAGTTTATATACAGTGTAAAGGTGACATCGTGGTTGTAGATTTAAGACAGCACAAATCACAATCTAAAAATTCAAACTTTACCACTACACAGTCAGCAAAGTTATTCTGACATTGTGTAATGGTGATGTTTGAATTTTTAAATTGTGATTTGTGCTCTTTTATATCTACAACCACAATGTCACCCTTACACTGTATATAAACTGAACAGCTTTTTTACTTAAATATTTGCAGTTCTATTGCCATTGGAAGTAATCTAAAGCTGAATAAAATCTGGCAGTAGAATAACCACTACAATTACTACCACAACTACTGTTACACCTATTTCTACTTCGACTATAAGTAATCCTTACTTTACTATTACCATACTCTACCCCTACCATAACTTACCTTACCCCTATTGCTACCATTACCCTATGCCTACAGTAACACTATCCTATACCCCTATCTCTACTACTACTACTACTACTAATGTGACGGAAGTCACATTTTTGACAAACCACAATAATAATTTAAACTAACCCAAATCTAGCACCAACGTTGTCTGCTGGCGTAATCATGGATACTATCAACTTCAGCATTTAACGACTTAAAATCCGTCTGTTTTGTCTCCAAACTCTACTTTTCGCCAATATTTCATTTATTTCATTGTGCGTAAAGTAAGTTTAAAATTAGTTTTATTGTGCAACATGGGCTACTTCACTTAGTTCTATGGGTTTACTATCAATTTACGTTCAAATCGAATGGGTGTCCTATCTCGCTTTAAGCAGCTCTCGTATTGTAAGATTTTGTAGTTAACTTTTAGAATGTTATACTAATCTAATGTCTGATTAGTTAATTATAGCAATATTAGAAAATGTAGAAATGTTTTGTTTTGATAGATAATAACGATTTTTCATATATTTAACAAAAGATTTTTGTGGGGTGCGTATGTGCGATTTCGAATAATTGCACACGTGACTGCCCATACCAAAATAAAACACTCGAAAACACCCCATCTGACGTAAAGATCTTTGATATGCCTTTTACGTAAGCTGAGTTCTAATCAATTATGTCCCAAATTTTGTTGCCAAGGCAACGAGGGTCACTTGGGGAAAAATTCGCTTGGCATCATTTGATGGCCCATCGCCAAACCCCCTCCCCCTGACGCAAAAATCTTGCAGATATCTCTTACACAGACCGAGTTATAGTCAATTTTGTTCCAAATTTCGTTGCTATGACAACATGGGTATCCAGGGGAGAAATTTAAATGACACCATCGTATAGCCCGAACCCAAAAATAGGCAGGTAGGTGCAAACAGTGCGCAATTATTTTTTATGGGGGCCAAGTTATAGTCAATTTTGTCCCAAAATTCGTTGCCATAGCAACGGGGGTCAATCAGGGGTAAATATAAATGACACCATTAAATTGAACGACCCAGAAAACCATACCCTAGAACCAAAAATTACGACTGTATCTTAAACATAGCCGGAGTTATGATAGTTTTAAGCAATGTCTAATTTTCCCCATAGGCGCCATTGTAATTTTTCATATTTTTGTGAAAAAATAGGTTAAAATGTTGAATTCAAATTTTGTAACCCCCCAAAAGGCACTTCCTTGCGCAAAACCACGTCATATGAGCCATTGTGCATTAAAATCAGTTCAGTCATTTTTTTCTGTAGAGGATGGCAAGAAAAAAAGGAAAGGCACAAAAAGTCATGCAAACGTTATATTTCACCTATTCGTGGGGAAGCCCCCGTGAACGAATTTTCACCAAATTTTGCCTATCATGAGATATGCCGGACGTAATCATCTGTGCAAATTTATGTTTGAAAAAATTAAGCGGTTTAGGATATACGGGAGGTCAAATTTTGGGTTCTCCCATTGAAATGGCTGGTCACCCTTACAACAGTGCTGCGCTACCGCACAGCCTGTGATGGTCTAAATGTCTGCATACACCACCCATCCAGGTAGTAACCACATGACAGTGAACCAACCGGGAGTCAAACCCTTGACCTTGACCTTGATCGTAAGTCCAACGTCTTAACTGCTATGCCACTAAGCCACAACGCTGACTGACAGTTATCACATGGAAAGACAAGGTGAGGAACCAAGACATCAGAACTAACTAAGTTGCAGAAATTAGAACACACTGTTAAAGAAAAAGACTGAGCACTCCTGAACACTCCTCAGGCAATACAGTGGGACTGAGCGGCTACAAAGATGGCGTCTGCATTGTGGCCCAATGTACGTGGTGACCATAAATATCCTGCTAGCTGCTACTAGTGGTGCAGTAGTGCGACTACTAATGCATAAACCAGAACGTGGATTAAACTAAGGTTGTAAGTAAGTAAGCAAGCAAGTAAGATTATTTAGAAGGCGCAATTTAACAATAGCCACAATGCGCCGCGCTCTCAACGCCCGAACAAAAATGTCTTTAACTGCCGTTTTAACTGTTCAGAGTTAATGTCAGTTTGTCTCAGATGAACTGGCAGACTGTTCCACAACCTCGGAGATACAGCAGCAAAGCATCTGTCTCCATAGCTGCTGCATGTCTTTCTGACGACACATGTCCATGAGTTGGCAGAACGCAGCTGACGACAACCTTCGTCGGAGACCAGCTGACTGTCAGCTGACAGACCAGCTGACAGTCGGTTGTGCTAATATGCCATGTTAATTACCCGGTAGCTTGTATATGATCACGAGTTTATGACAATGATGATGACGTGTTAGCAATAATAGTATTAACTCAGCTTACCCAAAAGATGACGTTGAACGCAAAGAAAGCGAACTTGACACAGGAGTAACCACTGCCACTGCCGCGACCTTGGCCCAAGCCGAAGCCTCTACCCCGGCCCAAACCCATGCTTTGCTACCCAAGGTCCACAGTGTCAACGTTCAGCACGGCAGACACGGAATGTAAAAGAGAACGGAAGTGCTTTACACCACACAGTACAACAGTCTACAACAAAACAGGTAACAGAATGCTACTAGCAGTACTACGGCATCATACTGGCAAATGTATGATCGCACTAAAAACTGACTGAGAGAGCACCAGTATTGTTACTATTAATTTCAACGTTACAAAAAAGTTACTTTTCTTGCTGTCTGCTTGTCTGTCCGACCATTGAATTATTCACAAAGTTACAAATAAACCCCAGGGTCCTACTTTCGCTCCCCCTCCCCTGGAGCAAGTCAGCTCAGAGGCCACCAGCGAATCCTTGTCATAGGTCACTCTGAGCCACTGTCTACACAGCTAAGAAAGGTGAGTACCCGGTAGCTACGTTCTGTAATCAAACATTATTTCACGCTAGCCATTTGTATACTGACTATTTCTACCACAATGTCTGCAGTGGGATTGTATGTCAATTATACCCCTATTACAACTGCAATAAAACTTGCAACGCTGCAACAAAATGGGCGGAGTATCACCTGCACGATGTGCACTGGTAGGCCTAATAGCGCACATTGTGCTAAATAGGCCCATGTTTATTCGCCACTCAGGCAGAAGACAAATACAAATACAGAATTAAAAAAGTACAATAC